>Ga0302155_10000515_pt1 | contig 30714 bp, 21 predicted proteins | sample I_Bog_N3_1_FD_193508 | JGI IMG/M metagenome (GOLD analysis project Ga0302155, IMG submission 193508) | Peat permafrost microbial communities from Stordalen Mire near Abisko, Sweden - I_Bog_N3_1 | ecosystem: Environmental > Terrestrial > Soil > Wetlands > Peat | place: Sweden: Abisko, Stordalen...
ATTTGGCAGCTGCCACGTGGTCGGTCCAAAAGGTGGTGCGCTGATCCATGTCTTCTCCATTAAAAATTGAATGGAGTCAGTGTGCAGAAAATACGATTACGCCACAAGTCTGGGGTTTATGGAGGTCTTACGCAGCATCTGGAATATCACAAGCGCATGACTTAAATCCCTATTCTGACATTCATACATTATTAGATGCTTTTCATATTATAAGTCCACGAGTGGGTGGTTCATAATGCATTTTATTGAGTAAGCAAAAGCGCATTCAAAGTACGCGCAATCACTTTGGTGGCACGCCGCAAATCGTCTAAATTAAGGCGTTCATCCGCACGTTTTGCATGCGACTCGACTACCGTGCGAGGACCAGCGCCATAGATAACCCCCGGAATCCCCACCTCGGAAAATAAGCGCACATCCGTATAGAGGGGTGTTCCAAGGACTGGGATTTCTTCCCCGAACAAGAGTTGGGCATGGTGTTGAATTGCGTCAACTAACGGCGCATTGCCCGCTAATGGTGTTAATGCATTGCATAACAAAATACGTTTAATATCCACACTGATCCCCGGCATGGCGGTCGCAGCATCGGTAATAATCTGACGTAAATTCGCCTCAACCTCACTTGGATTTTCTTCTGGAATCATGCGACGATCCAGTTTAAACGTGACTTTTCCTGGGATGACGTTGGTATTTGTGCCGCCTTCAATGACCCCCACATTGAGATAGGGATGTGTAATTCCTTTTACTTTGGAAAATACGTGTTTATACGCCGTATTTTGCGCATACAACGCATTCAAGACACGGGTAGCTCCCTGAAGTGCGTCAACGCCTGATTCGGGAATCGCCGCGTGCCCCATCTTGCCATGCACCGTGACTTCCATTTGAAGGCAACCATTATGTGATGTAATAATTTGATAGGAAAAACCTGCAGCAATCACCAGATCCGGCTGAATAATATGATGATTCAATAACCATGCCGGTCCAACGGTACCGCCAAATTCTTCATCATAGGTAAAGACTAATTCGACACTTCCTTGTTTAGGTCTAGCAACAGCTTCCAACGCACGCAATGCAAATGTGTAAGTTGAAAAATCACTCTTACTAACCGCCGCGGCTCTACCATAGAGATGACCGTCTTCGATATCCCCGCCGTAAGGACGCTTAGTCCATCCTTCGCCAGGAGGCACCACATCGCCATGCGCATTCAGCAAAATGGTTCTTCCCTTTTCGCCACCATCCTGCTGATAATCGCGACGAACGACTAAATTCGTAATCGATTCCAAACCGGCAGCGCACACTTCGGCCTCAGGCACTACATGTTTTTCAACATCAAAACCAAATGCTGTCAGCAATTCTGCAGTACGGTCTGCGTGTGGTGTATTATTGCCTGGAGGCGTATCCGTTGGTACCCGAATTAATTCCTGTAAAAATTGCACTTGCTCATCGAAATGTGCGTCAATCCAGTTATCGAGAAGTTGATCGTTGCTATCCATGTTGCTATTCATTACGTCGCTCGCAGTTAAAATTGATAAATGAAGACCCTACCTAGTTCGCGCCGGACTCAAACCAATGGCCGATAACATCACGTTCTTCATCGGTAATATGAGTGAAATTTCCTAGCGGCATGGCTTTTAACTGCACCGCTTGACGGTATATTTTTTCCGCATTTTGGTGAATCTGTTCAGGCGTTTGTAGCATTATTCCAGCTGGAGGGGCAGCAAAGCCAGCTTGTGTTGGCTGTGCCGAATGGCATGTGACACAACGTTGGGCCAGAATCACTTGAACTTTGGAAAAATCCGTTCCACTCACCCCAGCACTGCTGTTCGAGTTGGTCGGTAATAATGAGCGTGTATGTGGAACCGGCTTTGGCGCAATCGCCATCGCGACAGCAAAAAGCAGTGCCACGCCAGCAATCGGAAAGCCCCATACCGTCTTACCATGATGACGCAAATTAAAAAAATGTCTGATGAGTACGCCAGCGGCAATCATCGCGGCTAACACCAACCAGTTATAGATATGGTTGTAGGTCATTGCATAATGATTACTAATCATGATGAATAACACTGGCAGCGTAAAATAATTATTATGGACACTGCGTTGTTTAGCTTTTTTTCCGTGGATAGGATCGGGTAATTGCCCAAGCTTCATGGCTTCCACCAATTTTCGCTGACCTGGGATAATCAGCATCAGTACATTGCCCACCATCATAGTACCCATCATGGCACCGACATGGATGTAAGCTGCACGGCCCCCCAATAAATGGGACAAGATAAAAGCTATCGTGACAATAAAAAGATACATCACACTACCAAGCAAACCGTCATGTTTGCCTAACCAAGAACGACACAAGACATCGTAAACAGTCCACCCTACGATCAAGGTTCCTAAGCCAACACCAATTGCCTGCCAACTCGTCAAGTCAGCAACAGATTTATCTATCATCATGACGGATGCATTGAAATAATAGACGATGAATAACATGGCAAATCCTGAGAGCCAGGTTGAGTAGGCTTCCCATTTAAACCAATGCAATTCTTCCGGAAGTTCGTTTGGCGCGACTAAATATTTTTGTGGATTGTAAAATCCACCACCATGCACGGCCCACAATTCTCCCGATACGCCTTTATTCGCTAAATCACTTCCCGGTTTTGGCGGGCGGATACTGTTATCCAGCCACACGAAATAAAATGAAGCGCCTATCCATGCAATTCCTGTGATCAGGTGCAACCAGCGAACAAGTAAATTGAGCCACTCAATTCCATACGCTAATGAAAAAAATTCCATATTTTCTTTCTTGATTAATACTCATCTGAAATATAAACGTATTTACAAGCCTTTATATTGAAATTGCAGTATATTGAAAATATTCAATTTATTATAGTGCTCACTATGGCGCATTTACCCACGCACCTTGATCTTCATCTAATCCGCATACTTTATTTACTATTAAGCGAGCGAAATGTATCTCGAGTAGCGCTTAAATTAAATCAGCCCCAACCCTCTATTTCTTCGTCACTGCGTAAGTTACGTGAATTGACGGGGGATCAGTTATTAGTGCGTGGTGGACGTGGAATGATTCCTACGCCGCATGGCGCCAGCCTCCTTATTCCGGCTAAGCGGATATTGGATGAAACTGAATTATTATTTGAACGAACGCTGCCATTTGACTCAAAACTGGAAAGCAAAACATTTCATATCGCGGCTCCCGATTCGCTTGATATCCAGTTTTTACCCATTGTTGTTGAACGCTTGCGGCGTGAATCGCCGAATAGTCGCATTGTGGTACATGGCTTAGGCTCCGAAGTTGACTACATCCGGCAATTGGCTGATGGCGACCTTGATCTGGTCATCGCAAATTGGGATAATCCTCCCGAGCATTTACATTTATCGAAGTTATTTGAAGATCCTATCGTTTGTACCATGCGTGCAGACAGTCCATTCGCAAAACGAACGGGTTCGGAAGAGATGACACTGGAAGACTACCTGACCCTACCACATGTGGCACCCGCACAATTTCACTCTGGCTACCATGGTGTTATTGATGCGCATTTAGCTCGCAATAACTTACGTCGGAACGTGGTCGTTGAATCCGCCTATTTTGGATTAATGCCGTATATGTTGATGAATACGGATTTAGTTCTGACCAGTGGCAAACAATTTTTAAGGATGTATCAAAAAACCCTACAATTAAAACTATTTACGGTACCGATCAAGTTCCCACCGATGCGATATTATCAGCTTTGGCATGATCGAGTACATCAGGCACCCGAGCACCGCTGGTTGCGCGATCAAATCAGTGCTGCGACCAAATCATTGATTACAGAATAATTGTAAACCTTGATCCATGCTCAACTCTCAACTCCCTCGATAAGTCGAGTACGCCCATGGCGATACAACGAGTGGTACGTGGTAGTTTTGTTCTGGGTCAGCGATACCAAAAGCAAGCGTGACACGGTCAATAAATTTAGGATTAGGTAAGACCGCCCCTTGTTTTTCAAAATACTCCCCAGCTGAAAATATTAATTCATATTGCCCAATTTTTAACGCTGATCCTTCTAGCAGCGGGACACTACAACGACCATCTTGATTGGTAATTTCATTTTTCAACAATGTCTTGCTATTCGCGTCAATTGCATATAATTCGATCTTAACGCCAACGCCAGGTTTGCCACTGCTGATATCTAACACGTGCGTACTAAGCTTCCCCATTTGTATCTCCTATATCGCCATATTGAAAACAACTATCTGCCAAATCATATACCATCAAGAGCCAGTCACTATATCATCTGACATATATGACCCATGGCATTATAAGAACATAAATCATTAGCATCACCATTACCAAAAGGCAAAACATGATCGATACCTATCAACATTATCCGCGTGATTTAATCGGTTATGGGAAATCGACCCCCCATCCTAAATGGCCTGGTAATGCCCGTATCGCCGTGCAATTTGTATTGAATTATGAAGAAGGTAGTGAAGATTGCGTTTTGCATGGCGATCAATATTCTGAAATTTTTCTGTCTGAAATGATAGGAGCTAGCGCATTTGCAGCGCGCCACATGAGCATGGAATCCCTTTATGAGTATGGCTCTCGTGCTGGATTGTGGCGCGTGCTGCGCATATTTGAAGATCGGAAATTACCGCTAACAGTATTCGGGGTCGCCATGGCACTGAAGCGCAACCCAGAAGCAGTTGCCGCGTTTCAGCAGCTAGGACATGAAATTGCCTGTCATGGCTTACGGTGGATTAATTATCAGCACATGGACGAAGCAACTGAGCGGGCACACATTGCCCAAGCAGTTCAGATGCTGAAAGAACTCACCGGAACAGCACCACAAGGATGGTACACCGGTCGGGATTCACCCAATACTCGTAAATTAGTCGTTGAGCATGGTGGTTTTAGTTACGATGCTGATTATTATGGCGACGATCTACCCTTTTGGCAAAATGTTGAGTTATCCAATAAAAATGTGGATGGCAGCGCTGTGTTCAAACCGCACTTAATCGTACCCTATACCATGGATACTAACGATATGCGTTTTGCTACCCATCAGGGATTTAATACTGGCACCCAGTTCTTTGATTATCTCAAAGATGCATTTGATGTTTTATATGCAGAAGGGGATCCAAATGGGTTAAATCAACCCAAAATGTTATCGGTTGGCTTGCATTGTCGTTTAATCGGTCGTCCTGGGCGAGCCGCATCATTAGCCCGTTTTCTTGATTACATTCAATCCCATGAGCAGGTATTAATCACACGCCGCATTGATATTGCTAATCATTGGCGCACGACACACCCTTACAGTAAGACGCTATGACGACCACTCTGGATCATATAAACGCTTGTTCCACCGCTGCTTTTTTACTTGCGTTGAATGGCATTTACGAACATTCTCCCTGGATTCCATTGCGGGTAGAAGCACAACGCCCTTTTTTATCGATAACAGCACTCAAAATTGCGCTGCAAACGGTGGTTTTGCATGCCAGCATTGAAGAGCAACTCACCTTAATTTGTAATCATCCTGATTTGGCTGGAACCACAGCATTGTCGGGTGAACTAACCAAGGAATCGACTGATGAACAATCCCATGTTGGACTGTTAAACTGTAGCGCAGAATTACTGGATACTATTCAGCAATTAAATACCAACTACCGCACCAAATTTGGCTTTCCCTTTATTATTGCCGTGAAGGGACCCGATGGCAAAGGATTGAGCCGAAATACCATTATTTCCACATTTCAACGCCGAATCAACAATCAGCGCGATGAAGAATTAAACGAATGTCTCTATCAAATCAGTCGTATTGCAGAATTGCGATTGAACGACCTATTTGCTACGGCTCCTCATTTTGGCAATGCCATTATGGCAAATTCTGACGTAATCGGTAGGTGGAGTGATGACGCTATCGGCTTAACGTGTGCCTATTTGACCAGTGCACATCGTCAAACCGCACAACAGCTCGTACTATGGATGCGTGACGCAGGTATGCACGTGACCATTGATGCGGTAGGCAACGTCGTCGGGCGCTATGTGTCGGATTATCCCAACGCAAAAACACTCATCACCGGTTCCCATTATGACACGGTGCGCAATGCCGGAAAATACGATGGAAGAGCAGGTATTTTATTGGCTATTTCGGTGGTTAAGTATCTACATGAACGCGGTGAAAAACTTCCTTTTCATCTTGAAATCATTGGTTTTTCAGAAGAGGAGGGCGTACGTTTTAACAGTACTTTTCTTGGCAGCAACGCTATTACGGGTCAATTCGACTTGCGCTTGCTCGACAAAATTGATGCGGACGGTGTATCCATGCGTGAAGCGCTGGCACAGGCGGGCCATGATGTCACGACTATTCCGGCAATTGCACGTAATCCAGCAACTATATTAGGATTCGTCGAAGTGCATATTGAGCAGGGGCCGGTATTATTAAAAAATAATGTACCAGTCGGCATCGTGACTTCCATCGCAGGCAGCAGTCGTTTTATCGTCACATTCAACGGCGTTGCCAGCCACGCTGGAACAACACCCATGACGATGCGCAAAGACGCCGCAGTTGCTGCCGCTGAGCTTGTTATGTACGTTCAGCAGCGATGTAGTCTATCACCATCCTTAGTGGGAACCGTTGGGCAGTTGCACGTGCCAAACGGATCGGTCAATGTTATCCCAGATACCTGCATCTTTTCAATGGATATCCGTGCTGCTGCTGATGCGACCCGTGAAGCTGCCGTGAGTGATATTTTGAAAAAAATTGAACAGGTTTGTACGCATAGATGCATCGCTTTTTCAGTAAAGACGATCATCGCCACTCCTGCCGTTCAGTGTGCACCATGGTTAATGACACAGTTAGTGAATGCGACCGCACGTGCTGGAGTCCCTATACTTAATTTACCATCCGGCGCTGGTCACGATGCCATGGCAATGGCACACATCACGGATGTTGCTATGCTATTTATCCGCTGTGCTAATGGTGGAATAAGTCACAATCCCTTAGAAACCATGACAGCCGATGACGCGGATATTTCCGCACATATTTTTCTGGATTTTTTACGCCACATCCACCCTCAACACTGACTGCGATTTTTTCCTGCCATGCATAAAACACTACTCATAAAAAATGCGCGTATTGTATTGACCATGGATGAGACGCGAAATGAAATCGTTGACGGAGCTGTTTTCATTCGCGCAAATGTCATAGAACAGGTAGGTAAAAGCGCAGATTTACCATCCACCGCAGATGAAGTGATCGACGCCACCAATCATGTTGTCATGCCGGGTCTAATCAATACGCACCATCACATGTACCAAAGTTTAACGCGCGTAATTCCTGCCGCCCAAAATGGCGAATTGTTTAACTGGCTTACCAATTTGTATCCTATCTGGGCAAATTTAACACCAGAAATGGTGCATGTTTCAACACTAACGGCAATGGCAGAATTAATATTGTCTGGATGCACTACCAGTAGCGATCATTTGTATATTTATCCGAATGGCTGCAAACTCGATGACAGCATCGAAGCCGCACAAAAAATCGGTATGCGCTTTCATGCCGCTCGTGGTTCAATGAGTGTCGGAAAATCCAAGGGCGGCTTGCCACCCGACTGCGTTGTAGAAGATGAAAGCGCCATCCTGAACGATTCGCAACGCCTAATCGAAACCTATCATGATGCCGGACGTTATGCCATGCAGCGCATTGTGATCGCGCCGTGTTCACCCTTTTCCGTGTCACCGGACCTGATGCGCGAATCTGCTTTATTGGCACGAAGCTACGGAGTTTCATTGCACACGCATCTGGCAGAGAATGCCAATGATATCGCCTATAGTCGTGAAAAATTTAATATGACCCCCGCTGAATATGCACAAGAATGTGGATGGGTCGGCCCTGACGTATGGCATGCGCATTGTGTCCAGTTGGATGATGCTGGTATTGAGCTGTTTAGCCAGACCGGCACGGGCATTGCACACTGCCCATGCTCCAATATGCGCCTCGGATCGGGCATTGCGCCAATACGAAAAATGCTAAATGCAGGTGTCGCTGTTGGACTCGGTGTAGATGGTAGTGCGTCGAATGATTCTGGTCACATGCTTGGCGAAGTACGACAAGCCATGCTATTACAGCGCGTGGGATTTGGGCCGGATGCCATGACCGCCCGTCAGGCATTGGAGATAGCGACGCTCGGTGGTGCTACCATTTTAAACCGGGATGACATTGGCGCACTTAAACCCGGCATGGCAGCGGATGTGGTGTTATTCGATCTTGGTCAAGTTGCGTATGCAGGCGCATTACATGATCCCGTTGCTGCTCTGGTATTTTGCACACCGTCACAGGTCGCCTTTAGTATTATTAATGGCCGTATCGTTGTGCGTAATGGCCTGTTAGCGTCGATAGAGCTACCACCAATTCTAGAGATCCACAATAAACTGGCATTTACTTTAGCTGAACTCGCTCATTAAAGCTTGATCAACACTATATTACTCGGGTAATAAAAGTCGATAACCTACACCCGTTTCCGTTAAAAAATAGTGCGGTTGGGCCGGATCGTCTTCTAATTTCTGGCGCAAATGTCCCATGTAAATTCGTAGATAATGCCCCTTATCGCTATGGGATGGACCCCATACTTCACGAAGTAATTGTGGATTTGTTGCAACCCGTCCAACGTTACTGATCAAGACCGTGAGTAGGCGAAATTCTGTTGGTGTAAGATGAACGAGTTGAGCTGCTTTGGTAACTATGCGTGCTTTCAAATCTACACTGACATCGTTAAACTGAAAAATGCCATCCGCACTGACGCTTGGTTGGCGCTGACGTCGTAATGTGGCACGTACTCTGGCTTGCAGTTCGCCGACGCCAAAAGGTTTGGTGAGGTAATCATCCGCGCCACTATCCAATGCCTTAATTTTTTCCACCTCGCTGACTCTGGCAGATAACACAATAATGGGAACATTAGACCATCTGCGTACATCGTTGATGAAGTCAATGCCATCACCGTCCGGTAGTCCGAGATCAAGAATGATCAGGTCTGGCTGACGCGTGCCGGCGTCAATCAGGCCGCGTTGCAATGTGCCTGATTCCACTATCTGCCATCCCTCTTCTTCAAGTGCACTACGCACGAACCGCCGAATGTGTGGCTCATCCTCCACTAGCAAGGCAAGGGGCGTAATGACAGAAAATTCCGTCTTAACATTCAGTAAAGAGTCTGTCATATAGTTACATTCAATTCATCCGTATCCGGCATGGAGGGTGGTATCCCTAAGGGTAACGAAAACACGATACAAGCACCACCCTCCGGCGATACGCCTGCGTGGATCGTTCCATGGTGCGCTTCAATAATGGCACGGCATATTGCCAGTCCTAATCCAACTCCAGGTAAGGCTGATTCGCGTTCGCCCCGGGTAAATTTCTCAAAAATTGCTTCTTCTCTTCCGCTCGGCAGTCCTGGGCCATTGTCATATACCATGATAGTCATCATACTACCGCTGGCTTCGGCACTGATTGTTATGCGCGATCCGGCAGGGGTATATTTGACTGCATTTTCCAGTAAATTGCATAATACTCTCTCGATCAGCACTGCATCAAAATTAATCAAGGGAAGATCGCGCGTCAACTTGGTTTGTATCTGGTGGTGTATCAATTGTAGTGCACTGATACGTATAACACTACCAACGACTTCTTCCAACGATTGCCATTGCAAATTTAGTTTGACTTCACCACTTTGAATTCTTGCCATATCCAGTAAATTCGATACCAGAGCACTCATGCGCAAGGTTTCACTATGCATATCTTGGGCCATCTGTTGCTGTACCGGACTGAGAGGTGGTTTGGACATAGTCAGCGATTCCGAGATGCCCACCAGCGAAGTTAGGGGCGTGCGTAAATCATGCGACAGTGCTGCCAGCAGTGAGTTGCGCAGGCGTTCCGATTCCATGTGAATCAAGGCATCCTGCGCCACTTCAATATAATGCACTCGCTCAAGCGCTATGGCGGCCAAGGCAGCAAACGTATCAAGTTGTTGTCTTTGTTCTGGGACTAATATCCAGCGGCGGTTATCCGGTTGTATCGCCAGCAAGCCTCGGGTGCGCATCGGTGCCACTAATGGCAGATAAAAGAAATTACTTGCGGGTAATGTATCGGTACCAATGCCCGCGGTTTCCACGCGATCAAACGCCCACTGTGCAATACCCATATCCAATCCTGGTACATCTGTCACCGGTGCTTGCAGGCGACCTTCATCATCCGGTAGTAATAAAGTGGCTTTTGCCCTGAACGCCCGCTGTATGATGGCTTGGGTCGTTTCTGAAATTTGTTCGCCCTGCAAAACACCGGACAGATCACGCGCAAACTCGTAGAGCGCTCGCGATCGCGACTCGCGATTTGACGCCACTTTGGCTTGGTAACGCAAGCCAGCCGTCAGATGTCCCGTGATCAAGCCCACCGCCAACATGACGGCAAAGGTCATGACATATTGCAAATCGCTAACGGCAAAAGAAAATCTCGGTGGCACAAAGAAAAAATCAAATGCCAATACACCTACCACTGTAGAAATGACAGATGGCCCTCGGCCAAACCGTACTGCGACCAACACCACGGTCAACAAGAACAGCATGGCGATATTGACTAGATTGAAAATCCCCAATAACGGTGTTGCTATTAAGGCTGTAGCAACACTGGCTAGAGCGGCAAAGCCATAGCGGATACATAAGTTTGGCACCCGTGTGGCGACGGGATTTTTCGCCATAGCATTCCCTTGTTGTGTGTTTCTGGGACTGGCTTCCTGCTCCGTCGCATTCTCCTGTGCTGTCGCGCGCCCGATCTCAATCAAATCGACATGCGGAGCATAAGCAGCGACGCGTTTTAGGTGAGCATCGCGCCATGGCAAGGTGAATGCACTGCGCCCCATGACGATGCGGGAAAAATTGTTGGCGTTAGCATAGCCGACGACCGTTTGTGCAATATCACTACCAAACAAGACTGCCGTGTTGGCGCCCAAATCCTGCGCCAGCTTCAAACTCTTCAATATGCGTTCGCGCTGTGCTGCTGACAGTTTTTGAAGTGCTGGTGTTTCAACATAAATAGCATGCCACGTTGCATTCATTTGACTTGCCATCCTAGCGACACTGCGTATCAAATGATCGGCACCCGAGTGTGGGCCAACACAGGCTAGCAAAGCAGCATCGGTCTTCCAAACGGCACTGATAGACTTTTCAATACGATAAGCTTGAACATCGTCTTCCAAGCGGTCGGCAGTGCGACGCAACGCCAATTCACGTAAGGCGATCAGATTGCCTTTCCGAAAAAAATTCTTCGCAGCGCGTTCAGCTTGCTGGACCTGATAAACCCGTCCCGATTTCAGACGAGCCAACAATTCGTCCGCCGGAATATCCACCAACACCACTTCATCCGCCTCATCAAAGACGGTATCGGGCAAGGTTTCTGCCACCCGTATCCCCGTGATACTACCGACCACGTCATTCAAACTTTCCAGATGCTGCACGTTCACCGTGGTATATACATCGATTCCGGCATCAAGTAATTCGTCTACATCTTGCCAGCGTTTAGGATGGCGCGAGCCAGGGGCATTTGAATGTGCCAATTCATCCATCAAGATCAAGGGAGGTTGACGTTCCAGTGCTGCATCAATGTCAAATTCAAAAATTAACTTATCCCGATAGGCAATCTGCTTAGGCGGCAAGACATCCAAGCCATCCACCAAGGCTGCTGTTTCGTCACGACCATGTGTCTCCACAACGCCGACCAACACTTGTTGGCCATTCGCGATCAACTTCCGCGCAGCGGTCAACATGGCGTACGTCTTGCCGACCCCTGCAGACGCGCCGAAATAAATCCTCAATTTGCCGCGCGTAGCTCGTCGCTCTTGCGCTTGAACTTGGGCTAGCAAGGCGTCTGGGTCAGGACGTTGATCGGTATTAATGGACATAATATTTTATTTTGATGAATACTGGAATTAGCTCTGAATTAGATCTTATCCAGGGCGATATTTAATGACAACACATTGATTCTTGCCTCACCAAAGAAACCCAACACGGGATGTTCACTCAATTGGTCTACAATAGCACGAACTTGATCCACCCCTAGTTTACGTTCACGGGCGACTCTAGGTAGTTGATAATACGCCGCTGCCAAGCTAATCTCAGGGTCTAAACCGCTAGCAGAGGCAGTCACTAAATCTACTGGGATTTTCGCCGTATTCGTAGGATCAGCTGCTGTTAAGGCTGCAATGCGACCTTTGACGGCATCTATTTGTGCCGGATTTGTTGGCCCTAAATTGGAACCTCCAGAATTGATTGCATTATTTGGCATTGGGCCGGTAGCGGAAGGCCTGCCCCAAAAATACTTAGGCGCTGAAAAAGCCTGGCCGATCAGGGACGAGCCAATTGTTTTACCATTAAAACTAATCAGACTACCGTCCGCTTTATGTTCAAAACCCACCTTAGCAATACCTGTCATCGCCAAGGGATAGGCTACACCTACCAAAATGGTTAATCCCACAAACAGCACTGCGGCTGGCCGGAGGGTTGAACTTATTGAGCTCATGATTTTTCCTTTATTTTTTCTGTGCGATGTTTGTGCGAATTTTGTATTATCTGGTACGTTATGCTAGATGCAATAAGGCCAAAATGACGTCAATCAACTTAATACCAACGAAAGGTAAAATGATGCCGCCCAAACCATAGATCAGCATATTTCGACGCAACAATAACGATGCACCGATCGCCCGATATTTCACCCCTTTGAGCGCTAATGGAATCAAGAACACAATGATCAACGCATTAAATATGACGGCAGACATAATCGCAGAGGAAGGGTTGGTCAAATGCATGACATCCAATGCTTTCAGTTGTGGATAAGTCGCAACAAAAGCGGCTGGAATAATCGCGAAATACTTAGCGATATCATTCGCTATTGAGAAAGTCGTCAACGAACCGCGCGTCATCAGCATTTGCTTACCAATTTCTACGATTTCCAGTAATTTGGTTGGATTAGAGTCGAGATCCACCATATTGCCGGCCTCTTTTGCGGCTTGGGTACCGGAATTCATCGCTACCGCCACATCAGCCTGTGCCAAAGCAGGGGCATCGTTGGTACCATCACCCGTCATCGCCACCAGACGGCCTTCAGACTGATAACTACGGATCAGTTTCAGCTTATCTTCCGGTGTCGCTTCCGCCAGAAAATCATCAACACCGGCTTCTGCTGCAATCGCTGCAGCGGTAAGTCTATTATCACCGGTAATCATAATCGTTTTGATACCCATGCGACGAAGTTCAGCAAATCGTTCTTTAATACCCCCTTTGACGATATCTTTTAACTCAACCGTACCCATCACTTTGCCATGATCTACCACGACGAGCGGCGTACTGCCACGGCGCGAAATATCATCAACTGTTTTTAATACCTCAGTCGGGAAAGGACGCCCCATCGCTTCAACATATTTTCTAACCGCATCAGCAGCACCCTTACGAATTTCCCTGTCAGCTATATCCACGCCGCTCATCCTTGTTTGCGCAGTAAATTGCACAAAATGCGGATTCAAACTCGCCATTTCACGCTCACGCAAATTAAAGCGGTGTTTTGCCAAGACCACGATACTACGGCCTTCTGGTGTTTCATCCGCGAGTGACGCTAATTGTGCAATGTCGGCTAATTGTTGTGATGTCACGCCAGGTGCTGGATAAAATTCAGAAGCTTGTCGATTGCCTAAGGTAATCGTACCGGTTTTATCCAGCAAAAGCACATCGACATCACCTGCGGCTTCTACTGCACGACCAGAAGTCGCAATCACATTTGCTTGTAACATACGACTCATGCCAGCGACACCGATGGCTGATAATAAGCCGCCGATGGTGGTTGGGATCAGACACACTAACAACGCGATCAGTACCGTAATCGAAATTGGCGAGGAAGCAATTCCTGCCGCTTTGGCGGCGTCCACACTAAACAATGAAAATGGCAGTAATGTCACCGTCACCGCCAGAAAAATAATCGTTAGCGCGACCAACAAGATTGTCAAAGCAACTTCATTCGGTGTTTTTTGACGTTTTGCACCTTCTACCATGGCGATCATCCGATCGATAAAGGCTTCACCAGGATTTGTCGTTACCTTCACCACCAGCCAATCAGAAAGCACCCGCGTACCGCCTGTCACTGCAGAAAAGTCACCGCCAGATTCCCGCACTACTGGAGCAGATTCCCCAGTAATGGCGCTTTCATCCACTGTAGCAACCCCCTCAATCACTTCACCATCAATAGGGATCACATCATTAGCTTCCACTAGAACGACATCACCTTTACGCAGGTCGCCCGCAGAGGCTGGTAACCAAGAGGTGCCATGCTTCGGGGTAGAGAGTTTTTTGGCTATCACCGTCTGCTTCAGAGCGCGCAACGAAGCGGCCTGGGCTTTGCTTCTGCCTTCTGCCAACGCTTCGGCAAAATTAGCAAACAGTACCGTAAACCAAAGCCAGATCGAGATCCCCAAAATGAAACCCGAACCGGCTTCTCCCTTGCCCAACAAAGACTGAACGAACAACATGCTGGTGATGATGCTGCCAACATACACGACGAACATCACCGGACTGCGTAATTGCGTACTTGGACTCAGTTTTTTGAATGAGTCAACGATAGCTGGAACGATCAATTTAGCATCAAACATCGACAGGCGAGGCTTGTCGCCAATTTGCGTTGATTCTGAAACAGATTCAGCGCTAGCCACCGCAGTCCCTGTGATTTTGCTATTGATAATTTTTTTAGCATTGTTATTTAACATGAAAATCCCCTTAATTCTTAGCGTGGTGCAACAAGTTGCAGATGTTCGACTACTGGACCTAACGCAAGCGCTGGCACATAGTTGAGAACACTGATTAACACGACGGTACCTATCAGCAAGGCGATAAACATGGGGCCATGCGTTGGCATTGTTCCGGAGTTGACTTCAAGGCGTTTTTTCGCAGCAAGAGAGCCGGCAATTGCAAGGATAGGTACGATCATGGCAAAACGGCCAAACCACATCGCAATTGACAGCATGATGTTATAAAACGGCGTGTTGACACTCAGTCCGGCAAAGGCACTCCCATTATTATTGGCGGCAGATGAGAATGCATATAAAATTTCAGAGAAGCCATGCGCTCCCGGATTCGCAATGCCGGCCCGACCGGCCTCTGTCATTACCGCAATAGCCGTTCCGGTTAATACCAAGATAGGTGTGACCAAAATAGTGATCGACGTCATTTTCATTTCAAACGACTGGATCTTTTTACCCAAATATTCTGGTGTACGCCCAATCATCAAACCCGCAACAAAGACGGCCAAGATCGCAAATATCAGCATGCCGTACAGGCCAGAACCAACACCGCCGAACACAACTTCACCAAATTGCATCAACACTAAAGGTACCAAACCGCCAATCGGCATCAATGAATCATGCATAGCATTCACTGCGCCACAAGAAGCCGCTGTTGTAATTGCAACAAACAGGGAAGACGCATCAATACCAAATCGCGTTTCTTTACCTTCCATGTTGCCACCTGACTGTAGCGCACTGCCGACCTGATCAATATTCATTGTTGCTAGTACCGGATGAACCTGATGCTCGGAATAGGTCACCGTTACCACCATCACGACAAACAAGGCCGTCATCGCTGCCAATATCGCCCAACCTTGACGACGATCACCAACCATATGACCGAAGGCAAAACAAAGCCCAGCCGGAATCAGAAAAATCGAAATCATTTGGAAAAAATTCACTAATGCATTCGGATTTTCATAAGGATGTGCCGAGTTAGCGTTAAAGAATCCACCACCATTGGTTCCCAACATCTTAATTGCTTCTTGTGACGCCACGGGTCCCATCGCAATCGTCTGCGTTGTCGTGGTTAAGGTTTCAGTGACAGGAACACCTTTTGCATCAATGATAGGCTGACCATTAGCGGCAAGCTTCGGTTGGGTGTAGGTAACAGGATCCATCAACTGGACATCTTTGTATGCCGAGAAGTTTTGAATTACGCCCTGACCAATCAAAAAAGTCGCGAAAATAACAGACAAAGGGAGCAGTAGATACAGGGTAGAACGCGTGATATCCGCCCAAAAATTACCGATAGAATGAGAAGAATGACGCGTGAAACCACGGATCAAGGCAAACACAACAGCAATGCCGGTAGCCGCAGAGAAGAAATTTTGCCCAGTCAATGCCAGCATCTGGGTTAGATAGCTCATTGTCGCTTCGCCAGTGTAACCTTGCCAGTTGGTGTTCGACACAAAACTGACTGCCGTATTAAAAGAAGAGTCAGGACTCACATTCGCCATTGACTGGGGATTGAGTGGTAACCATGCTTGTAGACGTTGAACTAGATAGACAACTAGGGCACCAAGGGTGTTGAAAACAACCAAAGCCAAGGCATAACTTTTCCAGCTCATGCCCTCGTCGATTTTGACACCGGCCAATTTGTACAATCCTTTTTCCAGCCAAGTAAGCCAGCCGAACCCAGGAACCGCAGCCTTGTCATCAGAGATCTTGGCAATCAAGATCCCCAATGGATATGCCATTATTAGCAATATTGCTAAGAATGCCACTAATAAAATAATTGATTGTGTAGTCATCACAACTCCTCAGCGTTCAATAAAGCAAGGACCAGATAAATCAACAAGCCAGCAGACACGATTGCGCCGATGACATAGAAGCTATTCATGATCTTCCTCCTAATTTTTCACAACCCACCACGAGGACCCAGATCAGTAAAAAAAAACCAATGATCCCGCCCACATATAAAATGTCCATCACATAGTCCATGATTTTCCCCTTTGATTTTTTGATACTATGAATAATAGACAGAACGAAGTAAAAACTTTGTAAACATTGCTCTACCTGATGTAAACAGAATGTAAAAATTGAAGAATAAATGGCAATCCAAGCTCAAAACACCCAACATTAATCGAAATAAATTCGGACACAGTTTGCTTAGACTTCGGGGAGGGGAGATAATTCGATGTAAACGATAGAAATTGGGGAAAATCGTGGCGTGTGGATGATGTAAATAAAAAAACCGGTTTTGTCGCGTATAGGTAAAACGCCTAAGTTTCCCCCCATGTTATGATAGCTTCTGTTAATGGCTTCCGTTAATGCGATAAAATCCTGCTGCTTTCTGAATGATAGCGCGTTGCGAAAATTGAATTTGCGGGAATATGCCGCGCTGCATGTTCTCGCAAATCCTGCGGCGTCATGTCGTATTCACGTCGAAAGGTGCGTGAAAAAGCGGAAGCGCTGTTAAAGCCCAACCCGTAGGCAATGTCTTTCAAGGCCAGATGTGGAAAATGGGCGATTTCGTCAGCGGCGGCGCGCAAACGGCAGTCGTTGATGTAAGCGGCGATGCCACCTTCATGCTGAAACAAGCGGTACAAGGTGTCGCGCGGAAGTTGCAGCGCGCGCAATACTTTTTCGGCGGAAAGATCGGGTGTATGCAGATGCTTCTTGATGTAAGCCCGTGCTTGGCTGAACATGACCGCCCGCGCGGCGGCGCGGGTGTTGCCGCTCAAACGGGCCTGTTTGCCAAAGGCGGCGACCAGCAACTGAATCGCGGCGCGTAGGGCAGCGTCAGCTTCTTCGACGCTCATGCTGGCAATTTGTTCATTGAGGGTTGCCGCATGGGCGATCAGCAGTCGTGCCATGGGTGACGAATCGTCGATGGCACGGCCATGTAGAGCGTCGGCATCGGGCAGGATCGATTCCATCAGGGCGCGCGGTACCAAAAAGGCCGACATGCGATGACGATGGGCCTGCATGCGTATCGGTTGATCCATATCCACCACAAGAATCTTGGCCTTGAACGGCGCAGAACGCGTCGCGTAGCGACCCTCCATGGTATGTGAATAGCCATCGATACACACACTGAAAAGAAAGCAATTACAAGCACTGTCTGTCGAAATACGCGCCAGCGAACGTTCGGCACGCACCGGATCGGAATAGAGATCGGCAAAACCAAGTTCGCCGACCGTATAGCTGTTTACCCAAGCATGGAAGGGTTGTTCAAGTTGCACCAGCGACGGCAGCAAGTCAAGCACGCTTCCCATCCGTTCCCGCCAGAGCAGCAACTGTTGCTGCGGTGTTTCATTGCGCACGTTGAAATGCTGTTGCGCGATGGTAGCAGCAGGCTGTGGAGGAAAAAGGTGGGAATTTGTCGAAGGCATTTCAATCGATTTGATTGCAGATGAGGCGACTCTAACATGGGGAAAGAAACTTTACAAAATAAAAATTTTTTAAGAAAGCGCGACACTGGGTATAGCCGTCCAAACAATGGAAGTCATACTCCATCTTGTTCCATCGTATTTGTATTATCAAATGTACGTAGCCCATAAAATATATATTCATGATCAAAAATACAAACGCTTGCCAATTGCCTTTTCCCTCAAGTCAGCTAAAGCCGGTGAGCCGACTTCTTGTGCGTGCTGCCTGTGTCTTGGCATTTTGCTTTGCGCCACTCTTGGTTTCAGCTCAGCAAGCGCCGTTAATCACGCCGCGCGACCTTCGGCCCGAGACGTCCGTAAAACCGCCAATGAATTTGCCGCAACCTGCCTCCGCCGCAATCCCTTCCAATGCGGCTGTGCTTTTTGTGCGGCTCGGCGATGTCGCTGTTAAAGGTGGATTTCCTGAGTTCGCGGCCGGGACTGAGGCGCTGTTGTCACCGCTTCGAGCGCAGCGCGTTTCTGTCGAGCGTCTCTATAAACTGGCTGAATCCATCGAAATGCTTTATCGCGAAGCGGGTTTTGCTTTGGTGCGTGTTCTTTTGCCGCCGCAGTCCCTCAACGACGGCGACACTTTGCAACTGATCGTGCTGGATGGGTTCATCGAACGTGTCGACGCCAGTGCCATAGATAAACGCTCCCGCAGTTACGTGCTGGCGGTGATGCAAACTGTGGTCGGCCAACGCCGCCTAAGCAGTGATGCGCTGGAGCGCGTCCTCACTCTCGCAGGACGAGGGGCGGGTTTGGCGATGCGAAGCACCATGGGTGCTGGCGTAGAACCTGGTGGTGTCGTGTTGACGTTGGATGGAACCTTCACGCCAGGCAGCGTTACAATTTCCGCAGACAACCGCCTTTCGAAATCGCTTGGTCCTTGGGAAACTACGTTGCAGGTTTCCCTGAACGAACCCTTTGGTGAAGGCGTACAAATCTATTCCTATGTGTCGGGAGGCAAGGATTGGCAGACGGCGTTTGGTAGCGATGCCAGGAGACGTGTTTTGGGTGGCGGTGCGACCATTCCGATTGGAGCCAGTGGCTTGTCGATCAATCCCGAATTTACCTGGTCGGACAGCCAGCCTTTACCCCAGCCAGGCGCGCCGCTCTCTCAAAGCAAATTTGAACGCTACACCTTGCGCTTTATTTATCCTCTGATTCTCAACCGACGCGAAGAGCTGACGATCACTGGCACGTTGGATGCCAGCAGGCAGATGGATACATTGCCGCAGTTTCAGAGCGTGGCTGCAGATGGTTCCATCTTGGGCCCGTTCATCCTCGATCAAGATCGTCTGCGCGTGGCCCGCATGGGGGCAATCTGGAACCAGACATTGGCAAACTCGGGAAGTATCAGCGTTGGGGCAACCGTTTCTACGGGCGTGTCGGGCCTTGGCGCGCGCACTAAGAAAGATGTCACCGACAGCGGTATCGCGATGTCGCGTGTGGATGCCAACCCGGTTTTCGTCAAGTTTGAAGGCAACGTGTCATACGAGCAGCAGCTACCTTTGCGCGTGGAGTCTAAATTATTGCTGCGTGTGCAGAAAGCACTTAATGGCGCGCTGCCTGCGAGTGAGTTGTTTAGCCTCGATGGTGAAGATGGGCTATCGACGTTTACCACCGGGTCAATTTCCGACGATGGCGGCTGGTTGCTGCGGCAGGAATTTACCCATTCGATGACTTGGGAGGCGGGCACTGTTGTAAATTTCGTTCCCTATGTCTTTGGCGCGGCAGGCAAGACATCGAACCAACTTGCCAGCCCTGCCGTGCGTGGCATCAACAAAGCGTACGGCTTTGGCCTGCGCATGCAGTGGCAAAACATTAATTTCTCGATGGAATACGGACGCCGCGAGTCAGCGCTGTCCGCTCTGAACGACAACCAGTTGTTTGCAAAAGGCCAGGTGCAATTTTGAACCACCATTACCGCATTATTTGGAGCCAGATATCCCATACTTGGGTTGCCGTTTCCGAGATTTCCAAAGGGCATGGCAAATCTGCTTCGGCGCGAAAACGAGTGGTCGGCGCACTCGCGTTGCTGGGTATTTCGGCGGTTTCGATGTCATCGTCGGCCGCTGGCTTACCAACTGGTGCACAGGTCACTGCAGGTTCCGCCACGGTAAAAATGCCGCAGAACGGTTCCTTGCAGGTAGTGCAAAGCTCACAGCGGGCCGTGATCAATTGGAACAACTTCAGTATCGCGCAAGGCAATCAGGTGACTTTTTCCCAGCCCAATTCAAGCGCTGCAACCCTGAATATCGTGACCGGCAATAGCGCCTCCACGATCGCCGGCACGTTGACAGGCACTGGTTCGGTCTATCTGATCAATCAGAATGGCATTGCCATTACACCGACCGGTCTGGTGGACACGCACGCTGGCTTCATCGCGTCGACGCTGCAGATGGACGAGAACGCGTTCATGGACGGCGGCTATCGTTTTAGTGGCAAAGGTGGTTCTGTCGTCAATCAAGGTCAGATCCTCACCGGATCCGGCGGTACAGTGGTGTTGTTGGGTAGCACCGTCGTCAATGAGGGATTGATTAGCGTCCCATTGGGCAAAGTGGCGCTCGGCTCTGGCGAAGCAGCCACGCTGGATCTCAGCGGCGACGGATTTTTGCAGGTGATGTTACCGACAAGCGCTGTCGTCGCTGACGGGCAAGCCTTGGTGACCAACCGTGGTGTGATACAGGCCGATGGTGGAATGGTCATGTTAAAGGCGGCCACCATACAGCAGGCCGTGCGCGAGGCAGTCTATATGCCTGGCGACATCAGCGCCCGAAGTGTATCTGGCAAGAATGGCGCAATCGTGCTCGACGGCGGAACTGGCGGCAACGTACGTGTCACGGGTACGTTAAGCGCCGACGGCGATACCACGGGGGGGCGGATTGATGTGACGGGTGCCAACGTTGCCCTTGTCGGCGCATCGCTCAGTGCTACTGGTACCGAGCTCGGTGGCTTGGTGCGCGTGGGCGGGGCCTTTCAAGGCGGCCGTACGCAGCCTGCCGACTCAGCGAATGCTATGCTGTTTGCCGGCCGCTTTGGCAATACACCTGCTATCTCCAGCAGCAGCACGACCAATATTGACGCCGCCAGCAGCATCAATGTTTCAGCTACCGGCGAGACGGGAAAGGGCGGCACCGCCATTGTATGGAGCGATAGCACCACGGTGATGCAAGGGGCTATCTCGGCGCGTGGCGCGGCAGCAGGCGGCGCGGTAGAGGTGTCCGCCAAATCTACCGTTCAAGCGGTCGCGCTAAATCGCATCGATTTGGGCGCGGGCGGCAATCTATTAATCGACCCACAAGATATCGTGATCGACTCGACAGGAACGGACCCCGCTGGAAATTACGGCTACGCTGCACCCAGCACCGTCACCCATCTGCTCGATGCCGATATCGTCGCCTTGCTCAGCACCGGCGTCACGGTCAATCTGCAGGCCAGCGAAGACATCAGTTGGTTGAATAATTTTACCTTTGTGACACGAACGCTGACTACTCCAGGCGGTAACTTGAATCTATCAGCTGGGCGCTCGGTCACACTCAGCGGCATTTTCAACACGGCTGACGGCAATTGGAGCATCGTCGCCAACGATACCGCAGCGAACGGCGTGGTTGATGCCGAGCGTGGCGCAGGCGCGGCCAAAATCGACGTTATGAACGCCAATTTTATCAACAGCAACGGCAATCTGTCGCTGACTCTGGCCGATGGCGCGGGCAATACCAACAACCAGGTGGATGGCATCGTGCTCGGCAAGTTCAATGGCAACGGCCTGACGGCGACGATCGTACCGACGGCAACACCTGCTTTTGGAACCGCCCGAATACTGCTGACCGACGACATCAACGTGAGCGGCAGCATTAATCTTACCGGCAATTTGCTGGTCTCGGGGATGGGGCCGGTAGTGTCGTTGATCGGGCAAAGCGTTACCTGGACCAATGAGAAAACCGACGGCACCATTATCGGTGAAGGCACAATCAAATTCGTTGAAAACGGCTTGACCACCCATCTTGGGCAGTTGTCAGGCGTCGATGCTACGCGACTTGAACTTAATGATCAATCCGGTCTGACACGGGTATATGGCGATAGCGATCCAGTTTTAGCCGACTTGACGGCACCCTTGCTGCGCGTCGCCGCTTACTCCAGCAACAGCTCGGTGCTCGATCCGCTGAACAGTATATTGGGCGCCGGCTCCGTGGCTCTTAGCGGGCCTGGTGCCTTGGCCTCGGCAGGGAATAGCAACGCAATGCTGTCAGCCACCAGTAGCACGGCGTTCGCCTCTGGGCTGAGTGGAAGCTATTTCGTCGACTTGAGCACGAAGTCTATTCCGCTTACCATTACCCAACGCTTGGTGACGCACATTGTGTTGAACGGTAGCTACACCTACGGCTCGCCTGACGCTGTTGCCAGTCTGAGCGGTTTGGTCAATGGTGACGTGCTCGCCCCGCTGGCCACACTTAATGGAACAGCCAATGTCACCATGTACCCTAACGGCCTTGGCTTTGGGTTTGATCCAACGCTGCACGCGGGTGCATCCACGTTCAGTTTGACCGGACTGTCCGGCGCCAAGGCCGGCAACTATATATTGGATTTGAGCGTAGGCAGCGTTAGTGGCACCTTGAACATCGCGCCTAAGGCGCTCAACTACATTGCCGCGAATGGCGGGAACGTCTATGGCTCTGCCGGTACTATGCCCACGGCCACTCTCAGCGGCGTTGTGGCAGGCGATGACGCCGCGCCCGTTGTCGCGCTTACTTCAGCAGGCCAAACGGTCAGCCTTGCGGCCAGAACGCCGGCGTCAACCTACAGCGTCGATGTCGTTGGACTCACCGGCGCAGCTGAAAGCAACTACACCATTGCGGCGACGGGCAACAGCTCAGGCACCTATACTGTTGCCCAAAAACCGATCTTGGCTGTCTATTCGCCAGTCGGTGTCACCAGCGTGTATGGGACGGCGGACTACGCGCCCGTCTTGGCCCAAGGCGTCACATTGACGGGGGTTCTGGCGGGCGATGCGGTCGTGCCCAACCTGCAAAATGGAGGTTTTTACTACGGAACGTCGGTTGGGGTGTACGCGTGGGGAATAAACGGTTTGCTTGGCGCACGCAGCGGCAATTACACGCTCGCCAACAGCAGTGACCAGGGTAAGCTGACGATCACTCAAAAGCCGATTTTCTACAGTGGCGGCAACACCAGTCAGATTTATGGGCAGGCGACGTTGCCATCGCCTTTCCTGATCGGGGTCTTGGCGTCCGACCTTAGCGCTGTTAGCGCTCCCCAGATCGTCACTTATCCACCAGCCTATTCAACCACTGGCAGCGGCAACATTCCGGTGGGCACTTATCAGGTCGATCTGGGCGGCATCACTGGTTCGGCCTCCGGCAACTATTTATTGGATCGCTCGGCGAGCACCCCGCTGCGTGTCGCGGTTACACCCAAGCCGGTTAGCATCGCCTTCATGGATACTCTCGACAGTATCTATGGCACACAAGCAGATACCTCAACCGTCAGAACCGTGCTGAGCGGCACTATTTCCGGAGACATCGTTGCCGGTCAGGCGTATGCGTACGACCAAACGAGAGGAGGGGGTAACGTTGTATCGAATACGCCAGTCGGTACTTATAACCTGGCATTGAACGCATTGAGCGGGGCAGACTCAGCTAACTACATGGTGGCAGATACTCGCCAAAGCATATCTTCGCTCTACATCCATCCAAAAAACGTCACCGTGCAGTTTACCAACCCAGGCAGTACTTACGTCTATGGCGATATAGTGAATTTTGGTGGGGTCGTTGACGGTTTAGTGGCTGGTGACATTGTGACTCCAGTATTGACGACGTTAAATTCGGTCGGCTTACCTGTCACGAATACGTATTTGAATGTGGGGAATTACAGCACAGTAGCTGAATCGCTGGCTGGGCCTAACGCATGGAACTATCGACTAACCAATAGTCAGGCTGATTTCAAGATTACCCCTCGCCAACTGGTCTACACCATCCCTACGATGACCATACAGTATGGTGGTTTTGCGGATAACAGCGGTTCCATTTTTTTTAGCAACCTGGTAGGGCGGGATAGTGTCGGGGCAATACTCGGCTACGCACAGGTAAATTCCTCCAACTTGACGGGTTATTTTTCCGGCGGTACCGTCATGACGGCGCGCAGTCCGGTTGGCTACTACATGATGTCTGTCACGGGTCTGAATGGTGACGCATCAAACTACATGTTGCCCCCGCCCGGATCAGGCAGCATCTCCGCCTTGTTGACCATCACGCCCAAACCGATCACGTCCAACATCGGTATGGTGAATTCGGTTTACTTGACCCCTGTTGCACTTGGCCCGGGCAGTCTGGATGGTGTGTTGGCCGGGGATATCGTGAACCCGGGCCCTACTGCGCTGGCTGATGGCAGCGCGCCGAACTCCCTTACCAACGCGGGGAGTTACAACCTGCACACGACATCGATATGGGGCGCGCAGGCTGCAAACTACACCCTTATCGCGAGTATTGGTGTCCTGACGATCGCGCCTAAGGTCATCGACTCGACGCTGAGCCTGACGTGGAACGGCCAGCAAATACAACAAACCGACCTCGGCGCGGCCGTCGTTTATGGCACGTACTACCGTCCCACTGGGGCCATGAGCAGCAGCGACATGGCCACGTATGGCATCAACGCCAGCGTGGCGTTGGCGGGCGTGCTGTTGGGCCAGGATGTCAAACAGTCGGTGCAATCCGTCCCTGACATTCCTTTTTCCAAATCAGGCTCTTACCAGGTTGGGACGTATGAGTGGCAGCGCAGCAGCCAGCTGACCGGGGCCGACGCCGGCAATTACGTGTTGTCGAGCGCGGGCACCGCCGCCAGCACGATGCGCATTGTACCCAAAACCATTTCTGGTGCCGTATCCGTGGTCAATGGCACGCAAGTGGTCACGTCCGCCGTCTACGGCAGCACTGCCGGCTTGAGCACCATTGCCGACGGTCGATTTGATGTCGTCTCGACGCCATTTGGCAAGGACGATGTGGCTGTGCAGGCGTATTTTTCACCGTCGAGCGAATTTGTCACCCTGACGGATCGGCAGAGCGCCGGCACCTATGCAACGCAGGTGGCCGTGCGCGGCAGTGATGCAGCCAACTATGTCCTGAACGGCTATACCTTGTTGGGCAACCACTTCGAGGTGACGCCCAAGGTGATCAGTGTTGGCATTGCCGGCACCTCTTTGTCGGTCAACTATGGCACGACTAGGTTGCCGTGGGTGTACACGGGCGTGCTGCCCGGTGACACCGTTGCGGCCCTGTCTTATCTTTGCGGCGGCGTATGCAATTTACCCGGCGTGTCGTCGGCATTGCTTCCCTATCATGCAAACGCTGGGAATTATGAAGTCACGGTCACCGGCTTGGAGGGCGTAAGCGCCGCCAATTACCAGTTGACACCGGCCTGGCTCGACCCCACGAATCACCAGTTTGGCTTGTCGATTGTTCCGTTGCCGCTGCGATGGAACACCAATGCCGTCAGCCAGTCGCTGGTCTTCGGCGACGGCTTGGCCGCCATCCCGGATGGCTGGTTGTCGGGCTTCCTGACCGGCGACAGCATCGTGACGCTCGCCAGCGTGCCGACCGCCACGCCGATCAGCGTCGCCGTCGGCGGGGCTGGTGTCAGGAGCGGGGTAGGCACGCTGCTCGATGCCGGCACCTATGCTTATGGCGGCGTGGCCGTGGCCGGCGGCAATTACACATTGCCCGATGCGCCGGCGGCCTTGCTGACGGTCGCCCCGCGCGTCGTGAAGGTCTCGGCGCTGCCCGACATCAGCACCAGCTACGGCAGTTACGTAACGCCGCAACCGACATTCGACAACACGGTCGCGGGCCATCCGGTGAGCGGAATTGTCTCGCCCGTCAACGCATCGGGCGTAGTATTGGCGCCGTATAACGAAACCTCGTCCGCAGGTGAGTTCACCACACAGGTGACGGCCTTGAGCGGTGCGGATGCGGCCAACTATACAGTGGATCCGGCCTCCGTAACGGGCAAGCTGAGTATTTCAAAGCGTCAACTGGTGTTGGAGTCCTCGTCAGCCACAGCCACGACCGTATACGGCACATCTGCGGAAATTGGCAAGGTCACCGGCGTGCTGTTTAATGACGATGTGAGCCTTAATACCACTAATGGCGGCGTACTTCCGGTGAAGAACGACACAGTCGTCAATCCTGTTAACCTGAATGTCGGCTCTTACTCATTCGAGGTTCCAGCTAATGGGCTGGCAGGGGCTAAGGCTGACAACTACTTGCTTCCCAAAGGTAGTGCTCTCGCCAACCTGACGGTAACGCCCAAGTCCATCACCTATGCCGTTGGCGATGCCACGGGCCAGTATGGCAATTACCAGGCTTGCGATACCAGTATCTGCAATCCTTGGGTGCCCGGCATCGCTTTGGGCCAGATATTTCTGCAGGGAACGCTTGCCGGCGACACAGTTGGTGGAACGATAGGTTTGCTGGATATCCAAGGTCTCAGCGGTAACCTCGATGCGCATACCCCTGTGGGCAACTATTTTGAAGTCTTGAAAGGTCTGACGGGGGCATCGGCAGCCAACTACGTCATTGCGGTAAGCGGCAGTAAACCCGGTTTGCTGACTATCACACCGATGTGGCTCAGTTACTCGGTCAGCAGCGCGGTTTTTCTGATCAGCGGCGGAACCGGCCCCTCCGGGATAGCGTTGCCAGGTTCTGGCCTGGTTGGTACCCCCGGTATTGCCACCTTGCGTGGTCCCAACGGCACGCCGATTAACGGCGACGATGTGCAAGGCCAGGTCGTGATGCGTTACCAGGATGGTTTTCCGGTCACGGATGTTGCTGCCGAATTTGCAAACCTTAGCACTCAGACTTATAGCTTTGGCGTTGAAGGTCTTGTTGGAAAGAATGCAGGCAACTACCGCATCCTCCCCAATACGCATACAACTTTGAACTCGACTTACGGGAACAATGACAAGGGGACGTTGCAGGTCTTCGATTCCCCTTCGCTGGGTCTGGCCTACACGCTACCAAACAGCACTTACACCGGTGGAGATAAATCCAACGCCGTTATCCAGCCCTTGCCCTACCAGTCGGATCTGGATAAAGCGAACGCAAGCGGCACCCAGAGTAGTACGAGTGCCACCGTTGGCGTGACAGGCGCCAAAGCCGGCGCGAGTTTCGGTGTCATTTCGAATCTGAGTGCCGACCTGGGTTCGGCTGATCTGTCTGTCGCAAGCAGCGCTGTGACCAGCGCGCTAGCCAAGGCTGGCATCACCGGTGTTGAGGTGGTCGCAACAGCCAACGCGGGTGTCGATGTAAAGTTAACTTTTGGACCGGGCGCTGTGGACTTGGGCTTGACAGCCAGTGCACTCACCAGTGCCACGCTTGATCGAAATGGCGTCGCACTTGTTGCCGATGCACGGGCTGGTGCAGCGGGTTCGATTAGCGCGACGCAGAACCTGGGCAGTGGCGTTACCGGTCAAGCTGGTGCGACAGCGAATGCCTATGCAGAAGCGAAGGCTGCAAACCAGTATACCTACAAGGATGGAAAGATTCAGGGCAAAGCCGATGAGTTCGCCGGCGTAGGCAGCTCCGCCGGCGTGAATGGTGGTGTTTCAGGCTCTGCGGGAAGTGCAAGTGCATCTGCGACAGTGTATTCACCCGGTTCAGTCGGGGTCACAGCTGGCGGTAGTGCAGGCATGGACGGCAATAAACTCAATCTCGGCGTGACTATTGGGGGCAGCATATTATTCGGCGGTATGTCATTAAATTTGGACTTTTCGATTGATTTATCCCCTATAATTTCGACCCTTCCTGCAGTAGCAAGTGTTTTTGGCGTTAGTGCCTCAAGCTCTGAGCCCCCGCCACCGCCTACCCCGGAGCAACTGCAAACAGCTTCATTGGCGTACATCAAAACGCTGACACCTTTGCAGCGCTATGCTTATCTTAGTAGCAACAAAGACTGGGACAATAACCTCAATCCTGTGGATGGAAATCAGACAGCAGAGATCAAGGCGTACCAGAAATTTTATACTGATTTCTACGATTTTGATCGGTTGTTGAGCCAGACTATGCAGAACGAGCAAAATTTGCAAAAGGATTTTCTTGCGGCTCTCGAGACTGACCCTGCAAAGGCCATCGCCATTGACCACAATGCTATTTCGGGTGTTGAAGTCGTGGATCAATTGCTAAATAACATGGAGAGCGATATGGGCATCAGAGCTGGAGTTTCGGATGGCAAGTTGAGCTTTGAATTTTTTAATCCGGACCTATACAAGTAAAAATGGATAAAACTGATGATTTTTACGCCTCTGTCAGCAAAACGAGAAGCGAGGATTGAATGGGCATAGCTACAATCACACCGGCAAGGCTTGCAATGATTTTTGCCGTTACCTTGCTTAACACAAGCGCCAGTGCACAGACTCAGACTGTAGACATCCCGAGCAGAGCACCTTCGCCCGGTCAAGCCACACTGCCGCAGGCGTACCGTGCGGAAGGCTATGGTCGGGCGCGTTTCGGCATGAGTGTTGACGAAGTCAAGGCGCTGGCAGCAACGGACTATCCGGGCGCAGCACAAGCCCTGAAGGACGAAACCGATCCGCTTGCGCGCACACGTACGCTGACCCTTGACATACCAGCCCTGACGCCAGGACCCGGGGCGGCGGCGATCAGCTACGTATTCGGTGCCTCCAGCCATCGACTCATCGCGGTCAATGTGATTTGGCTGGTCAGCGGCAAGGCCAGCAAAGCACAACAGGTGCAGCTGATCCATGCTGCCGCGAAACTGGCCAGCGGTTTTGTCGCCTACCAATGGCCGCTGTTCGGGACGACGTACGGCAAAGTCCTGTTTCCGGGCGTGTCGGTGGTATTCGCAGGGCACGATAACGCAGGCGGAGGGGTCGAGGTACGGCTGGAAGGCGTTGCTGCGGCCACCTCGTCGGACAACGCGTCAGTGTCGAATCCGGCGCATAAGGCCTTGCCACCCGGCCCTGCAAGCCTGCGGCTGACGCTGGTTGCCAATTCTGATCATCCTGATATTTACCGCATTCCTGCGGGCGCGTTTTGATCCTTTGGAGAAGTTGATGAATAATTTTTTTCGTTTTTTATTGACAGCTTGTATGGCAATGATATCGGCAATGGCAATGGCACAGCCGGTAGCTGACGTACATATTGTCACCGGCTTTCGTAGCGCGCACTTTGGCATGGATGCTACGCAAGTTCATGCGGCCATTGCGCAGGACTTCAAGCCCGCGACTGACACCGTAACCGTGCTGGAAAATCCAACCGAAAAAACTCAGATCATTTTGCTGCGACTGGCTAAGTTGGAGCCCGGCCCAGGACCCGCTAGCATCAGCTACATCCTCGGTACTACGTCCAACCGCTTGATGCACATCAACGTTGTATGGAAAACGGATGCCACTCCGTCCGAGGAAACCAGAAACAAGGTTGCCGCCGCTGGCGTCCAACTCGCAAACTATTTCCGCAGCTTGGCCTGGAAGCCGGGTGCCAGCACATCAGGTACTGCAGACGGCGGCAAGGGTATTGTGTTGTTTGCAGGTGTGGATTCAAACAACGCGGGAATCGAGGTGCGAGTGAGCGGCGTTGCGACCAACGGTATTGACGGCGTCGCTGCCAACCCGACGGGTGCCGCGCAACTGGTGCTTTCGTACATTGCCAACGTCACAAAGCCGGACATTGCCGCGATCAAGCCGGGCTCATTCTAAGTGGTATTTGACGAAAGAGAAACGAAAGGATTTTGTTGTATTAACGGAAACCATCATACCACGGGTGTAAACCTAGGCATTTTTCCCATCAGCGATCACGACATGCAAATCATTGTCACAGCAATGGGCATTGGATTTCTAGCTGATAATGGCATGTAGCTGTATGACGATTTGGGATGTCAACGAACGTTAAACCTCCTAGGCGAACAAAAAACCCGCGTTCTCATAGTGAGTAAGGCGGGTTATTGTCTGTTACTGGGCTTCTTAAAACGTGTTATTGGGAGACGGGAACTCTAATCTTTCCTTGAAACCGTTGCTGGGTATAGGTTTTACCTTTATACGAAACAACAATAGACCAACTAATAGACTAAAAAAGTTTCTTAACCTACACGGACGCCTTGAGGCGTCCTGTGCAGTGGAGGGGGAGGGGAGCGATAGTGGGTGCGATAAAGTATAAGATTTTTTTCTAAAAAAACCTCCCCGTTAGTAAAGGCTGCCCCACCGACGGCTTGTGTTTCTTCTAGGACTTTGTATTTTTGAGCGATCTAGGTCACTACTGACTTATCAACAAGACTGCAAAGAAAAAAGTGTTTCTTTCTTTGCAATCCTGATTAGTTAATGAAGAATGGCGGGTTAATTGTTGAGTTGCCAAGTGTATCATTTATAACCACGAACCGGACTGGGCTTTCTTTGGTGCCGACGTTGCAGATTAGAACCGTTGTCGATTCTGTTTGAATTATTTGTTCAATTGTT
>Ga0302155_10000516_pt1 | contig 30680 bp, 26 predicted proteins | sample I_Bog_N3_1_FD_193508 | JGI IMG/M metagenome (GOLD analysis project Ga0302155, IMG submission 193508) | Peat permafrost microbial communities from Stordalen Mire near Abisko, Sweden - I_Bog_N3_1 | ecosystem: Environmental > Terrestrial > Soil > Wetlands > Peat | place: Sweden: Abisko, Stordalen...
CACGGCTTTGATTTTTCTGAGGAAGCCGTCGGCTTTGTCCTTACCGTGGATCAGAATGTGGTGTTTGCCGTCGATGCCGGTGATCACGGCGGCGCTACCCACAGCGATTTATTTTCGGCCTTGTTTTTGCGACCACTGGCCATTGAACTGCATAACGTGCCGGAAATTCGTGAACGCATCGAGGCGATCCTGCGCCATCTGATCGCCGAATCGGCATGGCCCTTGTTTGGACATACCTTGATGCTGGAATGGCTGGCGCGCAGCGTCTTGCTGCTGCTGGTCAGACTCGATGCCGATGATCGTTCAGCCGATCGTTCCGGGCGCCATGACTTTGAGTTGTTCAGTCGCTTCCGTTCGCTGGTGGAGGCGCATTATAAACAGCAATGGTTAGTCGGCGCCTATGCCGATGAACTGCATGTCAGCGCGAGTCGGCTCAACCGTTTGTGCCTGAAGTTGGGTGGACAGTCGGCGTTTGACATGACACAACACCGCTTGATGCTGGAAGCCTGCCGCAAGCTGACCTATGTGCCCTCAAGCGTGGCAACGATCGCTTATGAATTGGGATTTCAGGATCCGGCCTATTTCAGCCGCTTGTTCAAGCGCCACATGGGCACCACGCCGAAGGAATTTCGACGGGTGCATGCCATGCGCGATGAAACAGTGCCTCAGTCAGCTTAAACGCCTGGATCCTTGAATTTATCTACCTGATCAAACTCAATGTTGTAGACCCCGTTGCTGCGTTGCTCAGCGCGTCGGATATAGACGGTCTGCACAATGTCACGGGTAGCAGCATCAATACTGACCGGGCCACGCACACTTTCCCAACTCATGCCCTTCATGGCCGCCAGCAATTTTTCACCGTCGCTGTCACCGTTGGTTTTCTTCAAAGCTTCATACAAGAGATGCATGCCGTCATAAGCGCCAACGGAGTGGAAATTGGCACGCATGCCGCCATTCATTTTGGCAATGGCATCAACATATTCCTTGTTGGCGGCAGAGGGGTGGGCAGCTGAATAATGATGACTGCTGACCACGCCCAAAGCGGCATTGCCGATGCTGGCCATGAGATCGTCGTCAAGCACGTCGCCGGTACAGATGAGACGAATACCGGCCGCGGCCAGACCGCGCTCGGTAAATTGCTTGAGCACGGCCGCGCCTTCGCCCGATGGCACGAAGACGAACAGGGCTTCCGGCTTGGCATCTTTGACACGTTGCAGGAATGGCGCGTAATCGGGATTGCGCAAGGGTGCGCGCAGACTGTCGAGCACCTTGCCACCGGCTTCGGTGAAATTCTTGACGAAGACTTTTTCCGCATCCAGACCCGGGCCGTAATCGCTGACAAAGGTGACGACGCTCTTGATCTTGTTACGTGTAGCCCAGGCCGCCATCGGCGCTGTCACCTGGGCCAGGGTAAAGCCGGTGCGCACAATGAAAGGCGAGCGTTGCGGGATGATCGAGGTGGCTGCTGCCGTGACGATCATCGGTACCTTGGCCTGGGTGGCAATCGGTGCTGCGGCCAGCGCCAACGGCGTCAGACCGAAACCCATCAATACTTGCACCTTGTCGCGCGATACCAGTTCCTGCGCCAAACGCTTGGTGACGTCTGGGGCAAGGCCGCCATCGTCCTTAAGCAAGATCTCGACCTTGCGCCCGGCCACGCTGTCACCATATTTTTGCTGGTACAGCTTGACGGCGGCATCGATTTGACGACCGGTCGAGGCAAACGGTCCGGACATGGGCACGATCAGACCGACTTTGAGCGGGTCGGCGGCAAATGCCGACAACGGCAGGATGCCGCCGGCCAGCGCGGCGCTGGCACCAAGCAGAAGGTTACGGCGCGGGTGATTGATGGATTCAGTCATGCGTGTCTCTCTTTAGTTATTGTGAAGAAATACTACAGATCCAGTACCAGCACAGCGCTTTTGGCACGTGAACAGCAAGGGGTGAACATGTCATTGGCGGCGCGTTCATCATCGGTCAGATAAACGTCGCGATGATCGGGTTCGCCATCGATGACGCGCGTCAGGCAGGTGCCGCATACGCCCTGCTCACAGGCCACCTGAATATCGATACCGTGCTCGGCCAGTGCCTTGATGACCGTGACTCCGGCAGGAATGCAAATGACCTTGCCGCTGCTGGCAAGCTTGACGTCGAAGGCTTGATCGCCGTCGGTAGCAAGCGGTGCGCCACCAAAATACTCAAGGTGCAACTGCGCTGCCGGCCAACCACATTGCTTGGCCGTCTGCATGACATGGTCGATGAAACCGCCCGGACCACAGACGTAGAGATGCGTATGCGCATCCGGCGCAGCAAGCAGTTGCGGCAAGTTCAGCTTTTGCGCGTCGTCGCCACTGTCAAAGTGGTAGCTGACGCAATCGGCAAAAGCCGAAGCAGCGATACGCTCGCGAAAGGCCGTGCGTTGCGGGCTGCGTGCGCAATAGTGCATGGCAAACTCGGCGCCACTGGACGCAAGCTGTTCGGCCATACTCAACAAGGGCGTCACGCCGATGCCGCCGGCCAGCAGCAATGTGCGTTTGGCGGGCGTGAGCGCAAAGTGATTTTTAGGTGCACTGATGTGCAGTAGCGCACCGACCTGCAAGCTGTCATGCACCGCCAACGAACCGCCGCGCGAGTTCGGATCGCGCAGCACGCCGATCTGATAGCGATGTGTCTCATGCGGCGCATTGCACAGTGAATATTGACGTATCAGACCAGGACGAATATGCACATCAATATGTGCACCCGCGGTAAACGGCGGCAACGCTGCGCCATCGACACTGACCAGCGTAAAGCCGGCAATGTCTTCGGCTTCACTGCTGCGACCTTCAACCCGAACCTGCAACAGAGGTCCCGCACTCATGGAGCAATCGCCATCGATGGCGCGGCTGCTGTCAGTTCCTGCGCCATCATCTTGTCGAGCAAACGGCGCGATTGGACACCGCCGGCATCGATGTTAAGCATCAACAGTTTGCGCTCCGGATGCTTGAGAATATTGGCTTGTTGCTGCTCCAGCATATCGCGGTCTTCACTGAAAATCTGCCCCTGACCGGCGCGAATTTGCGCGGTCAGTTCTGCATCCTGCGGTTTGAAATTGCGTGCCATTCCCCAGAAATACCAATGCGAAGTTTCCGTTTCTGGCGTAATGAAATCGACCACGATGCTGCCGGCCTTGTATTGCGGATCAGCATCGTAGCCGCCGTGACCGGCGTGGGCCACACCGACTTCGATCATGACATGGCTGGGCGGTGTAAAGCGGCAGATCTGCCAGCGGTCAACCGGCACTTCATCGGCCAGACCGTTGGCGCGCAGAGCGCCGCGCCAGAACGGTGGCGCAGTGATATTTTCCATGAAGCGGCTGGTGATGACCTGCTCGCCTTCGGTCTTGGTATTGACTGGCGACTCGTCGATTTCTTTCTGTCCGATGCTGTTGGCATGGACATAGGTTTCATGCGTCAGGTCCATCAGGTTATCGATCATCAGGCGATATTCACAGTTAATGTGATACATGCCGCCGCCGTAAGCCCACTCAGGATTATCGGCCCACTCGAGATGGTGGATCAGGTCGGGATCAGCCAGTTCCTTGTCGCCGGTCCAGACCCAGACAAAACCGTAACGCTCCACCACCGGAAAACTACGGATGCAGGGAAAGCCGCGCACGCGTTGACCGGGCATGCTGATGACCTTGCCGTCGCAGCCCATTTCCAAGCCGTGATAACCACAAACCAACTGACCCTCGCGCACAAAACCGAGCGACAGCGGTGCGCCGCGATGCGGGCAAAAATCTTCAAGGGCAGCAACCTTGCCGTCCTGACCGCGATAGAACACAATTTTTTCGCCGCAAATCTTCCGGCCCAGCGGCCGCTCAGCGAATTCGTCCGGCGTGCAGGCGACGTACCAGGTGTTTTTTGGAAACATGTGCTTCTCCTCCTAGAGAATTTCCATTGTTCGGTAAGACAAATCAGTGATGTGAATCCGTTTGATGATGCGGTGTTGCCAATCCATGCGAGCAGTCAGCACCAGCGCGTATGTGGACGGGGCGGTGACTGTGCGGGTTTTGCTTGCGTCTCTGCAGCGTCCTGATTCCGGACGCACTAGTATTTTTCGTTTGTTATTGCCATCTTTTCAATGCAATATTCAGTGCACTGAATGATTGAAAAAATTATGCGCCGATTGGCCCATGATGTAAACCGTGTTTAGCGTTTTATGGCAGCTTTATTTTTCTTGCGCCGCATCAAAAATCGCCTCAAAAAATCTGTCGATGCAAACGGCAACAGCTACACTAGGCAACTATTTCTTATTTGCTTTGCATATCGACAACCATGGCCCGTTCCCCCACCCGACCAGCCTCATCAGCGCCAGCACAAGAAAGTCAGTTGATTGATCTGTATGAGCATCCCGGCCATTTGTTGCGCCGGGCACAACAAATTTCAGTGTCGATCTTCCTCGACGAATTGGGCGGCGAGATTACGCCGGTGCAATATGCCATCCTGCGCACACTGGCCAACCATCCTGGCATTGATCAAGTGACGCTGGCCGGACTGGTTGGCATCGATACGTCGACCGGCGCCACCGTATGCGTGCGGCTGGAAGAAAAAGGCTGGCTGGTGCGCGAGGTGATTCCGCACAACCGTCGCCAGCGAGCGCTAAGCATCACCGCCGTCGGCGAGCAGTTGCTGAGCAGTTTGATTCCCGCAGCGCAACGCCTGCGCAAACGGTTGCTATCGCCTTTGCAGGACGATGAACAGGCGCAATTCATGCACTTGCTCGACAAGCTGGTGCGCGGCAACAACACCGAGAGCCGGGCGCCGCTGGCAAGCATCAAAAATAAGACGGACGAGTAGAACACATTTCATCAATAAGCGCGAAATGCGCTTAAGGGCCGCTGAACATCTCTGCAAGGATGGAACGCAGCCAGACACTGGCACCATCCTTGAGATACTTGCGATGCCAATGCTGACGCAGATCAAACGCAGGAATTGCCAGCGGCGGTTCCACCAACTTGATATTGGCCAGTTGTGCGAACGATACGCCCACCGCACGCGGCACCGTCACTACCAAGTCTGACGATGCAATCAGAAACGGAATGGACATAAAGTGTGGCGTCGACAACACGATGCGGCGCTGGATCTTCTCGCGTATGAGCAATTGTTCGAACAATTCCTGGCTACGCCCTTCCGCCTTGATCACCGCATGCCCGAGCTGGAGAAATTGCGCCATGGAGATCTTGCGTGATTTGATCGGATGATCGGCCCGTAGCAGGCAGATGAAATCGTGTGAAAACAAGCGCTGCTGAAACAGATTGCGATTTTTCAAATCTGGAAAATATCCCACCGCCAGATCCACCTCACCGTTTTCCAATGCCGCATTCAATTCCAGTGGCGTCAGTGATACCGACGTCACCGAGGCATGCGGCGCTTCACGCTGAAAACGATCCAGCACCTTGGGCAAAAATGTCATCTCGCCAATGTCCGACAAGGCGATGGTGAAGTTACGCGTCGTCGTGGCTGGGTTGAATACTTCACTGGCCAGCACATCGGTATGCAGACGTTGCAAGATATCGCGCGTGGGGCTGATCAGTGTCAGCGCACGCGGTGTCGGTTCCATGCCATGCGCAGTGCGTACGAACAAAGGATCGCCCAGCGCCGTACGCAGTTTGTTAAGCGCCACGCTAACGGCAGGCTGGCTCATTCCCAATTTGCGCGCAGCGGCACTGACACTACGCTGTTCAAAGATTGCCAAAGCAATCGGCAACAGATTGAGGTCGAAGGAAGTCATTGCGTTCTCCTGCATTTCTTGTGGGTCGCTTTGGCGATGTGCGTCGGCGTTATTTCCGATGAGAATGCGGAGCGCCGGCAGCGTCACGCTAACATTCCACATTCGAAATTCGAATAAATATTATAAAGAAAATTCTATTTTCAAATAATTTCGCTTCGGTATGATCCTCCTCAATCAGCTACTTTACAAGCTGATCGGGGCACGCAATGACGTGCCCTGACATAAGAGGAGACGATATCCATGCAAACTACCAGACATGCGCTGACTTGCTTCGCCTTGAGCGCGGCACTGCTGCATTCCATCAACAGTGCTGCTGCAGATGGCACCATCAAGATCGGCGTCATTACTTCTCTGAGCGGTGCCGCCGCACAGAGCGGCGAACAAATGAAAGCCGGCATTGACACTTACCTGCTGTTGCATGGCGATATGGTCGCCGGCAAGAAACTGCAAATCATCTACAAGGATGACACCGGCGCACAGGCCGATCTTGCCAAGCGACTGGCCACAGAATTGATCAGTCGAGATCGTGTCGACATCCTTACCGGTTTTGTCTTCACGCCCAATGCCATGGCCGCAGCAACTGTGGCTGACAAGGCTAAAACACCGATGGTGGTGATGAATGCGGCGGCCTCTGCCCTGACCACAAAATCGCCTTACATCACGCGCACCTCCTACACCATTGCACAATCGGTCAAGCCTTTGGCAGAATGGGCATACAAGACCGGTTCGCGTCGGGTATTTTCTATCGTCGCCGACTACGCGCCCGGATTAGATGCTGACGTTTGGTTCAAAAAAACCTTTACCGCGCTGGGCGGCACCATCGTCGATTCGGTTCGGGTACCGCTCAACACTGTCGATTTCAGCGCCTACCTGCAACGCATCAAGGATGAAAAACCGGATGCCATCCACGTTTTTCTGCCCAACGGCCAACCGATGGTGTCTTTCCTCAAGGCCTATAAAGAAAAAGGTCTGGACAAAGCCGGCATCCGTTTCCTCGGCGGTGAAGGCTGGGCCGATGAGGATGTGTTGAGCATGGGTGGTGACGCTATGCTGGGTATTTATACTGCCGGCTTCTATTCATTCTCCCGTCCTGGTGCTGACAATGCCAACTTCCTTGCCGCGTTTTCAAAAACGGTGGCCGGGCGCTTCAAGCCTAATTTTCTATCGGTGTCCGCCTATGACGCCATGAACCTGATTGCCAGCACATTAATCAAAACCAAGGGCAATGCGGACGGCACCGCCTTCATCCAGGCCGTCAAGGGGTACCGCGCCGCCAGTCCGCGCGGTACCGTCACCATTGATGAACAGACTCGCGATATCGTCCAGACCATCTATATCCGTCGCATCGACAAATCGACCGATCCTCAGCTTGGCAAATACAGCGCCACCGAAATCGACCGTTACGACGCTGTCAAAGATCCCGCCAAGTAAGCACACAACCCAAAGGAGCTCATCATGTTTCCTCTTAACCAATGGTACGTCGCCGCGTTCGCCTGGGAATTCACCGACAAGCCGCTGGCACGCACGCTACTCAATCATCCGGTCGTCATGTTTCGCACCGCCAGCGGTGAGATCGCGGCCCTCGAAGACCGTTGCTGTCATCGCAGCGTACCGCTGTCATGCGGCTCGCTCGACAGTGGCGGCATCCGTTGCGGTTATCACGGACTGCTATACGCGCCCAACGGTCAATGCATCGACATTCCGGGACAAGTGAAAATCCCCGGCAAGGCTTGCGTGAAGGCTTACCACGTTGCGATGCGCAATCAGATCGTCTGGATCTGGCTGGGTGAACAAGCGGTGCCGCCCGACCAGCCGCCAGAAGTTGCGGCGCACGACAATCCGCGCTACCGCTATAAGGGCGGCGTATTTCATTACGACGCGCCCTATCAATTGATCCATGACAACCTGCTCGATCTGAGTCACGTCGGTTATGTCCACACCAAGACCATCGGTGGCAATGCCAAGACACACATGGAAGCACCTACCAAAGTCAGCAGCGAAGGCAATGATGTACGCGTGGTGCGCTGGATGAAATCTTCCCAGCCGCCTGCAACCTACAGTGCCGCGTGGCCATTCAAGGGATTGATTGACCGCTGGCAGGAAATCGACTTTCACATCAGCCATCTGAACATCTTTACCGGTGCCGTGGATGCTGATACCGAGTCACTCGACGATCCAGACCGGGGCGGTTTCCATATGCGCGGCTTCCATGGCATCACGCCGGAAACCGAGACCACCTCACATTACTTCTGGACCATGGCAAGCTGTTCGCATCCGGACATGCCCGACACGCTTGAGACTGTGTATCAGCAGACGGCTGCCACTTTCGAAGAAGACCGCGTCATCATCGAAGCGCAGTATCGCAACATACGTCAGTTCCCGCATGGCGGCATGATCGATATCCACGTTGATGCCGGTGCCAACCGCGCGCGCCGCATCGTCGCCTCGCTCTGTTCAGTCCCACAGACAGCCTGAACGCCGTCCCTGCCCCACTGCATGGAGCCTTGCACCATGCAGTGCCGGCCAATTATTTTCTCTACACACCATGAATGTCATCATTTCTTCCATCCACGATAGCGGCGGCGGCATTCGCGTATTCGAGCTGCGCGCGCCAGCGGGTCAATCCTTGCCTGCGTATCAAGCCGGCGCACATATCGACGTCACGCTGGGCAACGCTCTGGTGCGGCAATATTCGCTATGCTGCATACAGCCCGGTCCGGACAACTATCGCATTGCGGTAAAACTGGATCCGCAATCGCGCGGCGGATCTAGCTGGTTACATCGTCAGACGCAAGTCGGTGACACGATCCGCATTGGTACTCCGCGTGACGCATTCGGATTGGCCGCAAATGCCGATCAACACTTGCTGATGGCCGGCGGCATTGGCATCACCCCGATACTGTCGATGGCCTATGCACTGCTGCAGCGCGGCGCCAATTTCACACTCGATTATTTCGTACGCGATGCTGCCTCAATCGCTTTTGCAGCAGAACTGGCCGCTTTGCCACTGGCCGCACATGTACGTATCCATGTCGGCCTGTCACCGCAGCAAAGTGCGACTGCCATCGATGCCGCCATGGTCGCCGGCGTTGGCAATGCACATGTCTATTCCTGTGGACCCGGGCCATTCATGACAACAGTGGCAGAACTAGGTGCCGCGCGTCTGGGCATGGCTGCAGTGCATCAGGAATCATTCGGCGCATCCGCCGCTGCTGTCGGCGACGTAGCATTTGTAGTGCGACTCAAGAATGGCAAGGAAGTGATGATCGCAGCTGATCGAACGGTGCTGTCTTGTCTGCAGGAAGCGGGGGTAACAGTGCCCTGTTCCTGTGAAGTCGGGGTCTGCGGAAGTTGCCAGACGAGCGTATTGGATGGCCAGCCGGAGCACCGCGACAGCTTTCTCAGCGACGCTGAGAAAGCGTCCAATCGCTGCTTCATGCCCTGCGTGTCGCGGGCAAGAAGCAGCTTGCTGATACTCGATCTCTAAACTACCGCGCTTGCCTGAGGTTCAGGCCACCGCCACCAGCCGGTCCAGCTTGTCGCCATCGGCCAGCAAGCTGGCACTATCCGAATCATGCACAATACGACCGCGATCGAGCACAATGGCGCGTTGCGTGAGCGACAACGCCATACGTGCATGCTGCTCGACCACAATCACCGACATGCCTTCGTCGTTGACCAAGGATCGAATCACCCGCAGCAATTCCTGCACAATAATCGGCGCCAACCCCTCCATCGGTTCATCCAGCAGCAAGATGCGCGGACTCACCATCAAGGCGCGTGCAATGGCCAGCATTTGCTGTTCGCCGCCCGATAGCTGATTGCCCATGTTGTCGCGGCGCTCTTGCAGACGCGGAAAGATGGCATAGATTTTTTTCAGATCCCACTTGCCGCCGCGCGCTACGACCGTCAGATGTTCTTCCACCGTCAGCGACGGAAACATGTAACGTTCCTGCGGCACCCAGCCGAGACCGGCATGGGCGCGCTTATAGGTAGGCACCCGTACGATGTCTTCGCCACACCAGCGTATGCTGCCGCCATGCAAACGCGTCAGTCCCATCAGCGTGACCAGCAAACTGGTCTTGCCCACGCCGTTGCGCCCCAGCAGGGCCAGGCTATCGCCTTCCTGCATCTGCAGTGAAACATCTTCCAGTACCGTCGCTTCGCCGTAACCGGCGCTGACCTTTTCCAGTGCAAGCAACTCAGCCATGTTCAGCCTCTCCCAGATACACTTCCTTGACGCGTTGGTCGGCGGCGATTTCCGCCGGCGTACCTTCGGTGAGCACCTTGCCGCCGACCAGCACCGTAATGCGTTCGGCAAAGCGCATCACCAATCCCATGTCGTGCTCGATGAACACAATGGTGACGTCGCGCGGCAATTGCGCAATGACTTCAAACAGCTCTTTGCTTTCGGCCGACGGAATTCCGGCGGCCGGTTCATCGAGCAGCAATACTTTTGGTTTGGTGGCTAGCGCCAACGCAATTTCGACTAAGCGTTGCTTACCGTAAGCCAGACTGCGGGTCACGCTGTTGGCCTCGGGGTGTAGCTTGAGTGAGCTCAGCAAGGCCATCGCCTCATCGATCACATCGCTCTGTTGCGCCACCGTCTTGCGCCAGACATAGCTCAGACCGCGCCGCTCGGAGATGGCCAGCACCACCGATTCCAGCACCGTCAAGCCGGCGAACAAGGTGTTGATCTGGAAGGTGCGCGTCATGCCGCGCTTGACGCGCTCATGTTGTGCCAGCGCGGTAATGTCTTCATCACCGAAATACACCTTGCCGGCAGTGGCCGCAAAAGTGCCGGTCAACAAATTGATGAAGGTAGTCTTGCCGGCACCATTGGGACCGATCAGCGCATGTCGCGCACCAGCCTGGAAGGTCAATGAAATATCGCTATTGGCTTTGAAGGCACCCCATTGTTTGGACAAGCCTTCCGTACGCAGTGTGGTCGTGGTACTCATGCGTGTTCTCCCTTGCCGTTGCGCTGGCGCAGTTTGTCACGCAACAGGGCCAGACCTCCCAACACGCCGCCACGCGCAAACAGTACGATGACGATCAGCAGCAAGCCGATCCAGAACTGCCAATAGGCAGGATCGAGACCGGATAGATAATCCTGCGCCAGCATAAAGATCGCCGCGCCCACCAGCCCCCCATAAAGGCGGCCGGTGCCGCCCAGCACCAGAATGATCAACAGTTCTGCTGAGCGTGGAAAGCCCAGCACGTCCAGACCGACGAACTGGGTGGTTTGCGCCAGCAGTGCACCAGCCACACCGGCAACAGCGGCGCTGACGGTAAAGATGACACTCAAGCGTTGATTGACGTTGACGCCGATGGCCGGCATGCGGCGGCCGCCTTCGCGAATGCCGATCAGGCTCAGGCCGAAGGGAGAACTGACCAGACGCCGCAGCACCACAAATAATATGAACAGGACCACGAAGCTGTAGACATAGGCGACCTTGCCGTTGAGGTCGAATTCAAAAACGCCCAGCAACTTGCCCACTTCCATGCCCGACAAACCATCCACACCGCCGGTGAGGAAGGCCGCTTTGTTGGCTGCTTCAAACAACATCAGGCCGATGCCCAAGGTCACCATCAGGCGCGCCAGATCATTGCCGCGTACCACCAGGAAGCTGATCAGATAACCGAACGCCGCCGCCACCAACGCTGCCAGCAATACCGCACTGATCGGCTCACCCCAGCCGTGTGCAGATAACAGTCCGGCGGTGTAAGCGCCAAGTCCGAAGAAGGCGGCATGTCCCAACGAAACAATGCCACCGTAACCGAGAATAAGGTCCAGCGAGATGGCAAATAAACCGACGATCATGATCTGGCTGAGCAGAATCAGATAGTCAGGAAAAACGAAATAGGCCGCCACCGGCAGCAACCAGAAAATGATTTCCAGCGGCTTCCAGCGGTCGTTCGGTAGATGCAACGAGGCAGTGGTCATGGCAATGTTCTTTATGTGTGTGGAGCTTGGCAGCACGGTACTCATGCGCGCCGCCGTATCAGACCGCCAGGGAACAGGATCAGCAACAACACCATCAGGCCATAGATGACGAAGGCGCCAATGTCGGGCACATAATATTTTCCAGCCACATCGAAAATGCCCAAAATCACCGCCGCCAGCAAGGGTCCCTTGATGGTACCGGCGCCGCCGACGGCAACCACCAGCAGGAAGTACACCATGTACTTGATCGGGAAGGTCGGGTCCAGGCCCAGCACATCGATGCCAAGACCACCACCGAGACCGGCCAGGCCGGAGCCGAGCGCAAAGGTCAGACTGAATACACGACTGACGTTGATGCCAAGACCGGCGGCGGCGACCTGATTATCGACCGCAGCACGAATCTGCGCACCAAAGCGGGTGCGCTCGATCAACAGGCCCAGAGCCAGCGTAACCAGCACGACCACACCGATCAGAAACAAGCGATAGGCACCGACATCAAGACCGAACAAGGAAATCTGACCGCGCAACCAATCCGGTAGATGTACCGGTTGTTGCGTCGGCCCCCAGACATAGGTGGCAGCAGCCACGGCCATGAAGGTCAGGCCGATGGAAAACAGCACTTGGTCCAGATGGCTGGACTTGTATAGACGGCGGTACAGCGTGCGCTCCAATACCAGACCAACAGCTGCCGAGGCCAGAAAAGCCAGCGGCAGCGATGCCAGAAAGGGCAGACCGAAACGGTTGAGCACGGTGACGCAGACATAGCCGCCGAGCATGGCAAACGCACCGTGGGCGAGGTTGATGAAATTCATCATGCCCATGGTGACCGACAAGCCGACACTGATCAAAAACAATAAGGCGCCGTAGGCGACGCCGTCAAACATGACGCCGAGGAAGTTGACGATCATGATCTGACTCCCGGAGGCGTCAGAGAATAAAACGCGGGACGAAGCGAAACGTCCTCACGGTTGATGAGGTACTGCATACTGCTGTCTCCTTTCAGGCATTGCCTGTTGTCAAGCCCTGTGGCTTAGCATGCGCTACTCTTGCGGCAGCTTGCTTGCCTGCATTAAATCAGACTCGTTCGATGACGATGGCGATGCCCTGACCGACGCCGACGCACATCGTACACAAGGCAAAACGTCCGCCGCTGCGATGCAGTTGATACATCGCGGTCGTCACCAGGCGCGCACCGCTCATGCCCAGCGGATGACCGAGCGCAATGGCGCCGCCATTCGGATTGACGCGGGCATCGTCGTCGGCCACGCCGAGTTCGCGCAATACCGCCAGACCTTGTGCGGCGAAAGCTTCATTGAGTTCGATCACGTCCATCTGATCTATGCTCATGTCCAGTTGCTTCAACAACTTTTGCACAGCCGGCACCGGGCCGATACCCATCACGCGCGGCGCCACACCGGCGGTGGCCATGCCGACGATACGCGCACGCGGCGTCAATCCGTATTGCTTGGCGGCTTCGGCACTGGCCAGCAACAAGGCGCAGGCACCATCGTTGACGCCGGATGCATTGCCAGCGGTCACGGTGCCGTCGGCACGAACCACGGGCTTCAATTTTGCCAGCGCTTCCATGCTGGTCGCACGCGGATGTTCATCATGCTCGACGCTGATGGCCTCGCCCTTCTTTTGCGGCACCAGCACCGGTGTGATTTCCTGCGCCAGAATGCCGTTGGCCTGAGCCGCTGCAGCTTTAGCCTGGCTGGCGACGGCGAACTTGTCTTGATCGATGCGGTTGACGTGGTAGTCGTCGGCGACGTTTTCTGCCGTCTCTGGCATGGCATCGACGCCATACAAGGCCTTCATCTGCGGATTGACAAAGCGCCAGCCGATGGTGGTGTCCTGCAGCGACGCGACGCGCGAAAAAGCGCTGTCAGCCTTGCCCATGACAAACGGTGCGCGCGTCATCGATTCGACGCCGCCGGCAATCATCAGTCTGGCTTCGCCCGACTTGATCGCACGACCGGCAGTACCGACTGCATCCATGCCGGAGCCGCACAGACGATTCATGGTCGTGCCTGGCACCGATTGCGGCAAACCGGCCAGCAGCGCCGACATGCGGGCGACGTTGCGGTTGTCTTCGCCGGCCTGGTTGGCGCAACCGAAAATGACTTCGTCAATGGCGCTCCAGTCGAGCTGGGGATTGCGCTGCATCAGCGCACGCAGTGGCACAGCGCCAAGATCATCGGCGCGCACGTCTTTGAGGGCACCGCCGTAACGGCCGATGGGAGTACGGATGGCATCACAGATAAAGACTTCGTTCATGGCATTCTCGGGCATGGTGAGGATGGGGCTGCTCAGGCAGCAGGCAACAAGGGCGCGTTGGTGAGTTTTTGCAACTCTTCAAACGACAGGCCGTCGACAATCTCGCGCACGATCAAACCGTGCGGGCCAACGTCGAGCACGGCCAGATCGGTATAGATGCGGTTGACGCAGGCGATGCCGGTGAGCGGATAGGAGCAGTGCGAGACGATCTTGCTTTCGCCGGTCTTGGTCAGGTGTTCCATCATGACGAAGACTTGCTTGGCGCCGATGGCCAGATCCATGGCACCGCCGACGGCGGGAATAGCATCTGCTGCGCCGGTATGCCAGTTGGCCAGATCGCCGGTGGCCGATACCTGAAAGGCACCCAGCACGCAAATGTCGAGATGGCCGCCGCGCATCATGGCGAACGAATCGGCATGATGGAAGTAAGAACCGCCGGTGAGCAAGGTCACTGGCTGCTTGCCGGCGTTGATCAGGTCTTCGTCTTCTTCACCTGGCGCCGGTGCCGGGCCCATGCCGAGCAGACCGTTTTCGCTTTGCAGGAAAATTTCCTTGTCGGCCGGCAAGTAGTTGGCAACCTTGGTTGGCAAGCCGATGCCGAGGTTAACGTAAGCGCCTTCAGGAATGTCTTGTGCTACGCGTGCGGCCATTTGGTCGCGGGAAAAGCGGTTCATTATTTTGCCTCCTGCAATGCAAGCTTGGATGCAGCCGAAGCGGCCGGAACATCAGTTTGTACGATACGCTGGACGAAGATTCCGGGGGTGACGATGGCTTCCGGATCGAGCTGACCCAGCTCGACCACTTCGCTGACCTGAGCGATGGTGCACTTGGCAGCCATGGCCATGATGGGGCCGAAGTTACGCGCCGTCTTGCGATACACCAGATTACCCCAACGGTCGCCGCGCAAGGCCTTGATCAGGGCGAAATCGGCATGAATGGGCGACTCCAGCACATAGTGGCGGCCGTCGATGAGACGCGTTTCCTTGCCCTCGGCGAGCATGGTGCCGTAGCCGGTAGGCGTAAAGAAACCGCCGATGCCGGCGCCGGCAGCACGAATGCGTTCGGCCAGATTGCCTTGCGGGGTCAGTTCCAGTTCGACTTCGCCGGCACGATAAAGGGCATCGAAGACATAGGAGTCACTCTGGCGCGGAAAGGAACAGATGATTTTTTTTACCCGCTTGGCCTTGAGCAAGGCGGCCAGGCCGGTGTCGCCGTTACCGGCGTTGTTGTTGACGATGGTCAGCTCACGCGCGCCTTGCGCGATGAGGGCGTCAATCAGCGCCGCCGGCATGCCGGCATTGCCAAAGCCGCCGATCATGACGGTAGCGCCGTCATGAATATCGGCGACCGCTTGCTCCAATGAGCCAATAATTTTATCGATCACGGTGTGTCTCTTTCGGGCGTCAGTTCGGTTGATTGCCGCACCAGCCGGCGAAGCTTCTGGCGTCTGGCGACGTCGGCCTCGATAGAGGTGGATCGGCAAAGAATGTTGTCTCCGTGGCTATTCAGGTCTCTTGAAAACGGCTGCTGTGCTCACTTTGCATTGCACAACCGCGATTTTCAACAGCATGATTTTTTCAGCCAAGTTGTTCGATAAACGAACTAATGTTTGTTTTTCGCACAGATTTAAGTGTAGCGACAGGGCTGTTGCGGCGTCAAGAACTAAGACTAGTGTTTGTGCGATGACCGCACAGCATATTAGAATCAGGGTTGCTGATGTTGTTTGCCGGCATACGTTCAGTAAAACATGAAAACAACAAACGCCATCCGAGCACAATACTCTTTGCATTATCCACCCTGATCAGAGCATCCATGCCCAAGATTCCCGTCGTCGCCAAAGTAGTCAAAGCTTCAGCCTCGCCAACAACTGTGGAGAAAAAGACTTCTACACGGACAAAAACAGTCAAAGCAGCCGCAACAGAAAAGCTCAGTTCCGCCGGTGAGCGCGAACACGAATTGAGCATTGCCGAAGAAATTGACGCACTGACCGATCCCAGTTTCATGACCTCATTGGCGCGCGGACTGGCAGTGGTACGTTCCTTCAGCGATACCCGGCGTACCCTGACGATTGCGCAAATCAGCCAAAAGACCGGCATTCCACGCGCCGCCGTACGGCGCTGCCTGTACACCCTCAAACAACTCGGCTACGTTGATGCCGAAGTGAATAATTTTTCATTGCGACCAAAGATTCTCACTCTGGGCTATTCCTATTTGTCATCAACGCCATTGACGGTATCGGCACAGCCCTGCCTGAACAATATTACGCGCACGCTCAACGAATCCTGCTCGCTGGCGGTGCTGGACGAAAATGAGGTGTTGTACGTGTCGCGGTCAGCCACATCGCGCGTGATGTCGGTAGCGCTCAATACCGGCAGCCGTTTGCCGGCTTATTGCACCTCACTGGGCCGGGTCATGCTGGCGCACATGACGGAGCCGGATCTGAAAGCCTATTTTGAAAAGGTGAAATTGCGCGCCTTCACGGACAAGACGGTCGTGTCGCAAAAACGCTTGCGCGATATTCTCGCCGAGGTGCGCCAGGCAGGCTTTGCGTTGATCGATGAGGAATTGGAAGTCGGCCTGCGTTCAATCGCCGTGCCGGTGCGAGGCGCCTCCGGCAAGGTGCTGGCAGCACTCAATGTCGGTGCCCAGGCCGCACGCGTGAGCCGACGCCAGATGGAAGAAGAATTTCTACCGGTGCTGTTGCGCGGTGCGCAGGAACTGGCGGTGTTGCTGCCTTAAAAAATCAGTCCGGCCTTTCCTCACGGAGGGCCGGACTGAAGACGGGAAACCATCTCTCCGCCGCTATGACCGCTTGCGCGATGACAGTATTTATCGGCGCAGCTTATGTCAAGTCAGCCGCACCATTGCTCTCAAGATCTCAGAACGTGTGACGAATGCCTGTCATGATGCCGCTTTGTGCCTGACCTGCATTCACAGAGCCGCCTGCTTCGGCAGAAACGGCATCCTTACCCGAATTGGTGACGTGGCCGAGGATGGTGTACAAGGCGGTACGCTTGGACAGGTTGTAGGTCAAACGCAACACACCCAGATTGGTAGTATTAGATGTGCCATTGAAGCTCAAGCGCAGCACCTGGGCATCCGCCACCAAAGCGACGCTTAAGGGATAACTCACCCCCAGATAGCTCAGATTGGAAACAGTGTTTGTCGAAGTCATTGTCTGACGGTTGATCAAACCGCCACCCAGCTTGATATCACCGAACATGACATAAGCATGCACGCCGACACGTCGGTCAGTGGAGCTGGAACTGGTTGCCGAAATAACGCCGCCGCCGCTGTAATAGCTGCCTGCGCCGCCATTCATTTTGTCGTAGGCCACATTGACGCCATATGTCTTGTTGTCGTAACCGATCAATCCTGTGTATTGACGGCATGTGGCAGCATTGCCGGCGACCTCGCCAGCACATCCTGTTGCTGATGGTCCGCCAGCGGTGGAAGTATCGCGGCCGAAGCTATAGGTTGCACCGACGGTGACAGTGTTATCAAGATAATTACCCATGTAACCGATGGCATTGTCGCTGCGTGCATTGGGCAGATAGGCATCCAGACTACCCATACTGTAGATGCTCGGTCCGATCACATCGGACTTCAGCGATGCCACATAGGTCATGTTGATTTGACGACCGAGCATGACGGTATTCTGCTCATTCTTCAAGCCAACGAAGGATTGACGACCAAACAAACGGTTACCTTGGTTCATGCCGCCGGTATCAACCAGAAAACCGGCTTCCAACACGAACATGGCTTGCAGACCGCCACCCAGATCTTCGCTACCTTTAAAGCCAAGGCGCGATGGATACGATCCGGTCAACGAAGGCATTTTCACAACCGAGTTACCGGCTGTATTGGAGTTGGTAATATATTCAACGCCGGTATCGATCAAGCCATATACGGTAACCGAGCTTTGCGCCATGACGCTTCCGGCACAACTTGCAGCGATCAGCGCAGCTGCACTACATACTAATTTCTTCATTGCATCTCCTCCTGTTAAAAATTCTTAGAATTATTTTTTGTCGACGATATCGATCAACCCGATCCGGCCTGATCAGCAGCACAACATTTTCATGACTACGAAGACAGCACTCGGCCGCACCGCCTGTGAATCACAGGCAGAGCTTTGCTGCACTAGCGTTAGCACCAACGACACAGAACAAATCCAGGCGGACCAATCAGTCCGCACTGCTCTGTAAATATCGCTATTAACTATTGACTGGCGCCCCTGAGGAACGCCGAAAGAATTTCGTCTCTACATGTATTTTTATATATCGTTCGATAAACGCACAAGGAGTTGTTAAACGAACGATGGTTTGGATACTATTTGCCTCGCTGTCGCTTGTCAAGAACGCAGGGCCGAGATCAATTCCGGTAATGTCGCCTGCTTGCAACACTTTGATGATGGACCAAGGTGCGTATCGCGCAGTGTTCGCCTAAGGCCGTCATACCGTCGTGCAAACATTTCCTACACGTCTCCTCGGGTGCGTTTAACACGCATTTCCAAGGCTTGCGCGACTGACCTGTATTCATTAATGGCCTTGATCGAACCATAGTGATCAGACTCTTATTCCATACAACGCTGCGATGCAAGACTCCAACGCATCCCCCTCTGACATTCATGTTCAGATGAGAAAGTGTAAGGTTTAGCCAAAATCAGAGCATTGCTTTCGGCTATCAATCCGTTGCTATTTTCTAATTGCCATTGATCGCAACTGGAGCAGCAGGGCGACATGAACATGTTTTCCGAATTCAACTCCTTCTGAACAATTGGCATAAACAATGCCCAGGCATGCGCGCGCAGGATAGAAAACCAAGGCAGAATGCCTATGCATTTGGCATTTTGTTAGGGCTTTATTTTCCGTTCGGTCATCGAACATCGGATTGGTTACCGAACACCTACTGAGATACTATGATGAACGTTCTTGCTGGCGACGCTGACGCATTGAAATTACTTCGACTGTTCATCTCTTGCCAGCCACGTCAACATCCAGTGACAGAAAAATACAAGGTAGCCGCAGCCAAATGCGGTGCGCACAAGCCTGTCTGGATCGGTTAATCAATCACGCAACAACAGGAGACAACTATGCAATTCAAAAAATCTGCAATGCTAGGCATGCTGGGCATCTTGGCAGGCATCAATATCTTTGGTGCAACAGCGGCACAAGCTGGCGACACCATCAAGGTCGGTCTGATCGCTGCCTTTTCCGGTCCCTTCGCCGACTACGGCAAACAGATGGAAGAAGGCATCCGCGCCTACATGGCGCAAAACGGCGATAGCGTCGCCGGCAAGAAAATCGAATTGATCATCAAAGACACGACGGGCCCATCGCCGGAAATTGCCAAGCGTCTGGCGCAAGAACTGGTGGTGCGCGACAAAGTCGATTTCCTGGCGGGCTTCGGCCTGACACCGGAAGCACTGGCAGTTGCGCCCATTGCTGAGCAGGCAAAAAAACCGATGATCATCATGAATGCGGCAAGCTCGGTGATCACCACTAAATCCAAATACATCGCCCGTTTTTCAATGACCTTGCCACAAGTGTCGGGCCCGATGGCCACCTGGGCGCTCAAGAACAACATCAAGAAAGTCGTCACGCTGGTGGCCGACTATGGCCCTGGCATCGATGCCGAAACCGCCTTCAAGACCAATCTGCTGGGCGGCGGCGGCCAGGTACTGGAATCGATTCGGGTACCGCTGCGCAATCCGGACTTTGCGCCTTACATTCAGCGCATCAAGGATGCCAAGCCGCAGGCAGTCTTCATCTTTGTCCCCGCCGGCGAACAAGGCATTGCATTCATGAAGGGTTATCGTGAGCGCGGACTGGCGCAAGCCGGCATTCAAGTCATCGCCACCGGCGACCTGACCGATGACCACGTGTTGCCGGCCATGGGCGACACTACGCTGGGCGTGATCACCACTTTCCACTATTCGGCAGCGCACAAATCGCCTGAGAATCAGGCCTTCCTGAAAAGCTTTGCCAGCGCCAATCCTGGCGCCGGCCGTCCAAACTTCATGGCAGTGGCGGCCTACGACGGTATGGCAGCAATCTATGAAGTCAGTCGCAAGCTCAATGGCAACATTGACGGCGACAAGGCCATGGCCATCCTCAAGGGCATGAAACTCAACAGCCCGCGCGGCCCGATCGAAATTGATCCGGCCACCCGCGACATCGTGCAGACCGTGTATGTGCGCAAGGTGGAACAGGTCGGCAATGAACTCTACAACGTCGAGTTCGACAAATTTGCCAACGTCAAGGATAGCGGCAAGTAAAACCACCGCCTGACAATCTGATGCTGCAAGTAACGCCGGTGATGCCACGCACACCGGCGTTTTTTATTTGCGCGCGTTTTACCGCACTGCAATGACCAGCCTCGATCCCACCCTGTAGTCTTGCAGAGACCTTGGCAATGACTTAGACCAGTGCATTTTCAATGCAGTGCAACAAATTCCCACGAACACAATACGTGCCTCATGGTATTGCATCGTGTTCGGTAGCCGCCCTGTTTTACCAAACGCGAGGTCGATCAAGTCCTGATTCATCTTGCAATTTCTTGCTACATACTTATACTAAATAACAGTTATAAATTATAAGTATATGTCCACAAAAAACAGTCCTTACAATTGACGACACCATACAACTGCGCTAATCGCACACCATAGAGATAACAGGTTTGATCATGACTGACGAGACAGAAGAGCTTCTGCAAATCCACTACCAAGGCCCCATTGCGGTCGTGGCCATCAACCGCGTTGCCAAGCGCAATGCGCTTTCCGATACCTTGGTGCGTGCCATTCAACGTTGCTTTGAATCGTTTCCGGAAGAGATCAAGGTCGCGGTCATTCACGGCAACGGTGAACATTTCTGCGCCGGCCTGGATCTGTCTGAACTGCGCCAACGCAATACCAGCGAAAGCATGTATCACTCACGCATGTGGCATGCTGCCTTCGAACGTGTGCAGTTTGGCGGCGTACCGGTAATTGCTCTGCTGCATGGCGCTGTCATCGGCGGCGGGCTTGAACTGGCATCGGCGGCGCACATTCGGGTAGCCGAAGAAAGCGCCTTCTACGGTTTGCCGGAAGGCCAGCGCGGTTTGTTCGTCGGTGGTGGCGGCTCGGTACGCATTTCGCGTCTGGCTGGCGTGGCCTGCATGAGCGACATGATGCTCACCGGTCGTGTGCTGTCGGCACAGGAAGGCCATCAAGTGGGAATCTCGCAATATCTGACCGCCACCGGCCGCGGAATGGAAAAAGCCATGGAACTGGCTGCGCGCATTGCCAACAATGCACCGATGACCAATTATGGCGTCACCCATGTCTTGCCGCGTATTGCCGACCAGTCGATTCAAGACGGTATGGTCACCGAATCACTGATGGCTGCTGTCGCAGGCAGCGATCCAGAAACCAAGGGCCGGCTGGCGGCCTTTCTCGACTTGAAGATGAACAAGGTACAGCGCAACACATAAAGCAACACTGCCCGCACCGCCTCATCCGAGAGCCCCATACAAAGTAGTTCTGACAATAATCAAAGAGACATGTATGAGCACACAAGCACGCTATCGCAGCGTACGTTTTGGCATCAGCGGCGTTGATGTCGTCAACGTCGCTGGCACCGACATCAGCATCGTCAAAACCCGTCAAGCGCTGGAAGACTATCCGGTACGTCTGACGGATCGTCTGAAACATTGGGCCGCTGTCGCGCCCGAGCGCAGTTTCATGGCCAAGCGCGACGCCGCCGGCGTCTGGCAACATGTCACCTATGCTCAGGCCTTGCAGAACGCGCGCCACCTGGGTCAGGCCTTGCTTGACCGTGGCCTGTCGGCTGAGCGGCCGTTGCTGATCCTGTCCGAAAACGATCTCGAACACGCCATGCTGGCACTGGCCTGTCATTACGTCGGCGTGGCCTATGCGCCGGTATCATCGGCCTATTCCTTGTTATCGAAGGATTATGCCAAGCTGCGTCACGCAGTCAAGCTGCTCACGCCCGGTATGGCCTTCGCGACCAATGGTGAACAATTCGCCGATGCCGTCAGCGCGACCATGACCAATGATGTCGAGTTCGTCGCCACCACGGCGCCCTCAGCCAAGCGCGCCACCAGCGCCTACGCAGATCTGCTGGCCACGCCCATTACCGACGCTGTCGAACGCGCCCATGCCGCCACCAATGCGGACACCATCGTCAAATTCCTCTTCACGTCCGGCTCGACCAAGTTGCCCAAGGCGGTGATCAACACCCAGCGCATGATCTGCAGCAATCTGGAAATGATTCGGCAATCTTTCCCTTTCCTCGGTGAAGAACCGCCGGTGCTGGTCGACTGGCTGCCGTGGAACCATACCTTCGGCAGCAATCACAACGTCGGCATCGTGCTCTACAACGGTGGCACCATGTACATCGACGACGGCAAACCGACGCCGCAAGGACTGGCCGTCACGCTGCAAAATCTGCGTGAAATTGCGCCGACGATTTATTTCAATGTCCCTATCGGCTGGGAAGGTATCGCACATGCGCTGGAGCAGGATGCGGCGTTGCGCGAAAATTTTTACAGCCGTCTGAAAATGCAGTTCTATGCCGGCGCTGCCCTGGCACAACCGGTCTGGGACAAACTGCATGCAACCGCCGAGGCCACTTGCGGCGAACGCATCGTGATGTCGTGCGGACTGGGCATGACGGAGACGGCGCCATCGGCCATGTTCGTGGTGCAAGAGCAGGTACGCGCAGGTCAGATCGGCATTCCAACACCGGGCATGGAAATCAAGCTGGTGCCCAACGGCGATAAACTGGAAATCCGTTATCGCGGCCCCAATGTCACACCGGGTTATTGGCGTGCGCCGGAACAAACCCAGGAAGCCTTCGACGAAGAGGGATTCTTTTGTTCAGGTGATGCTGTCAAGTGGCTGGATCCGTCCAATCATCATCTCGGCTTTTTGTTCGACGGCCGTGTGGCGGAAGATTTCAAACTCACTACCGGTACCTGGGTCAGTGTTGGTCCCTTGCGCGCCGTCATCGCCCATGAAGGTGCCCCCTATCTGCAAGACGCCGTCATCACCGGCCACGACCGCAGCGAAGTAGGCATGCTGATTGTGCCCAATATGGAACGTTGCCGCCAACTGGCCAGTCTCTCGGCACAAGCATCGCGCGCCGATATCGTTGCCGCGCCAGCGGTCCGGGATTTTTTCAGCGCGCTCTTGCAACGCCTGCAAGCGCATGCCACCGGCAGCGCTAGCCGCGTCACCCGTGCCTTGATTCTGGTCGAGCCGCCCTCGTTCGACAAAGGTGAAATCACCGACAAGGGCTCCATCAATCAGCGTGCAGTGCTGACACAACGCGTCGATCTGGTCGAAGCCCTGTATGCCGACATCAATCCGGCCATCCTCAAGCCGCAGCGGGAACCAACGGCACCAGCACCGGCCAGCGCAGCCGTCACCAAAGGAGCATGACAAGTGGCACATCAAGGTTTTTATTCCAATTTCAACGATGTCTGGATGGTGGGCGGCGTACGCACGCCCATGGTGGATTATTGCGGCGCCTTCTCGCTGTTGTCACCGACGGATATGGGCATCAAGGTAGCACGTGAAATTCTGGCGCGCAGCGGTATTGCTGCCGCCGACATCGGTTCCGTGATCGCCGGCAACATGGCGCCCGGCGACAGTTTTCAGTACATGTTGCCGCGCCATATCGGCTTGTATGCCGGCGTCCCGGTGGCCACGCCGGCGATCATGGTGCAACGCATTTGCGGCACCGGCTTCGAACTCATCCGCCAGGCCGGCGACCAGATCGAGCGCGGCTACACCGACACTGCACTGGTGGTCGGCACGGAATCGATGACGCGCAACCCGATCGTCTCGTTCTCGCACCGCAGCGGTTTCCGTCTGGGAGTGCCGGTGGATTTTCAGGATTACATGTGGGAAGCCTTGAGTGATCCGGCACCCGGCCTCACCATGCCGCAAACGGCCGAGAATCTGGCCAAAAAATACGGCATCACGCGTGCCGCCGTCGATGAGTATGCGGCGTTCTCGTTCGAGCGTGCTGTACGCGCGCAGCAAGAAGGCTTCCATGTCGACGAGATCGTTACCGTCGCCAACGAAACCTTCAAACTCGATGGCTACAACGACCGCCATCTGAAACTGCAAGGCAAGCTCAGTGAAATCTCGCAGGACACTCACCCGCGTCCTTCGCCGATAGAAGTGCTGGCCAAGTTGCGCACGCTTTATCCGGACGGCGTGCAGACCGGCGGCAACAGCTCGGCGCTGGTCGATGCTGCGGCGGCAACCATCGTTGCCTCCGGCAGCTACGTGCGCAGTCACGATTGCAAACCCTTGGCCCGTGTCGTCGCCGCCGCCGTCGTAGGTGTGCCGCCAGAAATCATGGGTATCGGCCCGGCGCCGGCCATTCGTTTGCTGCTGCAACGCAGTGGTCTGTCGCTGGATGACATCGGCTGCTTTGAAATCAATGAAGCGCAAGGGGCGCAGGTAATTGCCGTCGAACGAGAACTCGGTCTTGATCGCAGCAAACTCAACGTCAACGGTGGCGCCATTGCCATGGGCCATCCGCTGGCCGCCACCGGTGTGCGGCTGTCGATTACGGCCGCGCGTGAGATGCGCCGGCGCGGTGCGCGCTACAGCATTGCCTCGGCCTGCATCGGCGGCGGCCAGGGCATTGCTCTGCTGCTGGAAAATCCTGACGCAACCGACTGAAACCCGAAGGACACAACACATCATGCAAATTCAAGGACAAGCAGCACTGGTTACCGGCGGCGCTTCCGGCTTGGGCGCAGAAGTGGTGCGGCAACTGGCGCAAGCCGGTGCCCGCGTCAGCATTCTCGACGTCAACGAGCAAGCCGGAACGGCGCTGGCCGAAGAAGTCGGAGCGCATTTCGCCGTCTGTGACATCACCGCCAGCGCCAGCGTAGAACAGGCACTGGCAACAGCACGTGCAGCACACGGCGCGGCCCGCATCCTGGTCAACTGTGCCGGCATCGGTGGCGCCAAGCGACTCGTCGGCAAGGATGGCAATGCCATGCCGCTGGAAGATTTCAGCCGCATCATCAACGTCAATCTGATTGGCACCTTCAACATGATCCGTCTGGCCGCCGCCGAGATGGTGGCGCAAGAGCCGCTGGCCGACGGTGAGCGTGGCGTAATCATTGCGACCGCCTCGGTAGCCGCCTATGACGGTCAGATCGGGCAAGCTGCGTATGCTGCCTCCAAAGGCGGACTCACCGCATTGACGCTGCCGCTGGCAAGAGATCTGGCGCAGTTCGGCGTACGCGTGATGACGATTGCGCCGGGGCTGTTCATGACGCCGCTGCTCTACAAACTGCCGCAAGAAGTACAGCAATCGCTGGCGGCGTCGATTCCGTTTCCCAAACGTCTGGGCAAGGCCGAAGAATTCGCGCAACTGGCCTTGCACATCGTCGGCAATTTATCGCTCAACGGTGAAGTGATCCGTCTTGATGGCGCGTTGCGCTTGCCGCCGCGTTAAATTCATTTTCTCAGGAGCTTGCATGTCCAAAGTAGTGGTCCTTCCCATCAGCGTCGAATTCGGCGACTGCGACCCGGCCGGGATTGTGTTTTTTCCCAATTTTTTCCGCTGGTACGACGCCTCTTCACGCAATTATTTTCACGTCTGCGGCGTACCGGCATGGCGCGATACCGAAAAGACCAGCGGCATCATCGGAACGCCGGTAGTCGAGATCAGTTCGCGCTTTGTCAAACCGGCCACCTATGGCGACAGGATCGAAGTGCATACCTCGGTCATCGAATGGAATACCAAGAGTTTCGTCATGCTGCATCAGTTGCAGCGCAACGGAGAGTTGCTGGCCGAAGGCCGCGACACGCGCGTGTTTGCTATCCGCCATCCAGAGGATGCGGCGCGCATCAAGGCAATTGCAATTCCGGAGGATATTCGCAATCTGTGTATGTAGCCAAATGACATCGCCGGAACATCTATAAAAATCAACCGGTATGCATAGAACCCGTTAACATCGAGGAGACAAAATGAAACAAGTAATCACAAACGTATTCAAGGCGACTTTACTGGCCTCAGCACTGGCCATGGCGGGCGTAGCAACGAGCGCGCATGCCGAACTGCGTATTGGCGTGATCATGTCGCTGACCGGCCCCGGCTCCGGCCTGGGCATTCCTGCCAAGAACGGTTTTGCACTCTGGCCCGACAGCATCGCCGGCGAAAAAATCAAGCTGATCATCCTTGACGATGCAACCGACCCAACCCAGGCCAGCAAGAATGCACGCCGTCTGATCGCCGAGGACAAGGTGGACCTGATCATCGGTTCGGCGACGGTACCACCAACCTTGGCCATCGCCGGCGTGGCGTTGGAAAATCAAACCGTACAACTGGCGATTTCGCCGATCGAACTGCCACCGGGCAAGGATGCCTGGACCTTCCGTCTGCCGCAATCGACTGCGGTGATGGCCACGGGTGTGGTCGAACACATGAAGAAGAATGGCGTCAAGAATATTGCCTTCCTCGGCTACTCGGATTCCTATGGTGAAAACTGGCTCAAGGAAATGGAGCGGCTGACCAAGCAGGCGGGCATCAACATCATCGCATCCGAACGCTTCAGTCGTGCCGACACCAGCGTGACGGCGCAAGCCTTGCGCGTGGTCAGCGCGCATCCCGATGCAGTACTGGTGGTGGCCTCCGGCAGTGGCGCGGCGATGCCGCACAAGGCTCTCATCGAGCGCGGTTACCAGGGCAAGATTTACCAGACCCACAGTGCCGCTTCACGCGATCTGATCCGTCTGGGCGGTCGTGATGTGGAAGGCGCTTTCGTCATCTCGGGCCCGGCGGTAGTGCCTGAAGCCCTGCCTGACAGCAATCCATCGAAGAAGCTCGCCGCCGATTTCGTACAACGCTACGAACATCAATATGGCGCCGGTAGTCGCAATCTGTTTGCCGCTCACGTCTACGATACGCAATTGGTGTTGCAACGTATCGTACCAATGGCACTGAAGAAAGCCCAACCTGGAACCGCCGCGTTCCGCACCGCCTTGAAGGATGCGCTGGAAAATGCCGGCGACATTCAGATCTCCCAAGGCACGCTCCACTACAGCGCTACCGATCACTTCGGTCTGGGTGCCGACGCCCGCATCATGCTGACGATCAAGAACGGCAACTGGCAAGCCGTGGCACCGTAATTCTCTGTCGCTTTGTGCCGGTTCCCGCTGCGGGGCCGGCACGCTTTTCCAATCGCTTTGCTCTTCGATTGCTTGCATGGACTCTTCCATTACCGCCATATTGATGCTCGATGGTCTGACCAACGGCATCGTCTACGGCCTCATCGCTATCGCCCTGGTGTTGGTGTTTGCGGTGACACGTATTCTATTCATCCCGCAAGGCGAGTTCGTCGCCTTCGGCGCACTCACACTGGCAATGCTGCAGCAGGGACAAACTCCTGGTCCGGTATGGCTGCTGTTGTTACTGGCTGTCTGTGCCACCGGCATGCAGCTCTACACATTACTCAAGAGTGGCCAGCCCGGCGGTATTCTGCGCTGCCTGCTCAAGAATTTGCTGTTGCCTGTAGCCATCGCGGCGTTGGTGCTCTGGGCCGCGCCGCAACAGTTGGCGCTACCGGTGCAGGTTGCCTTGACGTTGCTGCTGGTCACCGCTCTTGGACCATTGATGTATCAGGTGGTCTATGAATCATTGGCAGACGCCAGTGTGCTGGTGCTGCTGATTGTCTCGGTCGGCATCCATCTGGCCATGACCGGACTGGGTCTGCTGTTCTTCGGCGCCGAAGGATTCCGTACCCCCAGTTTCTGGGATGCGCGCTGGCAATTCTCGACACTGACCCTGAGTGCACAGACCGTGGTGGTGGTGGTGACGGCACTGGTCTTGCTGATCGCACTGTGGCTGATCTCCGAACGCACGCTCTACGGCAAAGCCTTGCGCGCGACTGCCGTCAATCGTTTGGGGGCACGTCTGATGGGCATTTCTACCTCGCTGGCCGGCAAAATCAGTTTCGCCGTCGCCGCGTTCATTGGTGCCTTGTCAGGTGTGCTGATCGGTCCGATGAGTACGATCTTTTACGATTCCGGCTTTCTGATCGGTCTCAAAGGATTTGTCGCTGCCACCATCGGCGGACTGGCGAGCTTTCCGCTGGCAGCATGCGGTGCCTTGTTCGTTGGCTTGCTGGAGTCCTTCAGCTCGTTCTGGGCCAGCGATTACAAAGAGGTCATCGTTTTTATGTCCTTGTTACCCATCTTGTTGTGGCGCTCCTTCGTTGCGCCTGTCCATGACGAGGAAGAAGAATGAAGCACATGCGCACTCCTCATCGCCTCCTCCTTGCCTTGCTGCTGGCGCTGCTACTGCTGGTGTTATTGCCGACACCGCTGTTCTGGATCATACAAGCCAACTACATCGGCTTGTATGCCCTGGTCGCCATCGGTCTGGTGCTGCTCACCGGTATCGGTGGCATGACCTCCTTCGGTCAAGCCGCCTTTGTCGGCATCGGCGCCTATACCACGGCTTACCTGAGTACTGCTGCAGCCTGGTCACCCTGGCTGACGCTGCCAGCCGGTCTGTGTATTACCGGCCTGTCGGCCTATGTGCTGGGTCGCATCACGCTGCGCATGTCGGGACACTATCTGCCGTTGGCCACCATCGCCTGGGGCATCAGCCTGTATTTTCTATTTGGAAAATTAGAATGGCTGGGGAAATATGACGGCATTGCTGAGATTCCCAGCCTGCAATTTTTTGGCATCGATCTGGGGCAGGAACGACACATGTTTTTCCTGATCTGGGTCATCGTGCTGGCGGCGGTCTGGTTATCGCTGAACCTGCTCGATTCGCGCGCCGGCAGAGCCATGCGTGCCCTCAAGGGTGGTCGCATCATGGCCGAGGCCATGGGTGTCAACACCGGCAGCTACAAGATCCTGCTGTTCGTACTGGCGGCGTTGCTGGCATCGGTCTCGGGCTGGTTGTTCGCCCATCTGCAACGCACCGTGAATCCGTCGCCGTTCAGTCTGGCGATGGGGATTGAATATCTGTTCATGGTCGTCGTCGGCGGTATCGCGCACATCTGGGGCGCTCTGCTTGGCGCTGCCGTGCTCAAACTGCTGGCCGACCAGTTGCAGGTTTTGCTGCCGGCCTTGCTGGGCGATGGCGCTAATGTGGAAAGCATCGTCTTTGGCGTGATCCTGATCCTGTTGCTGAAATATGCGCGCGGCGGTTTGTGGCCTTGGCTATGCCAGTTCGGCACGCGATTGATGCCGTCGGCGGCACTACCTATACGCGTACAACACGTATCAACGTTAGCGCGTCGTGCCGTCCCGACCAAGGGTGATGCCTTGTTGGAAGTGACAAACATAGCCAAACGCTTCGGCGGTCTAGTGGCAGTCAATGAAGTGTCCTTTGGCGTCAAGGCGGGCGAGATTGTCGGTCTGATCGGCCCCAATGGCGCCGGTAAATCAACTACCTTCAATCTGGTCACCGGTCTGCTGCATGCCAGTAGCGGCACGGTCCGTTTCAATGGCCAGGAGATCAGCGGCCTGCATTCGCGTGCCATTGCCTTGCGTGGTGTGGCGCGCACTTTTCAGCACGTCAAATTATTACCATCGATGTCGGTGCTGGAAAACGTGGCGCTGGGCGCGCATCTGCGCAGCCGCCAGGGCTTCTTGCGCAATACCGTCAATGCCATGCTGCATCTGGAGCGGCAAGAAGAGCAAGAACTGCTCGATGAGGCCGCGCATGCCTTGACCCGCGTCGGCCTGCAACAGTGGATGCATGCACCGGCCGGCAGCCTGGCGCTGGGCCAGCAACGCATTCTGGAAATCGCCCGTGCGCTCTGCTGTGATCCCTTACTGTTGTTGCTTGACGAGCCCGCCGCCGGTCTGCGCCATCTGGAAAAACAAGCCTTGGCGCAAGTCTTGCGGCAGTTGCGTGAAAGCGGTGTGAGCATCTTGCTGGTGGAGCACGATATGGAGTTCGTGATGCAGCTAACCGATCACATCGTAGTCATGGAATTCGGCGCCAAGATCGCTGAAGGGACACCGGCGCAGATTCAGCAACATCCGGCGGTGATCGAAGCTTATCTGGGTGGAATCGAATGAACGACACACTATTGGAAGTCAAGCAATTGCGCGCCAGCTACGGCAAGGTACAGGCACTCTACGACATTGATCTGCAACTGCAGCGCGGCAATATCGTCACCGTGATCGGTCCTAACGGTGCCGGCAAATCGACCTTGCTCAACGCCATCATGGGCGTGCTGCCGTCGCAGGGCAGCATTCGCTTTCGCGGTCAGGCCATCGAACGCAGCAGCCTGGAGCAGCGGGTATTGTCAGGCATCGCGCTGGTGCCTGAACGGCGCGAGCTGTTCGCCACCATGACGGTAGAAGACAATCTGGTGCTGGGTGGCTTTCGCCGCGTACGGCTGGGCCATGCGCAGGCGCTGGATCAATTGCCAACGGTCTTCGAACTGTTCCCGCGTCTGCAGGAACGGCGCACGCAACTGGCCGGTACGCTCTCTGGCGGCGAGCGGCAGATGCTGGCGATCGGCCGCGCCTTGATGGCCAAACCGGAGCTGTTAATGCTGGATGAGCCCAGCCTCGGTCTGGCCCCGCGCATCGTCAAGGAAATTCTGCAAATCGTGGCGCGCTTGCGCGACAGCGGCATCGCCATCCTGTTGATCGAACAGAATGCGCGCGCCGCGT
>Ga0302155_10000517_pt1 | contig 30678 bp, 25 predicted proteins | sample I_Bog_N3_1_FD_193508 | JGI IMG/M metagenome (GOLD analysis project Ga0302155, IMG submission 193508) | Peat permafrost microbial communities from Stordalen Mire near Abisko, Sweden - I_Bog_N3_1 | ecosystem: Environmental > Terrestrial > Soil > Wetlands > Peat | place: Sweden: Abisko, Stordalen...
GCGCAGGAAGTTCTTGATCGTGTTGCAGAGGTTGGGTTAGGCAAAGTCACGGATGAACAATACCTGACCGGAGAAGGTGATTTGATTCTTTGCTAGAACAAGGAGAGCGTCGTCGCACCAGCGGGGCTTGGACGTACTTCAGGCCAAGTTTTCATGTTCTGCGCCGGATACAGTGACAACATCGCCCGGGCCTGTTCAGGATCACGACAGGTCAGCCAGGCTCCGTACTCGCTGTGCGGCACAATGACCAGACTGCGCTTCTCGTCACCGGGTTGATGAAAACGGCGCATCACCGGATGCGTATCAGCATTGATGGTGATCTGTGTAAAGGCGAGAGCCTCTCCGCCCTCCGGTTCTTCCCATGCGCGCCATAAACCGGCCACGCAAAACGGAGCATCGTCGGCCATGCCGATAGACCACCAGGCTGACTTTCCCGATTCGTAACTTGGTTCGCGAAACGACTTCATCGGCACCAGACAGGTATGACCCCGCCGCCAGGCGGTGGCATAGGCCGGTTTTTGTCCAACCGTTTCTGCGCGCGCATTCATGGTGGTGATGTTTTTCTTGCCGGGCGGTAGAAATCGTTTTGGAATCATGCCGTAGGTACCGACTGCCAGCTCAATGGCTCGGTCTGCTCCCATCTCAGCACGAATGATAGGGGCCGCATAGTCTTGCCAGGTATCGGCGGGCCAATCGGCAGGATCATCCATCCTGGCGTGGATCAGTTCTGCGATTTCCGAACGCGTCGGCGGTTTGTAGTTGACACACATGCTCAGGCCCGTGGCAGTGAAAGCCGTATTTTACGCTGATCAAAAACCTTGCTTGCTTTGATGGCGGGTTTCCTGCTCATGAATGTCTTAGTCAGGTTGCGGCTTGCTGAAATGGATTGTTGTCGCCATTAACAATGACAATACGATGGTGTAAAACAAAGCGGCTTCATGCCATAGAAACATGACGTCAACCAGACCGTTAGTGAAATAGGACACAAAACCACATCCATCAATGCCGTTGCGCGGGATTCTGCGAACTGATTCGTAACGAATTTAACGAAGTAGATTATTGGGGGAAAATGCAAAAGCATGAGCGCGATGATGCCAAACACGCCAAATACCACCGCACTGAATAAAAATTCATTGTGCGAATGTGGGGGCACTCTCAAATGAAACATTCGTTCTCCTTTGAGGTTTAAGCGATGTTCGCTCGAGACTGGAGCAAGGTGATATTTTTAAAAAACTTCGTTGGAAAATACAGATGCGAACATGATGCCACTCATGGTAGCGGTGAAAGCTGGCTGCGCTGCGATAGAGTTTTTGAATGTTGCATCTTAACGATGTATTCGGATAATCCCGATGAAAATATCAATAGCCTGGAATTTGTGTGAAATTCCTGGTGAGAAAATCCATCAGATCTTCAGTGGAAATATCCTGCACCCAAGCCTTGTGGTTTTTGGTGGTAGTGATAGCACTGTTTTTCTCGTCGATGGGTGTCCACTCGGGATTGATTGTCCGCATCAACGCAATTACTGGAACATGTACCGCGTTGGCTAGATGCATCACTGATGTTTCTACTGAAATGATTAGCGAGCATAAACTCAACATCGCCGGCAATTGAAAGAAGTGTTCTTCGGCGCAGAACAAATGATGGCGTTCAGCATTTTTATTGACGAATAATTCACGCGCCAGTGTCATTTTTTCCGGCACTACATTCACAATAAAATGCACGTTTTCCCAAGCCTCGAGTGCGCGTATGCGTTTTGATAGTTCGAACATACGTTCAAGAGGCCAGTTGCGATCATCTGACTTGGAAAAGGAATTGAGGAAAATCAGTTTTCTGTCCGCAGGAACACCAGCAGCCGTCAACGCATCACGGGCGCGCTGCAGCCAATACACTGGGAAGTCAACAAACGGAAAACGTCTTTCCTTGGGAATGTGAAAACCGAACAGTTGTTGGAACCAGCCGGCATAAATGGAACTTATATGATTGCACTGTAGTTCCGTTTTTCGATAGTCAGGGATGTATGCATCAAGATGGCGATACGCCAGATGTTTGAAAATATCCAAAAAACGGACACGTTTTTTTTGCCCTACCACAAAACCTGTCGGACTGAGCTTGCGCACTAGTTTTGCATAGAGATGCCGGCGCAATACCGCGAATGAAACCACAATGGGATATTGCTCATTTTGTGCTTCCAAAATTGACTCTTGGAATAATTTTGGACTGTAGGTCTGGTCATATATCTTGTCAAACAAGGAAGAGGCTTTGACCCAGTCATAGAGAACATACTTGCTCAGATTTTTCCACTGCGAAGCGTCACTGGTACGGCGCGGCTCATCTATCCATAAATGCATACTGATATGAGGATAGTGCTTGGCGAAATCGCGGAAACAATTTTGCATATAGGTGAAATCTCCGATTGCCAAATGCGTGACAAAGAGAATTTTCTGCGAAGTGCGCAGCAGCTCGGCGGGAATTAATTGCGTAGTCATATCAAGTACGGTTGCTTTGGAATATCAAGTGCCAAAGGAGCTATCGGAAGCAATCCAATGGGGCGGATGGGCTCCCTCGTGCAAAAATATTTGCTTCGAGGAGATGTTGTTTGCGAGATTTTCGGATCGCAAATAAAAAATTTCCTACGTGCATGTTTAGTCTGAAATAGGAGCAAAACATCTTCGTAATTCTTGTTCTGATTCAGGGAGTGAAAATGAATTGTTGCTGCAGTGCATCGACGTATTGGCAATGTCAATAGTGGATGAAATATTTCCCTTGAGAAATATTGTATTAAAGAAATGTAATTGTTGCAACTTTAACGTCCCGTTGCCGGTACTCTGGTATTGATGTGAGTAGGCGTGGGCCGAGGTTACGGATACGTCATATACCGCTGTCCTGGCTTGTTCGCAGGTGCGTCATATTGCGGTTTTAATAGCGCTCGGGTAACATCAGCACACTACCGAGCCACAAAAAGGGCTGGCCACAAAGGGTATGCAAAGCAGCTAATGGCGAGACCTGTGGTGGCATGAGGTATCGGGCTATGCCCAGGGATACAGTGCCAAAGGGAATCTGATTACTGCTGCCGCAGTTGCATGTTGGGCCGAGTTGTCTATAAAGATATAAAAGAGGCTTGTATTCCCGTGATTTCTAGCTGCAGGGGGAGGCGGTTGCGTCGCTTCATTCATTTTGCCAAGGTCTGCCGTCATTTTTGCACTGGCATTTTGTTGTTCATGGCCTGTTGTACTGCCATGGCGCAGGGCGATGGCCCCGATTGCAGTCGTCCTTTGACGTTGGCATTGCATGACCATGGCCTGTTGTATTCAGCGGCGACCGATAGCGGCATCGATAAGGATATCGCCGAGGAACTGATCCGTCGCAGTGGTTGCAACATTGTTGTCAGTCTGATGTCACGTGCACGCATCTGGCAATTGATCGAATCCGGCGCTCTCGATTTCAGCCTTTCTGGCATTGCCACGTCAGAACGTTTGCGCTTTGCCAGTTTTGCCTGGTATTTCAGCAATAAGTATTATCTTCTGGTGCGCAAGGATAGCGGCGTGCCGCAGTTATCCGAATTAAAGAACAATGCACATTTTCAGCTTGGCGTGATTCGCAGTTTTCGTTATAGCGAATCGGCCAATGAGTTCGTTGATGCACTGACGGCGGCCAATCGCGTTACCTTGGCAGGCGGTCTCGATCCACTCTATCAAGCCCTGTTGGTCAATCGAATTCAAGGTCTGATCATGGAGCCGTTCGACTATCCAGTGGTACATGAAAAAAATCTGCGTGAGCTCACCGAAATTGTTGAATTCAACGATCTGGCCGTGGCGCACGGCGTGATTATGTCTAACAAGTCCCTGTCTCCCGCCGAGCGTGAAAAATGGCGTAAGCTGGTCGATGGTATGCGTGCAGACGGTACTATCCGGCGTATCTTTGAGAAGTACTTCCCCCCGACCATGGCAGCGGCCATGGCCGATTTTCAGGCGCAGCCATGATACGCCTGCGTCAATTATTGCTGCCGTTGCTCATCTTGGCAGCAGGTCTGAGCGTGAGCTGGATTGCCTGGCATCACGAACGTGACCTCTCTGCCAAGGCCTTAAGCACGCAGTTCGATTTTTCCATGCATGAAGCCATCAGTCGAATCGAGCAGCGTATCGCCGGGTACGAGCAGATTCTGCTGGGTGTACAAGGAATGATTTCGGCCACCGATAAATTTGAGCGCGACGATTTCCGTAATTACATTGCGGCGATCAGTCTTGGTGCGAACTTTGCCGGTATTGATGCCATTGAATATGAGCCATGGGTGCCGGCAGCAGACAAACGCAATCATATTGCCGCCATGCGCCGCGCCGGTATGGTTGATTATGCAATCTATCCACCTGGCGAACGTAACGCCTATGCGCCTGGCATTATGCGTGAACCATCTTTGGGTAGAAACCGCGCGCCACTCGGCTTTGATCTCTGGTCAGAGGAAAATCGCCGCAAGGCGATGGAGAAGGCACGTGATTCCGGTATGGCTGTGATTTCCAGTAAGGTGTATCTGAACCGCGACCAAGACGCGGAGTTGCAACCCAGCTTCATGATGTTCATCCCGGTCTATGCGCGTGATCAGCCGCAATTGACGGTCGCACAGCGCCGCGCCAGCCTGGTCGGTTGGGTTCATGCCTCGTTTCGCATCAGCGATGTGATCGCTGCGCTGTACGGTGAATGGCCGCGCGGAATTGGCTTCGCCATCTATGATGGTGTCACGCCATCACCGCAATCGCTGCTATACCGTTCCACGGGAGGTAGCAACGAAGTTGATGATGCACGCATCTCGGGCTCCGAATATCTGGTCGTCGCCGGGCACAACTGGATGCTGGAAATGACGGCAAACAAGGAATACAGCTCCTACTTCGAACGCAATGCAGAACTACGTACCGGATTGACTGGCGTCAGTCTGAGCGTGCTGTTGGCGTTGTTTGCCTGGGCGCTAGCGGAGAGCCGCAGGCGCGCACTGCATCTGGCGCATCAGATGACCAGCGAATTGCGCGCCAGCGAAGAACAGTTTCGCGCCATTGCTGATTGCACGGTCAACTGGGAAGTCTGGTGGGGGCTCGATGGCAGACCGCGCTGGATCAATCCTTCGGTGCTGGGTTATACCGGTTACACCGTGGATGAATGTATGGCAATGCCCAATTTGTGGGCGCAATTGTGTCATCCGGAAGATCTGGCAAGGGTAGTCAACGCTCTGGCCAATGGTTTGCAGGGCGAGCGCGGCAGTAACCTTGAATTTCGCTGTGTGCGCAAGAATGGCTCCATATTCTGGCTATTGGCATCGTGGGGGCCGATCAGTGATGCCAATGGCGTGTTTGCCGGCTTTCGCACCAGCGGTCGAGATATCAGCGAGCGCAAGCTGGCTGAAGCTGAATTAAGAATCGCTGCGGTGGCATTCGATTCGCTTGAGGGCATTATGGTGACGGATGCCAACGCCAAGATTTTGCGCGTCAATCACGCCTTCACGCAGATCAGCGGCTATAGTGCTGACGAAGTCATCGGCAGGACGCCGCGTTTGCTGCGTTCGAACCGGCATACGCCAGCATTCCATCGCGCCATCTGGGAAAGCGTACGCCATAGCGGTGGCTGGCAGGGTGAAATATGGAGTCGTCGCAAAAATGGCAAGGTTTATCCTGAGTGGCTGACCATTTCTGCCGTTAAAGGCAGCGATGGCATGGTCACGCACTATGTCAGTACCCATCACGACATCACCGAACGCAAGATCGCCGAAGAGCGCATCACTGAGCTGGCTTTTTTTGATCCGCTGACGCGCTTGCCTAATCGTACCTTGTTGCTGGATCGCTTGCGCCAAGCCATTGCCGTAAGTACCCGCAATAAAACCTGCAGCGCCTTGTTGTTCATCGATCTAGATCATTTCAAGACGCTCAACGATACGCTTGGGCATGATCAGGGTGATCTGCTGCTGCAGCAGGTGGCACAGCGGCTGACTGCCAGCGTGCGCAGCAACGATACAGTAGCGCGCGTTGGCGGCGACGAATTCGTGGTGGTGCTGGAGAGTCTGCATCAGGATGCCGATGATGCCGCCAGCCAGACCAGATTGATTGGCGAAAAGATCATCAGCGTGCTGGCAGAGCCGTATCAGCTCAACCATATTGAATACCGCACCACGGCCAGTCTTGGCGCCACCGTCTTTCGCGGACGCGAGTGCAGTTTTGATGAGTTGCTCAAGCAGGCTGACCTGGCGATGTATCAAGCCAAGGAAAGTGGGCGCAATACCTTGCGTTTCTTTGATCCAGAGATGCAGACGAAGGTGCTTGAACGCGCTGCATTGGAGGCGGGTTTGCGCAAAGCCATTGAGGCTGGCGAACTGCTGTTGCATTATCAGGCCCAGGTGGTCGAAGGTGTTCGTGTCACTGGTGCAGAGGTATTGGTGCGCTGGCAGCATCCGCAACGCGGCATGATTTCCCCGGCGCAGTTCATTCCACTGGCCGAAGAAACCGGATTGATTCTGGCTTTGGGTAACTGGGTTCTGGAAACGGCCTGCACTCAGCTGGCGCGTTGGTCAACCCGGCCCGAGACGGCATCGTTGAGCATTGCTGTTAATGTCAGTGTGCAGCAGTTCAGGCAAGCCGATTTTGTTGAGACCGTATGCACGATCCTGACCAAAACCGGTGCTTCTCCTCAACGTCTCAAGCTGGAGCTGACCGAGAGCCTGCTGGTCGATAATGTCGAAGATATTATTCAAAAAATGCATGCGCTCAAGGCGCAAGGCGTGGAGTTTTCGCTCGATGATTTTGGTATCGGCTACTCCTCCTTGTCCTACCTCAAGCGGCTGCCGCTCAATCAGCTTAAAATCGACCAGTCGTTCGTGCGCGATGTGTTGGTCGATCCCAATGATGCGGCGATCGCTAAAACCATCGTTGCACTGGCGCAAAGCCTTGGCCTGGGTGTGATTGCTGAAGGTGTTGAGACGCAGGCACAATGGCGCTTTCTGACCGATGCTGGCTGCCATGCATTTCAAGGCTATTACTTCTGCCGGCCGCAGCCATTGGAAGGTTTTGAGGCATTCCTCAAGAGCTTCCGTTCGATTGATTTACCGGAGTAAAACATGTCTGATCTGTCCGCATTTGCCATTCACAGTAAATGGCCTGCGCAACACCCTGAACGCCTCCAGCTGTATTCCCTGCCTACGCCCAATGGCGTCAAGGTATCCATCATGCTGGAAGAAATCGGCCTGGCCTACGAGCCGCATCTGGTCAATTTCTCCAGCAATGACCAGATGTCGCCAGAGTTTCTGTCGCTTAATCCAAACAATAAAATTCCGGCGATCATCGATCCTGATGGTCCGGGCGGTAAAGCCTTACCCTTGTTTGAATCCGGTGCCATTCTGATCTACCTGGCCGAGAAGAGCGGCAAACTGCTGTCGCAGGATGCGGCTGAGCGTTATCAGACGCTGCAATGGTTGATGTTCCAAATGGGCGGTATCGGCCCTATGTTTGGGCAGCTTGGTTTTTTCAGTAAATTTGCCGGCAAGGAATACGAAGACAAACGTCCGCGTGACCGCTATGTCGCTGAATCGCGGCGCTTGCTGGCGGTTCTTGACCGGCAACTGGTCGGGCACGAATGGGTCATGGGTGATTATTCCATTGCCGATATTGCAATATTTCCCTGGGTACGCAATCTGATCGGTTTTTACGAAGCCGCTGAACTGGTTGGTTTTGCCGACTTCCCCGACGTTGCACGCGTGCTGGCTGCATTTGTGGCGCGTCCAGCAGTGATCAAGGGCTTGGCGATTCCAGCGCGAGACTGATGTCACAGTAAAATCTCATCATGAATATCGCTCCTTTACTTCCCCTGAGTCTGCGCAGCTATGGCAACGACAGCGTCATGCACCGGCATGCCCATGTCCAGATTGTGCTGGCCCTGCAAGGACAGATGGAAATTGAAGTGGGCGGTCGCGGCAACTGTCTGGATATCACGCGCGCAGCATTCGTGGCGCCTGATATTGATCACGTGCAATCGGCGCAGGGGCAGAACCGTTTTCTCATTCTCGACTGTTCGCTTGACGATATCGGCGAGACTACCGCAGAGCGCTTGCAGTCTCAGATTTTCTTGCCGGTTTCTCCGGCACTGAGGCGGCTGATCGAATTTATCGATCTCAGCTGTTCTGGCGCAGTGCTACCGGAACCGCTGGCGCGACATTGTGCGCCTTTGCTGCTGGCGACGCTGAGCGGTGTACAGGGTGCTGCCAAGCTACGTCTGGGGGCATTGCTGGCGCGCATCGAGGCCGCGCCGGAGCAGGCCTGGACAGTCGCATGCATGGCGCGTGCCGTCAATCTCAGTGTCAGCCGTTTGCATGCCTTGTTTCGTGCTGAGCTGCAACAGACCCCGCAGCAATGGCTGTCGGCGCTGCGTCTGCGTCTGGTGCGTGAAGTACTAGCCGACTCCAACTTACCACTGGCGCAACTGGCGGCGCGTGTCGGCTATGCTGATCAAAGTGCGCTGACGCGCGCCATGCGTCGCACCACAGGCATGACACCAGCGGCCTACCGTAGACGGCAGCGTCAATAAGCTGGCCTGACAAAATACCGCTTTCCCGTTGTGCTTCCTTGTCAGCATCGTTTTTTGCCCTTTAAGAGTCTGGGCACAATTGAGGCGAGACACGGTCAAGACAAAGCTGGCGCCTTCCTCTATCCTGCACGCTGGAAAAACAAACGGATTCGACATGCGTGGAAAGATAGTCATTGGTGTGAGCAATAGTCTGGCCGCAGGCGCCCTGTGGGGACTGGTGTTCCTGGCGCCGTTGGTGCTCAAGGATTTCTCGCCGTTGCAACTGGCGGCGGCCCGTTACCTTGCCTATGGCCTGGTGGCGGTCTTGCTGTTGTTATCGCATTGGCGCACGGTGTGGCGTCAGATGACCGGTGCCGAATGGCGCGCCCTGGTGTGGCTGAGCATGCTTGGCAATATCCTTTATTACGTTTTGCTGGCCACTGCCGTGCAATGGGCTGGGGGCGCCTCGACTGCCCTCATCATTGGGCTGCTGCCATTGGTGGTGACCTTGGTAGGGGCGCGTGATAGCGGGGCCTTGCGTTTCAAGAAGCTGGCACCGCCGCTGCTCTTGAGCTTGTTCGGGGTGGCTTTGGTTGGCATCGATGGCGTCCTTGCCGAAGCCGGTGCGCAAGCTGGTAACGTCGCCTTGCGCATTGCCGGTTTGTTGTGTGCTTGTGGCGCACTGGTATCGTGGTCGGCGTATTCCATTGGTAACAGTCGCTGGTTGTTACGCCGCCCCGATATTTCTTCACACGATTGGTCGCTGTTGACCGGCATTGTTACCGGGGCGCTAGCCTTGCTGCTGGTACTACCTGCATTCTGGGTGGCCCCCGTGCATGCTAGTCCGGCGTGGTTGCGGTTCTGGAGCGTCAATGTCGGCGTGGCCGTGTTGGCATCGGTGGTGGGTAATGCCTTTTGGAATCGTGCTAGCCGCTTGCTACCGCTGACCTTGATGGGGCAGATGATTGTGTTTGAAACACTATTTGCCTTGCTCTACGGCTTTCTGTGGGAGCAGCGCATGCCCAGTGGCCTGGAAGTGGTCGCCATCATCTGCCTGGTCAGCGGCGTGCTGTGGTGTGCGTCCTTGCATCGCAGCCACGACGCGCACGCAATGCAGCACGTCAAGGCCGTCATTAACGGCTAAATCTGCTGAGCGCAGGCCCGTGCTAGCTGATAAGATCATACTGGTTCATACGGTAACAACGATGCAGGCAATTCCACTGCGGTCGCCGCTGCCTACGTTTCTCAACGGTATCTTTTTGTCTAGTGTTGGACAGGGTGTTTATTAGAACTATGCAGACTTTCATTGACCCCATCGATTTCGAAGCACTCAAGCAGGACGATAGCTTGCCTTCCCCTAGCGGCGTCAGGCTTAGCGTCATGCGCATGTGTCGCCAGGAAGACGTATCGCTGTCGGACCTGGTGATACAGATCCAGGCTGATCCCCTGTTGAGTGGACGCATCATCAAGATCGGCAACGGGGCTAGTGTCAACAAGGGACGTCCCATCGTCGCCGTGACCAAGGACGTATTGTTGATGATCGGGCTGCAGGCGGTGCGTCAGCTGGCACTGGCCATTTCCCTGACGGCCGAGCGCAAGCAGGAGCTATGTGTTGGTTTTGACTACCACCGCTTCTGGGCGCGTACGGTGGCCATGGCATGTGCCGGTCAAGCTTTGGCCGAATATTATGGCGAAGCGCCACCGAGCGAATTGTTTTCTAGTGGTTTGCTGGCCAATATCGGTCAACTCGGCTTGGCTGCAACCAAGCCGCAGACCTATGCGAAATTGCTCGTCGACAACAGTGACGTCCAAGCCTTGGCAGAGGTGGAAAAGGCTACCTTCGGGTTTAACCATCGCGAGCTGGCGGCAGCGATGATGCAGGACTGGGAGATTCCTTATCTGTTTTGCGATGCCGTCTTGCATCACACCGCACCCTGGCAGTCCGGTTTGCATGATGAGTCTCGTAGTTTGCGGCTGGCGCAGATGCTGCATGTGGCCGCCGCTATTGCCGATTATTGCGTGGCTGATGAAACGCAGCGCTTGCCGGCGTTGCAAGCGGTGCTTGATGCTGGCCAACCGCTCAATGGTGAAATCAGTCATGTTGTCGCACTGTGCGATCGGATCGGCCGTGATTGTTCCGAGTGGGGAGCAATGGTCAATATTCAGATCCCGTCTCTGCCTGCTACACGCGAGGTGCTGCAATTGCTGCTGGAACACTCGATAGACTAAGAGGCTATTGCGAAATTAGTGTGGCTAGGCGCGGTGACGAAGACAGTACGAGTAGTACGGCAAGGAGCCGTAACAACGCTACAGTAATTTCGCAATAGCCTCTAAGAGATAAGAGAGTCGAGAGTTGCTAATCTGCTGACGACAGTGCCGGATACATCGCCATGATCAGCAAGCACAACGTGTGGACGGCATCGGCACGCGCCGGGTCATGCAGGAACGGGCGCTGCTGCAGCAAGTCACAGCTCGCCGACGGCGGGAGATGGCAATCGAATAGCGCACGCACCTCCTTCAGCCAGGATTGCAAGTCAGCATCGTCAACGGCACGGTAATCCTCATCATGTTGCAACCAGACGTGGCTGGTCGCCGCTGCCAGGCGCAGCGACAAGCTCACGCTGATACGTGCATTATCTATTTGACGATCGCTCATCTTTTGCTCACGCACCAGTCGTTGCAACAACATTCCCGTTTCGTTATTGATGATGCAGGCATTGCGCCGCTGTGCCTGCAATGGTGTCACTGATTGAGCGCTATCGGCACGTAAGGCGGCGCACAGATAGTCTAGATTGCACAGGATCATCCGTGATAGATGGTTGTGCAGGTTGATTCGAGGGCGGCGCGGCCACAGTAGATAACTGGCGGCAATCGCCACCAGTGCGCCAAGCAGATTGTTTCCTGCACGCAATAAGGCATTGTTCAATTGTTGTGTCGGATCACTGGCGACATCGGCTGCCAGTACGAATACCGGTGTCAGAAAGGTCGCATACAAACCATAACTGACAGGGCGCAAGCCCATCGCCAAGGCTGACAAGGGAAATACCAGCAGCGCCATGAGTAGCGGCGAATGGATGAGTAGACATAACAAAACAGCCAACACACCGCCGACGATACTACCGATGGCACGCTCCATACTGCGCGTCCAGCTATCGGCAATCGAAGGCTGTATCACCAGCATGGTCGCCATGGTGGCCCAGTAGCCGAACGGCAAGCCCAGTAAATGCACCAGTAGATAGGTAGTGCCGGCAGCCACTGCGCAACGCAGGCCATGCTGTGCTTCTTTTGAATCGGCGCGCAAGTGGACGCAACCATAGCGTAGCAACGCTGCCAGCGTTGCAGGCGGACGTGCTGATTGCTTCCAGTCGGCCAATAATACCTCGTGCGCGGCCCTGTCCATGGTCAGCTCCGGAAGTGCCAGTCGCAGCCGGGCTTGCTCCGGCATGCGGCCGACGAGTTGATGTAGACGCAATAGCGCACGGTCATTATCGGTATCGTTGAATGTTGCAGCGCCAGCAAGGCTGAGGGCGAATTCCTGCAACAGCCAGGCCATGGCCTTAAGGATGCGGCCAATCCTGCGCTGTACGATAACGTCTTGATAGCTTGTCAGACGCAAGTCGCACAGCACCGTGATGCACGTGAGCAAGGCATCGGCGTGCAGCAGTTTGATCTGCAGGTTTTCAACGACATGAGAACTGTCGATGCGCTCAGTGGTGATACGCATGAGGGCCTTGCGAGCGCTGTCAATATCCATGTGTGCGTGGCGTCGGGTGGTGGCCGCCTGCTCTTCGCGCACGCTCACAGCCAACTCTGCCAATGCCTTATAAACACGTGCCAGCGCTGCGCGTGCCGGTGCGAAAGGATGGATGCGCCAGACCGTCAGCCCAAGCAGCGTAGCCCAGGCACAGCCGAAAAAATAGATCAACACATGACTATGCTGTGGCGGCCACATGACGACAGGCGTATCTGCCAGGATGGCCGATACGCCGGCGGCCAGCATCAGCACCAGACCGGTAGCGGCGCCATAGAGGCGGGAAAAGCCGGCGATCCCGGCGCAGGCCATGATGGCCAGCAAACCTGTCGCAAGACCAGCGCCTGACAAGGTGGCGGCGAACATGCCGGCCAGCGTCGAGGCCAGCGCAAATCCCCCCATCGATGCCAGGCGTGCGCGATTGGAACCTGCACTGTCGGCCAGACACGTGAGGAAAGCGCCGATTGCGGCCCAGGAAAACAAAGAGTTGTGCAACAGTTGGCCCAGTAGCAGCATGGTGCCTGCGCCGCAAGCGGCACGTAGCCCCTCGGACAGGCTGGCATGTCGCATGGGAAAGCTGGCGCACCAGCGCAGCAATGATTGGGCCATGCTGGTACGAAGGGAAATGATGGCAGGCGGCATGCTCACGGATGGCAGGGCCAGGATGAGTGGCAAGGAAGAACACCTAATAAAACGCGGCTTGCGGCGTTGTACCCGCCTACCATCGGCGTTTTGTTAAGTGTTCTAAATCAGCAGGACAGTATAAAAAATCCTATGCAGTGTCCGTATGACTTGTTTGCGTATCAGTCAGTCGTTATTTTCATGATGTGCGCCGCCGGCGAATAATTCTTCGCTCAGTGCCAGCCAGGCGCGTGCTGCATGCGAGAGGTAGCCGGGGCGCATGATATAGGCGACCTGCCAGGGCACTTCCGGATCGACCAAACGCACCGCTTGTAGTTGATCGCTGGCTAATCTGCCGATGAACGGTTGCGGCAACAAGGCCACGCCCATGCCGGCCAGCGCCATCCCCACCAGCCAATCCCATTGGCCGCTTTGTGCGGCAATTTCCGGTGCAATGCCGACCTCGCGAAACATCTTGCGCAGGCTGCGTGTGAGGCCGAATTCATTGTTGAGTAACAACAGCGGCATATCAGCCAGCGCCTTGCACGCCAACGTGGTGCGTTGTTTCTGGAAGCGGCCGCGTTGTGCCACGGCCCAGATCGGATAGCTGGCCACGGGCGTGAGCGCCAGTTCCAGCACCGGGTCGGCCGGCAAAACAGTCATGCCGATTTCCAAGGTGCCGGCGGCCACGCGCTGTTCGATCTGTGGTCCGGTATCTTCATGCAAGGTCAGCGTGATATCTGGATGGCGTTCACGGAACGCCTTGAGCACAGGGGTGCAAAGGATATTGACCATCGGTGGAATACCGATGTCCAGATGTCCCTGGCGCAAGGCCCTGGTGTTGTTGAGCTCGCTGTGAAGGCGTTGTACACCGGCCAGAATCTGTTGTGCCTGTTCATACACGATACGGCCGGTATCGGTCAGTTCGAGCTTGCGGCCGGTACGCAGGATCAGTGGTGTGGCGATTTCGTCTTCCAGCTGGCGCACCATTTTGCTGACCGTTGATTGCGTCACATGCAAAGCATCCGCCGCACGACTGAAGCTGTTGAGTCTGACGGTTTCGGAAAAATAACGTAGTGCGCGGATGTCCATGTAAGTTCGCCTGAACGGCGTTGTGGATGGAGTGGATACTATGTAAAAAAGGAATTTGATTACGCAGTTTAAATCATATTTTGCATACATTGCGAAGCTAAACTCGATGCAAAAATGCAAATGCATGAACGACCCATCCATCAAAATGACAATCCATCGACATGCTGTTGGGCCGATGTCGTGCTTGCAATGTGCCGAGTTCGATTGTCGTGACTAGTCAATTTTCAGGGATGGTACAACCTTCGATACGGTATGTTTATCGCAATGCGCATTCGGCTCGGCTGATTGTTGAGTAAATGACAATACGATCTTTGCATCGGCGTCGCGCTGTGCCGACGCTAGTTGGCGGCGTGAGAGAAAATGATTGGCGATTTAAAATTGTTTATGAGACGATAACTAAGATCGTCATGTAGCAAGCTGCGTAATTACTTGTTACGTCAGTGTGTGCAAGAGACGGTCACCGCGAACCAAGGCTCACGAGGAGCATGGTCGGGCAAGAACTAGAAAAAGCCGTGGCTTGAGCTGGCCATTGTAGTGTCGACGTGTTTTTCCGGAGCGAGAAGCCGTTTATGAAACTCTTCACCAAAGGCCTGCTGCTGGTTGCCATACCTGGCTTGTTTGAGCTGGGGTTGCTGGCAATTTTATACAAGAGCCAGAGTAATGCGACGCAGGCTGAAGCCTGGCTGCTGCATACCAAGGATGTCATTATTGAAGCAGCGAGGGTGCGTGAGCCGATCTTGAAACAATCTGCGCGCATGCGTACCGGCATCGTCTTCGGTGATTCCACAGGCCTGGATAAAACTGATTTGTGGGACCGCGTCGATCATGAGCTTGCGCAACTACGCGCACTGGTGAATGACAATGCGCAGCAATTGGATAATGTCGAGAAAATTCGTCAGGCGGTGCAAAATTACCGTGCGTGGACGGTGCAAGAGATCGCGTTGATTAACGCGAATGAACATGACACCTTGGTCGAGCTTTTGCGCAAGCCCGCCGCTGCTCAATACATCAATGCGATTCAGGATTTGTTGACGCAATTCATTGGCATCGAACAGGCCATGGACACGCAGCGTCAGAAACAGGCCGAGCAGGCACGTCAGTTTCAGAATATTGCACTTCTCCTTGCTTTGCTGGGTTCGGTGCTGGCGGCGGCACTGGCGGCACATATTTTTAGCCGCGATCTTGGCGGTCGTTTGGCAGTCTTGACCGCCAATGCCTATCGCCTGAGCAAGCGCGAGAAATTGGCACTGCAGGTCGGGGGGGACGATGAAATTTCGCAGCTTGACAAGGTGTTGCACGAGGCCAGCCTGCGTCTGCAAGAGGCCGAGCAGGTCGAACGCTCTTACCGAGAAGAATTGGAATGGCGAGCGCGGCAACTGACGACGCTCAATGAAGATCTGAGGCGCCATACCCAAGATAATGAAATGTTTATCTATAGCGTATCGCACGACTTGCGTTCGCCGCTGGTCAATTTACAGGGCTTCAGCAAAGAGTTGCATCACAGTATTGGGGATCTCAACGCGGTGGTTACCGCAAGTCAGTTGAACGAAGAGGAAAAGAAAAAAATTCGCAACATCATTGAAGATGACGCTGAAGTGTCGCTCCATTTCATTCGTACCGCAGTGAGCAGATCGGCGCTGATCATCGATGCCATGTTGCGGCTTTCGCGTGCCGGCAGGGTCGAATACCGATCACAGATAATCAATGTCGATGAAGCTGTGCAGCGGGTCATTGATGCCATGAGCTCGACCATTCGCGAACGTCAGGCAGTTGTAACGGCACTGCCGCTGCCGTCTTGTTATGGTGATGCTACGGCAATCGAGCAGGTGTTTGGGAATCTGATCGGCAATGCGGTTAACTACCTCGATCCCAAGCGTAAGGGCATGGTCGAAATTGGTGTTCTGGCGGCGGTTTCTGCTGAGCCCGACTTTCGTACTTATTATGTCAAGGATAACGGTCTGGGCATTCCTGCCTCCTATCTTGGCAAGATGTTTTCTGCGTTTCAGCGTATGCACGCCGATGTCGCTCAGGGCGAGGGCGTCGGTCTGGCGCTGATCAAGCGCATCGTGCTGCGGCATGGCGGTCGTATCTGGGTGGAGTCGGTTGAAGGTGTAGGCACGACGTTTTTCATCGCGTTACCGATTCGTTCGATTGATCTTGCTGCAAGTCAATTTGCGAAGGGAGTCGTGTCAAATGCATGCGAATGACGAGGTGGGTATTGTGCTGGTTGAGGATGATGATGGGCAGGCTCTGCTGGTAGAAAAGAATCTGCGCCGCGCGGGTCTGAAGAACGGATTTTTACGACTCAAGGATGGACAGGAAGCCTTGGATTATTTTTTCAACGAAGATGGCTCGCCAATAGAGAATAACTACGATTCGGTGGTGGTGCTGTTGGATGTGAATATGCCGCGTGTCAGTGGTGTGGAGGTACTCAAGCGTCTCAAGGAGCGTCAGTCCACGGCCAATATTCCCATTATCATGTTGACCACGACCGACGACCCGAGAGAAATTGAGCGCTGCTACGATTACGGCTGCAATCTCTACATCACCAAACCGGTGGAATACGATGACTTCATCGAAGCGGTGCGTCGACTCGGTTTCTTTTTGCAAATCATCAAGGTACCGGCTCAGGGACGCTACAATTTATGATGACTTCAGCATTGGCAGTGTTGGTTGTGGAAGACGATGAAGGCTTGCTGATGCTGGCGTGCCGTCGTCTGGAGCGGCGCGGTTTCCGGGTGAGCGGTGCGCGTAATACGGAACAGGCGCGTGCCTTGCTGGCCGATGCATTTTTCGATCTGCTGGTGATCGATTACCAGCTTGATGAAAATATGAGCGGACTGGATTTTTACAATGAATTGCGCACACAAGGGCAGACGATTCCAGCCATCATGTGCAGCGGCTTTTCCGACGATGAGCATGCCAACGAAGCTTTGTGCAGCGGCATTGCCGAAGTGTTGCCCAAGACCGAAGACTATCTGGATCAATTGCCTGATCTGGTGTTGCGGGTATTGAAGCACTAGACCCCGCAAATAAATGGACAATTTCATTGCATTCAATTATTGACGGGACAGGGCACTAGGCCTGTACCATTTGCTGTGCTACGATGCCGCCCCTGTTCCTGGACTCATTGGTTGGTGGCATGTTAAAACAGTTTTTGCTTGAAAATCCCAAGGACACCGGCGATGACCGCGTCACCTTCATCATCCGTCACAACGGCACCGTGTTGCCGGGTTTTATCGCTCGTGCCAGTCTGATCGCCATCGGCGGTCTGACCAGCAATAATATCGTGGCACTCTACACAGAACACCGAGGGTGTATTGCCGAGGCAGTCAAGCGCAAATTGGCGCAAGGCAAGCTGGTGCAATATATTTCCTTAAGCAGGGAAGATCTGGAGGCGGTCAAGCCGCCAGCAACTTAGATCGGCATACGTTCAGGCGGTTTTTATTCTTTGATGTCCCTGGGAGTTGCTGTCAGGAATGATCAGGCCATAAATTAAGACTGTAATTTTTGTCCCAAACTAAGTCGCGACATGAGCGGCATGCTAATCTACCGCCTGCGCAAAAATGCATCAAAAAGCATAAGTGCAAAACAGTTGTGGGCGCATTTCCATTGCTGTAAAGAAATTTTCCGAGGTGTGGAAAATTCATCAATGACGGAGACTCGGACAGCGCGGAGACCGGCGATGTTGTCTGATATGGACATTATCTTGAGAGCATCATTACAGAGACGCATATCGAATACCGTTGTGGTCCTGCAGGCGCGTTATCGACGTATGCTGTTTCAGCGGCATAGCAAGCGCCAGTCGCAACGGCATTTTCAAGCGCAATATCAACCAGCCTTGGCAGGCCACGCGCAGCTAGCGCCAGTACTTGCTGAGGTTGTAGGCGGCTTGGAAAATCGTTTTCGCTATATCGCCGAGCAGTCGCTGGTGGGCCTCTTTGTGCTCGATCATGGTGGTCAGATATTGCTGGCCAATGACAAGATGGCGCAGATGCTTGGTTATGAGTCTGCCGCCGCTCTGCATGGTCTGTCGATCGCTGCACTGACGGCCCCGGAAGATCTGGCGCAAGTGCAGTTGCAGCAGCAACTGCGTCTGAGCGGTGAGCAAACGCAGGTCCGCTATAGTTGTCGCCTGCTCAATCGCGATGGTCAGTTGCGCTGGGTGGAGGTACATGGCAGTGTGGGTGAAGCCGATGACGCCGTTCATGGCGGCAGGCTGCTCATCGAGACTGTGCTGGATGTGAACCTGCAAGTCGAGTCGCAATGGCAGTCGCGCATGGCCGACAGGGTGTTCGAGTCGACTAGTGAAGGTATTCTGATCACCGATCACGAATTTCGAATTCTGGCCGTCAACCCGGCCTTCACGCGCATCACCGGCTATCTCGCCGATGAGGCCAAAGGTAAACGTTCGCGTATGTTGACCGGTCCTGTCGCACAGGCTGAAATCAACCGCGGCATGTTGCAGCGCCTGGCCGCTGACGGCCACTGGCAAGGCGAGATGAATGATCGGCGCAAGGATGGCAATTGGTATCCTGCATGGCTATCGATTTCTGCCATTCGCGGCAATCAGCAGACGATTTCCCATTATGTCGGCGTGTTTACCGATAACACCATCCGCAAGGAATCTGAAACCAAACTAGCATTCATGGCCGATCATGACAATCTGACCGGATTGCTCAATCGCAATAGCCTCATGCGCGCTCTGACCGAGAAGATCGAGGCAGCCCAGCGTAATGATGAGAAACTGGTCTTGTTCTTCATCGACCTGGATCGCTTCAAGGCCGTCAACGATACCCTGGGCCATCATGCTGGTGACATGTTGCTGGTGGCTGCTGCCGAGCGCCTGCGTCAGCAATTGCGCCCCAGCGATTTGCTGGCGCGTTTCGGTGGCGATGAGTTCGTGGTGGTACTGCGTGGTTCGCCGTCGCAAGAGATGGTGGCGGCACTGGCAAACCGCTTGATCAACAGCATCCAGCGTCCGTTCGTGGTCAATGGCCATGAGATGTTCATCAGCGCCAGTATCGGTAGCGCTTCCTATCCTGAACATGGTGACGATGCCGTCACCCTTCTCAAGAATGCCGATATTGCAATGTATCGTGCCAAAGAAGATGGCAAGAATGCCTTCCAGTTATTCAACGAAGAAATGAGCCGCCATGCGCTCGATCAGATGTTGCTGGAGAACAGTCTGCGCCACGCCCTTGAGCGTAAGGAATTTGAGCTGTTTTACCAGCCGCAGTTTGGTGCCGAGGATGGCATTGTGTGCGGTGCAGAAGCCCTCATACGCTGGCGTCATCCGACCCGTGGCCTGGTGGGGCCGGATATGTTCATCAGCCTGGCTGAGCAGACCGGACTGATTGTGCCGTTGGGTGCCTGGGTGCTGCACGAAGCCTGTCGCCAGGGCAAGGTCTGGCTCGATCGCGGTTATCGTTTCGGCCGCATTGCCGTCAATCTTTCTCCGCGTCAATTTGCTGCCGGCGATTTGTTGCGCACCATCAATGATGCACTGTCACAAAGCGGCTTTCCATCGACCATGCTGGAGCTGGAAATCACCGAGGGCGCCATCATGCAAAATCCGCAGGATGCGGTGGTGCTGTTGCAGCGGTTGCGTCAACTGGGTGTGAGTGTCTCGGTTGACGATTTCGGCACCGGTTATTCGTCGCTGGCAAGTCTGAAGCAGTATCCCCTCGATACGCTCAAAATCGACCGCAGTTTCATTCAAGGCATTCCTCATGATGCCAACGATGTCGCCATTACCGAAGCCATCATCGCCGTGGCCCACAAGCTGCATTTACGCATCGTTGCCGAAGGCGTTGAACTGGAAGAGCAGCAGGCATTTTTACTCGCCGCCGGGTGCGACATTGTGCAAGGCTATTTGCATGCGCAAGCATTGCCGGTCGGCGAAATTGAAAGTCGCTGGCTAGCTGGCGGCGCCGAAGCGGAAAACTGACCGCTTCACCTGGTCAGCCGGATCGATGACACGCTGGTGTCGTGCTTATGTCGTGCTTATGTCATGTTTATGTCATGTTTATGGCAAAGTCCCATCTTTTTAGAAAACCTTGATATTGATCTGGCTAAGCTAAGCTCTCCCTATAGCTATCGCAGGTGTGAGATGAAGCTGATCAGTATGAAGAGGTGTTCTGCACTGATAAATCAATGTCTGTTTCCGCGCGTCTTGCCGTCGCTGTCGCCAGCGCTAACGTGCGCACCTTTGCTGCCGCGCAGCCGGCATGAGCGCATGATCCACATTACGGTAGACCGCTCTGATGTCACGCGTTTGCGTCAGGTGGTAATGCAAAGCTGCGGTCAATGCATCGGCCTGATGCGCTTGTCGTCGCTCGATCATACCCGGCGCATGCAGCTTTGCCTGAGCGTACAGGCCATTGCCATGGCTACCGTAATGGATGCTGTGATGACGGCCTTGCCGCAAGCAGAGTTCAGTGTGCGCCGGGTGCATTAATAAACGTCGCGGCGGTAGCGGCCCTGTGCGTTTAGTTCTTGCAGCGCTGCGCTGCCGATGATGTCAGTGAGTGCCGCATCAACGCCGGCAGCCATGCCGTTGAGACTGCCGCAAACATAGAGCACTGCGCCATCGGCCAGCCAGTCCTTGAGCTGCGTGGCGGCCAGACGTAATTTTTCCTGCACATAAATACGCTCGGCCTGGTCCCGTGAAAACGCGAGGTCAACCCGGCTGAGCATGCCATTTTCTTGCCAGGTGCGAATTTCTTCCTGATACAAGTAATCGTGCGCGCGCTGGCGTTCACCGAACAATAACCAGTTGCGCCGGCAGCCTTGCAATTCACGGGCGCGCAGATGGCCGCGCAGCCCGGCCAGACCGGAGCCGTTGCCGATGAAGATGGCCGGAGCATCGCCTGCAACTAGTGCAAAATTTTGATTATCCAGCAGACGCATGTTGACGCTGTCACCCACAGCCATGGCGGCGGTCAGCCAGCCGGATGCCAGGCCCAGGCCACCTGCATGCACTACTTGGCGTACCAGCAGATGCACGCGCCCATCAGCAGCAGTGGAGGCGATCGAATAACGCCGCGAGTCGAGTGTTGGCAACATGTCGGCCAGCTGTTGCGGGCTTGTACCTGTGGCATCGGTGAGGCTCGGCAACACGCTACGGGACAAGGCCTCGGCCAGTGTGCGTTGGCTACCGTCATGCTGCACCCAGGCATGGCCGGGCAGCCCTGTGCGCTCCAGAAAGGCGTCAATATCCTGGGCGCAATGGCGTGGCAGCAACTCTGCCTGTGCGCCGGATTGCCAGTCGGCCGCAATACCAACGGGTGGCTCGAACTCCAGATGAAAAATCGCTTGGCCACAACTGCCTGCATTGAGCAGGCTGCGCTTGCACAGCGCCCATGGTTGGTAGGGTGCGTGCGCATGTTGCACCGTCAGCGCCTGACCCGCCGTCAGAACGCGTAAGGCTTGCTGCCATTGACCGAGTGCGGCGGCATTACCGTTGTCGACTTCAATGAGTGGGAACAAGGGGCGCGCTCCTAGTGTGCGCAAGCCCTCATTGAGACGATGGCCGAAGCCGCAAAATTCGTTGTAGCGACGGTCACCCAACGCCAGCAGACCATATTGCAGATGACCAAGCAGCGTGGTTTGCGCTTGCGCAATCTGGGCCGACAGTTGTGCAACAAAACGGCGGGCACCGTCGGGTGCTTCGCCTTCGCCAAAGGTGCTGGCCACAAACAGTGCACGTTGAAACTGGCTCAGTGCTGGCGCCTCCAGTGCGGCCAGCGACTGTACGTGCACGGCAAGCCCGGCCTGTTGTAGTGCGCCGGCGTAGCGCAGCGCAATACCTTCGGCCTGACCGGATTGGCTGGCGTAGGCTACCAGAACGGTGTCTTTGTCGGTGTCTGCGAGCGAGGTGTCGAGCAGTGCACGTTCGGTGCGGATGGCGCGTTTTTTGCGGCGGCGATCAAGATAAAGCATCCAGCCGGTAATGCCGAACAAAGGCAGGATTAGTGCCGCCAGCGTCATGCCGATGCGACCTGGCAAGCCGAAGTAGCTGCCCATGTGCAAGGAATAGATCGCACCGATGAAACGGCTGCCACGAGGCTTGTCGGCGAATAGTTCGTTTTGTTTGATGACGCCGCTCTGCGCCATGATGCTCATGCGATTGCGGGCGCGTTCATGCGGCGAGTCAGCCGTCAGGTAATTGAATTGCAAAGGCTGGCCGGCCTTGTCGGGGATGCGAATATTGACCAGCGTGGCGGGACCGGCTGCGCTCTGAAATGTTTGCCATGCCAGACTCAGATCCAGTGGCGCCTGAGCGGTGTCGCGTGCTTGCTTATCCTTGCCTTCAGGGCGTTTCGACGGCGGACCGTCGCGCATGGGTGTGGTTTCTCCCGCCAGCGCATTGACGCCGCTCTTGAACCAGTCGAAGGCCCAATACATGCCGGTGGAGGCAAAGATGACGTACATCACCAGCGCCCAGGTGCCGATCACCGAATGCAGATTCCATAACAATGAGCGTCCCGACAAACCGAAGTCGAGCCTGAGCCAGGCGCGCCAGTTGAGTGCACGCCGCGGCCAGCGCAAATACAGGCCCGATAGCGCCAGTATCAGCATGCATAGCGACAGTGTGCCGGCGACCGGTTTGCCGTATTCGATCGGCAACAGCAGCCAGCGGTGAAAGCGTTCCGTGAATTCAAAGAAACCACTGCCCGCCAGCGGAGCCAGCAAAGCGCCGCTGTAGGGATCGACCAGGCGCTGTTCGCCGCGTCGCACACCCGGTGGCGGTGCGAAATTGATGCGTGCCGAGGCGCCGGGTTCGCTGTAGACGGTCAGGTTGACCACGCGTTCAAGCGGCAAGGCCGCATGCAGCCGCTCAATGAGCTGCTGCGGTGTGAGTGCGGGAGTCTGTTGTAGCGCAACGTGGACGATGCCTGGATTGATCCAGTCGAGCAGTTCTTCACGAAACGACAGGACGGCGCCTGATATTCCAATGGCCATCAACACGGTGCCAGCGGTAATGCCGATAAACCAGTGCACCTGAAACCAGACTTTTTTAAACATATGTTTTATTGAAGCGATAGCCACATCAGCATCGCTGTGGCGAAAAGGATGACGGAAGCTGGCAATTATAGAACATTATCGTAATGAGAATTATTCCATATTTTATCAACTTGTATCTCTTTTGTATCCGTGACGGAGGATGCCTTAGAGGCGTGTCTGCTGGCGCTTTTGCTTGATGGTGAAGGCTTGCTCAAGGTTTTCTTGAAAACAGTGGCATAACTTCAAATCCAAATGGTATAGTGATCATACCAGTTGACCTTGTTCATTTTTATTCAGAGGGCAACAGGTGATATCAAAACTCCGTCAGAAGCGTTTTCAAAAACGCCGGCGGCCAACGAGGTTGTTGTTGATCTGGCAATTGCCTTGTTCAATCAACTCAGGAGACAGCATGGAGACAAGTGCGAGCGCAATTGAAAAGTCGGCCATCAGGAAGGTGGCGTTACGGCTGGTACCTTTCGTTGCATTAATGTTTTTTATCAATTTTCTTGACCGTACTGCGATTTCTTTCGCCGGACCCAACGGCATGAGTCACGATCTGGGGCTGAGCGCGGCGCAATTCGGTTTTGCGGCGGGTGTGTTTTTCATCGGCTATGTGCTGCTGGAAATACCCAGCAATCTAGCCTTGCATAAATACGGCGCGCGCCGTTGGCTGGCGCGCATCATGGTGAGCTGGGGCATCGTTGCCTTGCTGTTTACCTGGGTCAGCAATGTGCAGGGTTTGTATGTCTTGCGCTTTTTGCTGGGCGTGGCGGAGGCGGGTTTCTTCCCCGGTGCGATTTTGTTTTTGAGCATGTGGGTACCGGCCAGACATCGCAGTCATATCCTCGCGTTGTTCTATCTGGCGCAGCCCTTGACCATCGTCATCGGTGCGCCGTTGGCGGCCATGTTGATCGAAGCGCACGGCTTGTTCGGACTGAGCGGCTGGCGCGTGATGTTTGCAGGCGTGGCCTTGCCGGCTATCGTCGTCGGTGTGATTGCCTGGTTTTACCTGGCCGACAAGCCTGCCGATGCGAAGTGGCTGACAGTGGCTGAACGCAACTGGCTTAGCAACGCGCTGGTCAAGGAAAACCAGATCAAGCATGTCTCTGCCGCATCCAATGCGACCACCGCGTTGACCAATAGTCGTGTCTGGCTGCTGGCGCTGGTGTACTTCGGTTTGATCTATGGGTTGTATGCACTGGCCTTCTTCCTGCCGACCATCATCGGCGGTTTCGAAGCGCAGTTCGGCAGCAAATTCAATATCGTCGAAAAGGGCCTGATCACGGCGATTCCTTATTTACCGGCGGCGTTGGCGCTGTACTTCTGGAGCCGCGATGCGACGCAACGTGGCGTGCGCAGCTGGCACGTCGGCATTCCTGCCTTGCTGGGTGCGATCAGTATTCCCCTGGCGCTGTACATGAATACGCCGGCTGCCACGGTAGCGGCCATTACGGTGACTGCCTGTGCGATCTTTTCTGCATTGCCTGCATTCTGGTCGATTCCGGCGCGTTTCTTGTCAGGTGCGGCAGCAGCGGCAGGCATTGCTTTGATCAATACCGTGGGTAATGCCGCCGGCTTCATTGCACCGCTGGTGACTGGTGCCATCAAGGATGCGACCGGATCGTATCAACTGCCGATGTTTGTGGTTGGCGCGCTGATGCTGTTGTCGTCTGGGGTGATCTTTGCCATCGGCGCTGGTGCGCGCGAGAGCCAGGCGCTGGCGTCAGAACTGCACGGTAAAGCGTTCGCCGAATGAACCTCGGACAAGCGTCTTATTTTTAACTGAATCATTGCATCATTGTATAAAGGAGCATCGTCATGAAACAAAAAATCGCCTTGTTTGGCGCCGGCGGCAAGATGGGTGTCCGTCTGGCCAAGAACCTCCAGAAATCCGACTATCGCGTGGCCCACGTCGAAGTTAGTCAGGTCGGTCAGCAACGTCTCAAGGACGAGTTGGGCGTCGAATGCGTCAGTATTGATGCGGCACTGGACAATGTCGATGTGGTGATTCTGGCGGTGCCGGACACCTTGATCGGCAAGATCGCCGCCGAAATTTCGCCCAAGCTGCCCGCCGGCGTCATGGTCATGACGCTGGATGCGGCAGCACCATTCGCCGGCCACTTGCCGCAGCGTGCTGACCTGACTTATTTTGTCGCCCATCCCTGCCATCCGCCTATCTACAATGATGAAACAACGGTCGAGGGGCGGCGTGATTTTTTCGGCGGTGGCGCGGCCAAACAGTCGATCACCAGCGCCTTGATGCAAGGTCCGGAAGCGGCCTTCGATCTGGGTGAAGATATCGCCAAGGTGATCTACGCGCCTATCCTGCGTTCCTATCGGCTGACGGTAGAGCAGATGGCGCTGCTTGAACCCGGACTGTCGGAAACGGTGTGCGCGACCTTGCTTGCTGTCATGCGCGAGGCCATGGATGAAACGGTTCGTCGTGGCGTACCCAAAGAGGCCGCACGCGATTTTTTGCTAGGCCATCTCAATATCCTCGGCGCCGTGATCTTCAATGAAATTCCGGGCGCATTTTCGGATGCCTGCAACAAAGCGATTCAGTTCGGCAAACCACGCCTGATGCGCGACGACTGGCTCAAAGTGTTCGAGCACGAAGAAATCGCCGAAAGCATCCGCCGCATCACTTGAGCGGGTTTGTTGTCTCTGTCATCACGATAATCAATGAGTCAATCCATGGAACGCATTTACGCCAGCTATTGGCTGGAAACCGGCGATGATCCGGCGCGCGCCGCCGAGGTCATCGCCGGCGAACAATCGAGCGGCACCTTCGTCGCCTTGCCGAACGAAACACCTGAACTCAAGGCGCGTTCGGGGGCCCGTGTGGAGCGCTTGAACATACTCGGTCACAGCAAGCAACCCAGTCTTCCGGGCGGCATGCCTGCCGAGCGCTACACCCAGTGCGAGATGGAAATTTCCTGGCCACTGGAAAATCTGGGACCGTCGCTGCCCAATCTGATGGCGACGATCGCCGGCAATCTGTTTGAATTGCGCCAGGTATCAGGGTTGCGGCTAACCGGACTGCGGCTGCCGCCAGCCTTTGCACACGCCTATCAGGGACCGGCATTCGGGATTGCCGGTACGCGCCGACTTACCGGTGTCAGTCAGGGACCGTTGATCGGCACCATCATCAAGCCGAGTATCGGGCTGTCGGTCGAAGAGACTGTGCAGCAGGTGCGCGAACTGGTCGCCGGCGGCGTTGATTTCATCAAGGATGACGAATTGCAGGCCGATGGTGCACGTTGCCCGTTTGATCAGCGCGTGCGCGGCGTCATGCGTGTCATCAACGAGCACGCCGAGCGCACCGGCAAAAAAGTCATGATGGCATTCAATCTCACCGGCGATCTTGATCAGATGCGGCGGCGTCACGATCTGGTGCTGGCCGAAGGTGGTACCTGCGTCATGGCTACACTCAATGCGGTCGGTCTGATCGGTTTGCAAGAGTTGCGTCGTCATGCGCAATTACCGATCCACGCGCATCGCGCCGGCTGGGGTTCTTTGACGCGCTGTCCGCAACTGGGCTGGGACTTCGCACCGTGGCAAATGCTATGGCGGCTGGCTGGCGCCGATCACATGCATGTCAACGGCTTGCGCAACAAATTTAGTGAATCCGATGACAGTGTCATCGCTGCCGCTCGCGCTGTGCTCAGCCCGGTCATGCCGCAGGCGCATCTACCGGCCATGCCGGTGTTCAGTTCCGGGCAGACTGGTCTGCAGGCCGCCGATACTTATCGTGCCATCGGCTGCAGCGACTTGATTCACACCGCCGGCGGCGGCATATTCGGTCATCCGCAAGGCGTTGCCGCCGGGGTTGAAGCCTTGCGCGAAGCCTGGCTGGCAGCGATGGCAGGTGTATCGCTGCAACAGCAGGCCGAGCGTAGTCCGGCGTTGCGCTCGGCACTGGGTTTCTGGTAATGAGTGCGGCCATGCCAGATGCGGCAAGCGAATCAGGTTTGCCTCCAGGCCTACTGCTGACTTACTACGGCGATGATTTCACTGGCTCAACCGATGCCATGGAAGTCATGGCCGCCGCCGGCCTGCCCACGGTACTGTTTCTGCGGCCGCCCGAACCCGCCATGTTGCAGCGCTTTCCAACCTTGCGTTGTATCGGCATGGCTGGCTCTTCACGCGGTCGTTCACCGCAATGGATGACGGCGCAACTGCCGCAGGCATTTTCCCAATTGGCCGCATTGCGGGCACCGTTACTGCAATACAAGGTCTGCTCCACCTTTGATTCTTCGCCAGCCATCGGGTCTATCGGCCGTGCCATCGATCTGGGCGTGCCGCATATGTCCGCTCACTGGTCGCCCATGATTATTGGTGCGCCACGCCTGAAGCGTTATCAACTGTTTGGCAATCTGTTTGCGGCGGTGGACGGCGTCGGTCACCGGCTGGACCGTCATCCCACCATGTCACGTCATCCGGTCACGCCGATGGCCGAAGCCGATCTGCGCCGTCATCTGGCCTTACAGACACAGCGACGCATCCAGCTAGTCGATATGTTGCAGTTACGAGAGGCGGGTGCTGGCGGCGATCAGTGCATGGCGCGCATCAAGGGCGCGGATACCCCAGTGGTATTGATCGATGTGCTCGATGAAGAAACTCTGCGCGAAGCCGGCCGATTGGTGTGGGAACACCGTGGTGCCGGCCTGTTCAGCGCCTCGTCGTCGGGTTTGCAATATGCATTGACGGCCTACTGGCGCGCGCGCGGCTGGATTGCGGCACAGACCGGATTGCCGGTGGCGGCAGCGGTGCCGGTGATAGCGGCGGTCAGCGGCAGTTGCTCGCCGGTCACGGCCGCACAGATTGCCTGGGCGCGCCAACATGGTTTTGCCGTCGAGCGGCTGGATTTGCGGACGGTACTGAGCAGTCATGGTCGTGCTGCCGAACTGACACGGCAGGTCACACTGGCCACGCAAGCAGTGCAGGCCGGGCGCAGCCCGTTGGTCTTCAGTGCGGAAGGGCCGGATGACCCTGATGTCACCGGTTTCGATGCCATTGCCCGGCAGGCCGGGTATCGACGCGAAGATGCTGCACGTCTGGTCGGCACGGCCCTGGCTGAAATCATGCAGCGTTTGCTGGACGTTTGCCCGATTACCCGGCTGGTGATTGCCGGCGGTGATAGCTCGGGCGAGGTTGCCAGTGCGCTCGATATAGCCGCACTCAGCGTATGTGCGGCTATGACGCCGGGTGCGCCGCTGTGCCGGGCCTGGTCTGACAATCCGCACCGCGATGGACTGGAGGTCGTGCTCAAGGGCGGGCAAATCGGCCCGCGCAGTTTTTTCGGTGATGTGCTGGAAGGAAAGCCGTTGGGAGCGAGCTGATGCAGGGAGGTAAAATTGCTATGGTAGAGTCGCCATACCAATTTTATTCAAGCTTCATTCACGTTGACCCAATACATGTCGGATACCATACAACGCCGCAAGTTATACCAGGAAGTGCTCGAACGTCTGATGGAGCGTATTCATAGCGGTGAATTGCCGCCCGGATCGCAACTGCCGTCAGAGCGTGAGTTGATGGAGCAATACGGCGTCGGCCGTCCCGCCATCCGCGAAGCCTTGCAGGCCATGGAGCGTTCCGGCTTCGTCGAAATTGCCCATGGCGAGCGCGCCCGAGTGGTGGATCCGACGGCCGACCGGCTTATCGCCCAGATTGCCAGTGGCGCCCAGCATTTGCTGCGTACCAAGCCAGCCATGCTGGGGCATTTGAAGGAGGCCCGTGTTTTTCTCGAAACCAGCACTGCCCGCATGGCTGCCGAGCGCGCCACCGAGGAACAGATTGCGCGACTGCGGCTGAGCATTGCCCAGCATCGCGCTTCCATGGTCAATCTGGAAGAATTCATGGAACGCGACATGGCGTTCCATCGTGAGATCGCCGACATCAGCGGCAACCCCATCTTTCCATCCATCGTTGAATCGATGTTCCGCTGGGCCAGCGAGTTTTATTCCACGCTGGTGCGGGCGCCAGGGGCGGAAGAATTGACGCTGGCTGAGCATCAGCGCATCGTCGATGCAATTGCCGCCCACGACGGCGACGCCGCCGCCGAGGCCATGCGCAGTCACCTGACTCGCGCTAATGCGCTTTATCGTGAGCTCGGGCAGCCTTAGCGGGCTGGGTTGCTGCACTGATCATGTCTTGATCAAGGCGATCAGCGATTCTGCCTGTGCACTGCCGACCTGCGCCAGTTGGTCGATCATGTCCAGATGATGACCGTTGGCAAAGCCGATCGGACGTACCGGAAAACCTTCTGCCTGCAAGCGCCGTGCATAGGTGGCCAACTGGCGTTTGAATTCGATGGAGTCGTTGCTGCCGGCGGTAAGCAATACCGGTAGTTGTACGCGCGGCAATTGATGCAGTGGACTGCATAGCGTCACTTGATTTTCATCCAGCTTGAGTGTTTCGTTGAGATAGCTGCGGCGCACCGGTTCCAGATCGTAGATGCCGCTGACGCAACATAAACCCTTGATCGCATCTTCCGGGACCCTGGTTTCACGCCAGTCGGTGCTCACCAGCATGCTCGCCAGATGCGCCCCGGTCGAATGTCCGGCCACATAGATGTTGTCCGGGTCAAATCCCATCTTGTCGGCTTCGCCATAGAGCCAGGCAAAAGCGGCGCGCACGTCGCCGATCATCTCCAACATATCTACTTCCGGCGACAGGCGGTAATTGATCAGGGCGACGGCGATGCCGGCTTGTCGATAGGGCTCGGCAAGATGGGTGAAGTCACTCTTGTCCAGCGAGCGCCAGTATCCGCCATGGACGAATACCAGCAAAGGCGCACCTTCTTGCTCCACCGGCAGGTAATCGAGCGTTTGCAGGCGGTGCTGGCCATAACGCAGACCGGTACGCAACTGATGCTCTTGCCGGTACTGATAGGCGCTTTCGCGCCAGCGTTCGAAGAAGCTTTGAAAGCGCGGAATGCTGCTTCGAATATTGTATTGCTGGTCCAACTGTTCACGATCGTAGTTTAAATAATGAGGCATGGCATCTCCTGTTCTATTGTTCGGCGAAATGCTCGGAAATAAATCCACGCAGCCATTGATTCCCCTGGTCCTGATTGAAGCGCCGATGCCAGAAAATATTGGTCTGTAGCGACGGCAGCCGCAAGGGCGGTCGGACATATTCTAGTTGGAACGGCTGTGCGGCGCTATCTGCCAGTTTTTGCGGAACGGTCACGACCAGATCGGTGCTGCTGACGATGTAGGGCACGGCGGTGAAATGTGGCACGCTGAATTGCGTATTGGCACGCACGCCAGCCTTTTCCAGCAGGGCATTGATGCGGTCGTAGGGGCTCTCGCGGGATGACACCAGCAGGTGCTGTGCGCTCAGGAATTCTTTGATCGTGATCTTTTTCCCGGCCAAGGCGTGACCGCGTCGGAACATGCTGACGTAGTTCTGGCGGAACAGGCGGCGCTGGTAGAGCGCCTCGGAAACATCGTCAAAGGCGCCGATGGCGAAATCGACGCGGCCCGATTCCATCTCGGTTTTGAGGTCGATATTGCCTGCCCGCACTGTGCTGATCTGGATGCCGGGCGCCAATTTCTGGCATTTTTCTATCAGTCCCGGCATGAAGTAGACCTCGCCGACATCGCTCATGGCGATGGTGAAATGGCGTTCGCTGGAGGCGGGGCTAAAGTTTTCCTGCCGATTCAGCG
>Ga0302155_10000521_pt1 | contig 30544 bp, 23 predicted proteins | sample I_Bog_N3_1_FD_193508 | JGI IMG/M metagenome (GOLD analysis project Ga0302155, IMG submission 193508) | Peat permafrost microbial communities from Stordalen Mire near Abisko, Sweden - I_Bog_N3_1 | ecosystem: Environmental > Terrestrial > Soil > Wetlands > Peat | place: Sweden: Abisko, Stordalen...
ACATTGCTGTACGCGAGCCTTGGTACATTGCGTAACAGCTCGGCGTCGGACTTCACGATCGAAACAGGCACTGGTGTTGCTGGTCAGAACATGAATGCACTGTACTTCGGCGTGAGCCACTCGTTCTAAGCTAGGCTAAGGCCGGCGTCTCGCGACGCCGGCAGTGTTGACGCAGGAATTGAGGCCTGCGTGAGCGCGTAACAAATTTAGGTGCAGTATTTGCAGAGTAGTCGTAGGTGTAATGACATCCTGAGGAACTCCCCCTCTTGGCCCGTTCGAAATTGAGCGGGCTTTTTTATTGCGCGCGGATCATGTCGCCATGCATGTCGCGCGACTTTCCATCGACGAAAAAAACCGGCAAGCCCATCAGGCGGTGCCGGTTTGTTAGCGTGCTAGGTCGTTATCACTTGGTATGCGATATGAGATTGGGTTTGTTGCCATCGTCATTACCGTCATCCTCGCCGGCGGCGGTCATCTTGTCGCTGAGGGTATCGCGCGGCGAGGCAATGTGCGCAAGGATGCCTCGTTTGGCCTGGCGTTGCAGTTCGGCAAATGGACTGGAGCGGTTCAGTGAGACGCCCACTGCCAGTATATCGACCAGCAACAGCATCAGAATGCGCGACACCATCGGGATGTGCATGGTGCTGCCTTCGTCATGCTCAACTGCCAGCGTATAGTCGGCCCGTTTGGCCAGCTGTGAGTTGCTTGGCGCCAGCGCGATGATGGTGGCACCCGAATTGACTGCTACTTCCACGGTCGTGGCCAGGTGACGCAGGCGGCCAGAGTTGGAAATGATGACGGCGACATCGGTATTCTTGAGCAGGGACGCCGAGACTTCCTGCAACTGCGGGTCGGTATAGGCCGTGGAAGGAATGCCAAGGCGGAAGAATTTCTGCTGCGCATCTTCGGCCACCAGGCCGCAACTGCCAAAGCCATAGAATTCGATGCGTGTGGTGTGGCTTAGCACTTCGATGATCTTGCTCAGCGTGTCTGCATTGAGGCTGTCGCGCACTTCCATCATGGCGGCAATGGTGTTGTCGACCACTTTAACGCCCACGTCCAGTGAGGAGTCGCCCACATGCACTTGGCTATGCGTGACCGGTACGGTGCCTGTTACGCCGGACGCCAGCTTGAGTTTGAAATCGGCCAGGCCCTGGCAACCCATGGTGCGGCAAAAGCGGATAACGGTAGGCTGACTGACGTTGGAGCGGCGCGCAATTTCCGAAATCGGTTCGCTCATGACTGCGCGCGGGTGCGCCAAAATCAGGCTGGCAACGCGCTCTTCGGCCGGCGAAAACTGCGAGCGCGCCTTGCGGATGCGCTCCAGGAACGGCACCGCATTGCCGCCACCGAGGCGTTCGGCCAGAATGGCTGCCACACCGACGAAGGCCGGGTAGGGGGCCGTGATGACATAGGTCGGAATCTTTTGCATGTAGGCGTTGAAACGCCCCTTGCTTTCGAAGCGAGCACGAAATGCCGAGCGTGAAAAATAATCACCCAGGTGCGGTACCACGCCGCCACCTATATAGATACCGCCCAATGTGCCCAGTGTAACGGCGACATTGGAGGCCAGTGTGCCGAGCATGCCGCAGAAACAGTCGACGACTTCCAGGCACAAAGGCTCATTGTGCTTGAGGGCGCGTTCAACAATTTGCGCCGCCGTCAACGGTGCTGCGTTGGCGACTTGGTCAATATCGCACAGCGCGTTGTAAATCATTTCCAGGCCGGGGCCAGAAATCAGGCGTTCGGCCGACACATGGGGAAAGTTGCGCCAGCAATACTGCAATATCGCGGCTTCGCGCTCATTGCTAGGTGAAAATGAGGCGTGGCCGCCTTCGCTGCCCAAGGCGATCCAGCGACCTTCGCTGGGAATCAAGCCGCCCACGCCAAGGCCGGTACCGGCACCGACTAAGCCGATCACGCCACCCTCGAGCGCGGCGCCGCCGCCGACTTGTATGCAATGCGATTGCTCCAGGTGGGGCAAGGCCATCGACAGCGCGGTGAAGTCATTGACCACCAGCAGGGTATCGAGGCCGAGTAGACGACGGGTCTGCTCGATCGAAAAGGCCCAGTGATGATTGGTCATCTTGACCTGGTCGCCTTGCACCGGATTGGCGATGGCGATGGCAGCGTGTCGCACCTGCGGATGCTGGTTGGTTTCCAGGTAGGACGTCACCGCAAATGAAAACTCGGCATAGTCAGCGCAACGCAAGGTCTGAATGGTGTCAATCTGACCCGGTGCGCGTTCCAGTGCAAAGCGGGCATTGGTGCCGCCGATATCGGCCAGCAGCCGAGGCCCGTCCATGAAGGCATTCGAAGGGTTGTGATTGCCGTGGTTGAGCGATCCAGACATGAGATAAAACTTTCCGAAAAAAAACGGTTATGCGTATCGGTGAAGCGGGACAGCGCATCGAGCCTTTTATTGTGTGGCGTAGTGTAGCTCGCTTTGCGCAAATTCCTTTTCAAAATACTGATTGCGCACATCAATCGGTGCGTAATCAGTACTTCTCACCGGTCTTCCGGCCAGTGTGCACCGGCGCGCGACAACATCGCCGACGATGCACTGGGCCCCCAACTACCAGCCAAATAAGACTTTGGCAGGGCTGCCGTACTCTGCCAATGATCTAACAACGGTTCCACCCAGCGCCACGCGGCTTCCTGTTCATCGCGCCGCACAAATAAGGACAAGTTGCCGCGGATGACATCGAGCAGCAGGCGCTCGTAGGCGTCGGCTCGTTTTTGTTTAAATGCTTGGTCAAACGATAAATCCAGTGCAACCGGCTGGATGGTCATGCTGTCGCCCGGCTGTTTGGCGAAACAGTCCAGTTGTATCGACTCATCCGGTTGCAGGCGAATCACCAGACGGTTGCGTGAGCCGCTGCCGCTAGGCATCGGCAGGATCGCATGCGGTATGGGCCGAAAGGTAATGATGATTTCTGCCGTGCGTTCGGCCAGTCGCTTACCCGTACGGAGGAAAAACGGCACCCCGGCCCAGCGCCAGTTGTTGATTTCAGTGTGCAGTGCAACAAAGCTTTCGGTCGTCGATTGCGGCGCAATTCCGGCTTCTTGGTGATAAGCCGCCACTGGTTGTCCGCGCACCGCGCCAATTGCATACTGGCCGCGCACCACCCGGGTTTCCAGGTCCTCACGGGTAAATGGTTTGAGTGCCCGCAGCACCCGCACCTTTTCATCGCGAATGGCGTTGGCGTCGAGCGAGGTGGGCGGTTCCATGGCGACCATGCACAGCAGCTGCAATAGGTGGTTCTGGACCATGTCGCGCAAGGCACCGGTGCTGTCGTAGAAATCGCCACGGCCTTCCACGCCGAGTTCCTCGGCAATGGTGAGTTGCACATGTTCTATGGAGTCGCGCCGCCACAAGGGCTCAAACAGACTGTTGGCAAAGCGCAGCGCCAGCAGATTTTGTACTGACTCCTTACCTAGATAATGATCAATGCGGTAAATCTGGTCTTCGGCAAAGACCTCGGCGACGGCGTCATTGATTGCTTGTGAAGTGCGCAGGTCGTAGCCCAGCGGCTTCTCCAACACCACCCGGGCGCGCTCAAGTGAAATGCCGCTGGCGGCCAGATTGTTGCAGATCGGTTCAAACAATTTGGCAGAAGTGGCCAAGTAATATACCGTGACCGCGTTTTCAGTCAGTTGTGCGCCCAACAAGGCGTAGTCGGCAGCATTGGTGGCGTCGACGACGACATAGCTCACGCGTGCCAGAAAGCTGTCCCAGCTGACCCCATTGCGGGCCGCGTCGGGCCCGTCGAAATAGCTGCTCAGATGCGGTTGCACCTGGGTCTGGATCCATTCCAGATAGGCGTCCTGATTCAGCGCCAGATTGGAGATGCAGATGATACGACCAGCTTGATGTAATTTACCGTCAAGATGCGCTGAAAACAGCGCCGGTAAAATCTTGCGCATGGCCAGATCACCGGTCGCGCCAAACAGCACGAAATTGAACAGGGTTTCTTCTTGCATTGAAATTTCTATGTAATTAAACAAAACTTATATTGCAATGTTACTGTAGCATTACTACAATTACAAGCGAGCGAAGGGAGTTCGCGGTGATATTTTGTAGTTTTACTAAAGTGGTTCGTTTGCAAAGAGTGTCGTTTCGCGCATCGCAGCAGTGTAGCCAGGCCGTCAGGACTGGACGCGGACAAGGCACCAACAAGTAATTTGCGTCAGTTCTCTGTTCCAGGGAACACAGATTTTGCCGCAGTGCAAACTGTGAGCAATGTTAAAAACATAGGAGATAAACAATGAAGAAGCACCCAATTTCGCAAGTCCTTAAGACCACGTTGATCGTCTCGACACTGGTGGCTGCCTCGACTGCCGCACTGGTGGCGCAAGCGGCAGAAGTCGAAGTGTTGCACTACTGGACTTCGGGCGGAGAGGCTAAGTCGGTCGCCGAACTGAAGAAAATCATGGAAGCCAAGGGCGTGACCTGGAAAGATTTTGCAGTGGCAGGCGGCGCTGGCGAAAACGCTACGACCGCATTGAAAGCCCGCGTCATTGCTGGTAGCCCTCCGACAGCTGCGCAAATCAAGGGCCCGGCGATTCAGGAGTGGGGCGATGAAGGCGTGTTGGCCAATATCGATGAAGCGGCCACTGCTGGCAAGTGGGATTCCCTGCTGCCAAAATCGGTTTCCAGCGTCATGAAATATAAAGGTCACTACGTTGCCGCACCGGTCAATGTGCACCGCGTGAACTGGCTGTGGATTAATCCGGAAGTGCTGAAAAAAGCCGGCGCCAAGGCACCAACCACCTGGCCTGAGTTCTTTGATGCCGCCGAGAAAATCAAGAAGGCCGGTTTCGTCGCCGTTGCTCATGGTGGTCAACCATGGCAGGACGCTACCGTGTTTGAAACCGTGGCGCTGGGCGTGGGCGGTGCTGACTTCTATCAGAAGGCACTGGTTAAACTGGATCAAGCTGCGCTGACCGGTCCGAACATGATCAAGACCTTTGACACACTGGCCAAGATCAAGACCTACATCGACAAGGATGCTGCGGGTCGCGACTGGAATCTGGCCACGGCCATGGTCATCAACGGCAAGGCCGGCATGCAGTTCATGGGTGACTGGGCCAAGGGCGAGTTTACCGCTGCCGGCAAGCAACCTGGTAAGGATTACCTGTGCGTGGCTGCGCCTGGCACTGATAAATCATATACTTTCAACATCGATTCGATCGCCATGTTCAAGGTCAAGAATCCTGACTCACAAAAGGCTCAGCTGACGCTGGCAACGGCCATCATGAGCCCGGAATTCCAGGAAGTGTTTAACCTGAACAAGGGTTCGATTCCTGTGCGTCCTGATGTGCCACGTACCAAGTTCGACAGCTGCGCGATCAAGTCGATGGATGACTTCGCTGCTTCGAGCAAGGCCAATACGCTGGAGCCAAGCATGGCGCACGGCATGGCGGTGCACTCGGCAGTGCAAGGCGCGATGTTTGACGTGATTTCCAAGTTCATGAATTCGGATATGACTTCGCAAGCAGCGGCGCAAGCTTTGGCTAAAGCAGCACTGACTCAGTAATGTCGCCAAGCCTGCTCGGTAAGACAGGCGATGACGCGTAATAATGTAAAACGACGATCCGTTCTGAAGCTGCGGTACGCTTCAGACGGATCATAGATGGGGACGGCAAGAAAAAATGCCGTCGTCGTTGCGTTGACCAGCCAAGCGGCCGGCAACGTGACGCCACACCCCGGTTCAGGAGACATGCATGTCCAATTCTTCACTTTCTCTGCCATCCACACGGGCAGGCGGCGCTGCGCAGGCGGCTCGTCGACGCGGCGGGAAATTCGCAGCGCTAGCCGATACCTGGCTGCCGCGCCTGGTGTTATCGCCTACTGTGGTGCTATCGCTGGTCTTTGTGTATGGTTTTATCGGCCTCACCGCGTATTTGTCGCTGACCAATTCGCGCCTGATGCCCAACTACGAATTCGCTGGATTCCACCAATACGAAGTCTTGTTCGGTCTCGATCGCTGGTGGACTGCGGCAGCCAATCTGGGCATCTTTGGTGGCTTGTTCATTGTGCTGTGTCTGGCCATCGGCCTGTTCATGGCGATTTTGCTGGATCAAAAAATCCGCGCTGAGGGTGCTTTGCGCGCGATCTACCTGTATCCGATGGCGCTGTCGTTCATCGTCACCGGCGCCGCCTGGAAGTGGATTCTCAATCCCGGCCTCGGCCTGGAAAAGATGATGCATGATTTCGGTTTCACGCATTTCACCTTCGATTGGCTGGTCAATTCCGACATGGCCATCTATACCGTGGTCATTGCCGGCGTCTGGCAATCCTCGGGCTTCGTCATGGCCTTGTTCCTGGCAGGCCTGCGTGGCATCGACGATGCCATCATCAAGGCCGCCATGGTGGACGGCGCCAGCTTACCGACGATTTATCGCCGCATTGTGATTCCGGCATTACGCCCGGTGTTTTTCAGCGTGCTGCTGGTGCTCGGTCATATTGCCATCAAGAGTTTCGACTTGGTCATGGCGCTCACCGCAGGCGGACCCGGGAATTCTTCGGATCTGCCGGCCATCTTTATGTATCAATTCTCTTTCACGCGCGGACAACTTGGCCTGGGCGCTGCCTCTGCCGTGATGATGTTGGCTACCGTGCTGGCTGTGCTGGTGCCGCTGATGTATCTGGAAACGAAAGGAACCCGCAATGGCCGTTGATACCTTCGCCCCTAAAGGGGGCGGCAATCAGGAGCGTACGTCTCTGAGCTTTGGCCGTGTTGCCATTTATGTGTTGCTGGTGCTGGTGGCGCTGTACTACTTGGCGCCGCTGTATGTGATGGTCACCACCTCGCTCAAGTCGCTCGATGAAATTCGCACCAGCAATTTGCTGGCGCTGCCGCACGCGCCGACCACCGCCGCCTGGGGTAAAGCCTGGGATAGCGCCTGCACCGGCGTCGATTGCGGTGGTCTGGCGCCGTACTTCTGGAACTCGCTCAAGATGACGATACCGGCGGTGCTCATTTCCACCATGATCGGCTCCTTGAACGGTTATGTGCTGGCACATTGGCGCTTTCGCGGCTCTGAGGTGCTGTTCGCCGGCTTGATGGTGGGTTGCTTCATTCCATTCCAGGTGGTGATCCTGCCGATGGCCCGTTTGCTGGGCATATTCGATATGGCCAATACCACGCCGGGTCTGATATTTGTGCACATCGTCTACGGCATTGCCTTTACCACGCTGTTCTTCCGTAACTACTATGTCACGGTACCGGAGGAATTGGTCAAGGCGGCGCGCATTGATGGCGCGGGTTTCTTCATGACCTACCGCAAGATCATCTTTCCGTTGTCGCTGCCGATTTTCATGGTGTGTTTCATCTGGCAGTTCACGCAGATCTGGAACGACTTCCTGTTCGGTGTGGTCTTCGGTGGCTCCGATGCCAAGCCGGTGACGGTGGCCCTGAACAACCTGGTCAACACCTCCACCGGCGTGACCGAATACAACGTCAACATGGCGGCGGCCATCATCGCTGCGCTGCCCACGCTGCTGGTGTATGTACTGGCAGGCAAATACTTTGTACGCGGCCTGACTGCTGGCGCTGTCAAAGGTTAAGAGAATTTAAGAATTTATCTGGAGATGTAATCGTATGGCAAGCTTATCAATTCGCAACGTACGCAAGGTTTACCCGAACGGCAATGAAGTTCTCAAAGGCATTGACCTGGAGATCGAAGATGGTCAGTTCCTGATTTTGGTCGGTGGTTCGGGGTGCGGCAAATCGACCCTCCTGAACATGATCGCCGGGCTGGAAACGGTGTCCGAAGGTGAGATCATGATCGGCGACCGGGTCGTCAACAATATCGCCCCAAAGGAACGCGACATCGCCATGGTGTTTCAGTCATATGCGCTGTATCCGACCATGACAGTGCGCGAAAACATTTCCTTCGGTCTCGGCATTCGCAAGATTCCCAAGGCCGAGCAAAAGGCGACTGTAGAACGCGTCGCCAATATTTTGCAAATCACGCATCTGCTGGACCGCAAGCCGGCCTTGCTGTCCGGCGGCCAGCGTCAGCGCGTGGCCATGGGTCGTGCGATTGCGCGGGACCCTTCACTGTTCCTGTTTGACGAGCCGCTATCGAATCTGGATGCCAAACTGCGCGTCGAAATGCGCGCCGAAATCAAGCGCATGCATCAGCGCCTGGGTAGCACCATCGTTTATGTTACGCACGATCAGATCGAAGCGATGACCTTGGGCGACCGTATTGCAGTCATGAAAGACGGCGTGGTGCAGCAGTTCGGCAGCCCGCAAGAAATCTACGACCAGCCGAGCAATCTGTTTGTGGCCGGTTTCATCGGTTCGCCATCGATGAATTTCCTGCGCGGCCAATTGACCACCGACGGCAAGGGACCCGCCTTCGAGCTCGATCATGCCGGTCAGAAAAGTTTGCTTAGCTTGCCTTTGAACGGCAATGCCGAAGCCGTCTCGAAATGGGTGGGCCGCGATATCGTGCTGGGTATTCGTCCTGAGCATGTGACCGATGCCTTGAGCGCCCGCAGCGGCGATACGCTCAGCGGACACGACGGCTATCGGCCGACCGAAGTCAATTGCACGATCGAACTGACCGAGCCGACCGGGCCGGACACCTTGGTAGTGGCACGCTTTAATGATGCCCCTGTTACCTGCCGTACGCATCCGCGCGCCGGTGCGTTGCCGAATCACCCGCTCAAACTGGCTTTCGATCTGAGCAAGGCATTGCTTTTTGATCCTGCGTCAGAACAGCGCATCGCCTGATTTTTTACGCTGCCAAAAAGCCCTGCGACAGGAAAATCGCAGGGCTTTTTTATTGTATTCACCAATGACGAGGGAAATATTCGTGGAGTTGCGATATTTATAATTTGATATCTTGTTGTGCGGCATTGCTCATAGACTGATGATTTTTCAAGTCGCAAAAATGAGGGGTAGACATGACTATTTTTTCAAATGTAGACGGAATTTTTTCTTGGGTTGCAAATGTGATTGCCAAGGGGCGAAATTATCTGACCGAAAATATTATCAATATCGGGCGTAGCGTGGTGTACGTGAAAAGCACATCGAATATTCCTGATGTGCGCGCCAAAAACTGCTCAACATCCAAGGTCAGTGTGGCCACGCAGATTTCCCAGGTGAGTCAACAGACTCCCAAGGCGGACAAATCGACCCAAACAAGCGCACTCTGGGACAGCGCCGATGAGAAAGTAACGTCAGCGGGACCGACCCAGTTGCAGGATCACCTCAGGGTCTATCTGGGACCATCAGGGCATTGGGAAGGGCCGACCGACGGTGTTTACTATTGCATGCCTAAAGCAGATATCGCAGGTCGCGCCGGTAAGGAACTCGTCGACGCGAATAAGCCTATGGAGAGAAATTTATACACAATCTGGGAAGATGATGGCGGTGTATTGGATGATACATTTATTGATCGGCCGTTCTCGGAGAGTGCGCACATGGTCTAACCCGATCTGGGAATCTGCTGATTCCTCGTGCTGAAAAACGCCTTGCGGCCGTGCGTCGCAGGGCGTTTTTGTTTATTGCTTGCGCACCGGGAAGTGTATGTCTGAAATCTGCTATTGATTGTCGAGGACGTCACATTACAGTTGCTACATTGAAATAGACAAAGTGAGAAAATCGATGCCATCCATTCCACTGCTGTCCTCTTTGGTGAAGATGTTCACCTGGCTGCCGCAGAAGGTCTTCGACGCCAGACGGTTTGTTGCAGACCGTGTTTCCAAACTGGTGTGTGGTGTGCGCAGTAGCGCCACGACGGTGCCAGCCACAGCCACAGTGTTGCGCTCGCTAGAACCGATGACAATGGGAGCACAGGTCACTCAGGTTGGCTCCGTGCGATCTCATTGCGGTGCAGATGGTGGTAGCGGCTTACGTTATGAAATGGAGCGCCGCAACCGGGTACGCAGTGCATGCGTAGAGATGCCGGCAGATAAGCAGTTCTCAGAATATTTTTCCCCATACTATGCCGTGCCCGAACGTGAAAATTCTGCGTGGATTATCGTAACGGCCGAGAAAAGTCGCATCATGATCGATGCACAATACGCCGCCTTGTTCGGCGCTGCCGCAAGGCGTGCCGACAACGTGATAGCAGGTACAGTGGAGGTGCAAGAAAGCGCGAACGGTGTCACTGAGGGGACCGTCTTGCCACGCTGGGTACTGCAGTTGCCGACAGAGAGATTTGTTTTGCCGCGTGCCAAGCTGATGGATCCCCGTGCGCGGTCCTCAATCAAGTCTGATTACTCGCCGCGCAAGCCTGAGGGCAAGCGGGTGCGTTTCCTGAATCTCGAACCGGCCCATGAGCGGCACCGGCCGAGAAACGTCAACTGAACTCTTCCAATGGCGGAGGCGGCTTTAACTGTTCGATTCTTGCAGTTTTGCCTGGAAAGCATGTTTGCCGGCTGCGCGTCGGTCCAGCATCGCAGACAGCAGTACGGTGAAGAAGCCCAGCACCGACACCGCCGCCCCCAGTAACGGCAAATCGGTCAGCGGCAAGCCGGCCGAAATTGCCAGACCACCCAACCAGGCACCGGCGGCATTGCCGACATTGAAGGCGCCCTGATTCAGGGTCGATGCCAGATTGGGCGCCTTCTTGGCTTTGTCGAGCACACGAATTTGCGCGGCCGGCACTACGGCAAATGAGAATGCGCCCCAGACGAACATGGTGACCAAGGTTGGCATCGTATGGTGACTGCTCCATGAAAACTGCACCAAAATTAAGGCGATGCAGACAAACAAGGAGAACAATACTGGCATCAGGCGCCAGTCGGCCAGACGTCCGCCGATGAGCCCGCCGATGGTGATGCCGGCACCGAACAGCAGCAACACCCAGCTTTCCTGATGTGCAGAGAAACCGGTGACGTCGAGCAGAATGTAGGCAATATAGGTCAACACGGTGAACATGCTGACCGAAGCCAGGGTGCTGGTCAGCAGCGCAAGCTGGACTTGCGGATGGATAATGGCGCGGAATTCCTTGAAGATGCTGCCGCCTTGCATGGGAATGTTCTTGGGTAGGCAGCGCCATAACAGCAGCACTGCGGCCACGCCGATCACGGTGATGGCGGCGAAGGTGGAGCGCCAGCCGGCAACATGACCCAGCGCAGTGCCGAAGGGGACACCGAGAATATTGGCCACGGTCAGGCCGGTAAACATCAGCGCCACAGCCTGCGCACGTTTATCGTGCGGCACCAGTTCGGCGGCAACGACGGCACCGATACCGAAGAAGGCGGCATGGCAGAATGCCGTCACCACGCGCGCCACCATCAGGAACTGGTAAGACGGTGCGAGTGCGCACAGCACGTTACCGAGAATGAATAGACACATCAAGCCAACCAGGGCGCGTTTGCGTTGCCACTTGGCGGTCAGGATCGCCAGTATCGGCGCCCCGGCGGCCACACCCATGGCATAGCCCGACACCAGCATGCCTGCCGCTGGCGCTGATACTCCCAGGTCGCGGGCCACATCAGGCAACAGTCCCATGATGACAAATTCGGTCGTGCCGATACCAAAGGCGGCGACGGCAAGGGCAAAGAGAGGCCAATCCATGCTGGAAATCCTGAAGAGAGTGAAAACGGGGGAAACCGCTATTTTACGTGGCCGCGGCGGTCTCTGCAGAGCGCATGCCTAAAGGGGGAATTCAGTGTCGAGCAACAGAGCGATGGTGGACGGCGGCAGCATGGTCTTGGATGATGGAAGAACTTCGCCAAAACTTGAATCTGCTTGTGACGCGTCGCGATAGGCCATCAGTGGCTACCGTCCAGCGCAGAGCAATTGGCGGTACAGGAAGTACATGCCGATTGCTAGCACTGCACGGTACCGGATCATGGCCTCGCAGTGGGATCAAAGATGGCTTTTTACCATTCGGCGAAGCTGCCGTCTTTATGGCGCCAAATCGGATTGCGCCAACGATGTCCAACCGCGGCACGTTGCTTTACATACTCTTCGTTGATCTCAATGCCTAGCCCCGGTCCTTGCGGTATCGTCACATAGCCGTCCTGGTAGCTGAACACGTCCGCCTTGGTCACATAGTCGAGCAAGTCGTTGCTTTCGTTGTAGTGGATGCCCAGACTTTGTTCCTGGATGAAGGCGTTGTAGGACACCGCATCGACTTGCAGGCAGGCCGCCAGTGCAATCGGGCCAAGCGGGCAGTGCAAGGCCACGGCCACATCGTAGGCTTCGGCCATGGTAGCGATCTTGCGTGTTTCGGTGATGCCGCCGGCGTGTGAAACGTCGGGCTGGATAATGTCGACATAGCCTTCGCTGAGGATGCGCTTGAAATCCCAGCGCGAGTACAAGCGTTCACCCAAGGCGATCGGCGTGCTGGTCAGATGGGCGATTTCCTTGAGTGCTTCGTAGTTCTCGCTCAGTACCGGTTCTTCGATGAACATCAGCTTGTAGGGCTCTAGTTCCTTGATCAATACCTTGGCCATCGGTTTGTGCACGCGGCCATGGAAGTCCACGCCAATGCCGACATTGGGGCCGACGGCATCGCGCACCGCGGCGACGTTGGCGATGGTCAGTTCGACCTTGTCATGACTGTCGAGAAATTGCAGTTCTTCGGTGCCGTTCATCTTGACAGCGGTGAAGCCGCGCGCCACCGCATCCTTGGCAGCACGCGCAGTGTCAGCCGGACGATCGCCGCCGATCCAGGAATAGACCCGCATGCTCTCGCGCACCGGGCCGCCCAGCAGTTGGCTGACCGACACGCCAAGGGCCTTGCCTTTGATATCCCACAGCGCCTGATCGATACCAGCCAGAGCGCTCATGTGGATGGCGCCACCGCGATAGAAGCCGCCGCGATAAAGCACAGTCCAGTGATCTTCAATATGGCGTGGATCTTTGCCGATCAGATAGTCGGCCAGTTCCTCGACGGCTGCAGCGACGGTATGTGCGCGTCCTTCCACCACCGGTTCACCCCAGCCAATGATGCCCTCGTCGGTTTCAATTTTGAGAAAGCACCAACGCGGTGGCACGATATAGGTGGTCAGTTTGGTAATTTTCATCGGAATACGATCCGTTTCTCAGAGAGCCCTAGATTTTCTGCGGGCTGGTTACATAAAATTAGTCGATAAATATTCAAGTCGTCGGCGTGACGCCGGTGTCGCGGGTATGCCAGGCGCTGACGAAGGCTTTGGCGTTTTCGCTGACGCTGGCAGCACTCATGCCAGGCTTGTATAAGGCCGAGCCGAGTCCGAAGCCAGAGGCGCCGGCGCTAGTAAATACTGCCAGACTGCTGGGCACGATACCGCCCACCGGCAGCAGTGCCACCGACATCGGGATCACGGCACGCCAGGCTTTGACAACCGCCACGCCGAGTTGCTCGGAGGGAAACATTTTCAGAACATCGGCACCGGCGGCCAGCGCGGCAAAGGCTTCCGTCACGGTAGCTACGCCGGGCGCGCTGCATAGGCCGGCCTGTTTGGCAGCGCCAATGACGGCGGCATCGCTATGCGGCATGACGATCAATTCGCCGCCGGCAGCCTTGACCTGGGCGACTTGCTCGGGGCTTAGCACCGTACCGGCGCCAACCACGCAGTCCAGCGGCAGAGTGCGCCGCAGGGTGGCGATGCTTTGTAGCGGTTCGGGCGAATTGAGCGGCACTTCGATGATGCGAAAGCCGGCGTCATACAAGGCCTTGCCGATGGCTTCGACTTCGTCGGGGCGCACACCGCGCAGAATGGCAATCAGGCCACATTGGCGCAGTGCTTGTTGGAAAGTGTTTTTCAGCATGCAGGTCTTTCATTGAGAGAGATTAGGCCACCAGACCGGCGTGCCGGGCTAGTTTCCATAGGCCGCGTTCGGTGGCGGCAGGGGCGATCTCGACATGGCTGGCGCCAGCCAGCGTGAGTGCCAGGCGATAACGTTGGCACAGGCCGTCGTCGCCGATGAGGGCAATACGCTGCGTCAGATGGCTTGGGTTCAAGGCGCGCAGGGCGGCGATTTCATGGCCGATGAGCAAGCCCGACAGATAATCGGTCTGGGCCCGCGGCGATAGCACGCCGGTCAGTCCCAGGGTACGGCTACTGAAGATGTTCGACAGCAGACCGGCGCGGCCATCGGCACTTTGCGCCACACCAAGCCCGCGCAGAAAGGCGGCGTCATCCATGTCGCCATCGCGTTGCATGGTGCGGCCCAAAATCGTGTGTTGCGAGAGCGCGGCAAACATTTCACCGGTCATGAAGGTATCGAAATGGGTGATGCAGCGCTCTTGCACACGCACCCATTTGGAATGGGTGCCGGGCAGGCCGATGAGGATGTCGTCGACATTGAGCAGATCCAGAATGCCCGCCACCTGTGTTTCTTCGCCACGCATCACATTAGGCAGAGCGGTGCGTTGCAACAAGCCAGGTACGATATGCAGTGGCACGCCTAGACCTGTGTCCTGAACTGTCAACGTGGCGCCAATGGCGTCCACCGACAATGGTGTTTCCAGATAGGGGGCTTCGCGCCAGCCCTGTTTGCTGCCGATCATGCCGGCGGCAATCAGTGCGGCCTGCGGCGCCTGTTGCAGCCAGTCGCCGCAGGCCACCTGCAAGGCGCGTCGAAATCCGGCGCCATGATCGGTATCGGTGGTGCCATCCAGTGCCGGCGGCAACTGCATGATGCCCGAGGGCAGCGTGCGCAACTCCAGCACTTGGCCATCTTTGTCGAAACGGTAGGCGCGCAACGACGAGGTGCCCCAGTCGAGCGCAATGAGGGCGGTCGCTGCGCTGGTGGCGGAAGAATTGGTCATGGCTGCTGTCTCGTATGGTAGAGGGCGAATGCGTTGCGATCTGCTCCGCCTAGAAAAAACATTGCCGATCGTATCAGTCGCTACCGATGCTGAATAATGAAAAAATAATGAGGATCGATATCAAAAATGATAGCTGGGCCGTTCAAACGATCTGTGCAATAGTTCTAATGGTTCTGTATGCATGTTCGAATTGATATCGCCTGTGCCTAAAAATTCATTGGATAGATAGATGGTGCTCTCCTAATATAGACCGGCACATTGCACTAGCCGCAAATGCCCTGTGCAAGGGCAATTTGCGCAGGTGAGCGTGTATGGCTACGTGATTCAGATACATACCACTATAAAAATACTGTGTTGATACACATAACGGAGACAAGCAATGAACACGACACGCAGAACGCTGTTGAGTACCGCCGTATGCCTGGGCCTGGGATTGGGTGTGATCGCCCCGGTCCTGGCCGATGCGCCGCTGACAATTGGTTTTTCTCAAGTCGGTGCCGAAAGTGAATGGCGCACCGCCAATACGACATCGATCAAGGACGCTGCCAAGAATGCCGGCGTCAATCTAAAATTTGCCGACGCCCAGCAAAAGCAGGAAAACCAGGTCAAGGCAATCCGTTCCTTCATCGCCCAAAAGGTCGATGTGATTGCCTTTTCACCTGTGGTTGAATCGGGTTGGGATACGGTCTTGATGGAAGCCAAGGCCGCCAAGATTCCGGTCATCCTGACCGATCGCGCCGTTGATGTGGCCGACAAATCGCTCTACGTTACCTTCATTGGTTCAGACTTCGTGGAAGAAGGTCGCCGCGCCGGGCGTTGGCTGCTGGAGCGTGCCAAGAGCATGCCGGCCGGCGATATCAATATTGTTGAATTGCAAGGCACGGTGGGCTCGGCCCCGGCGATTGACCGCAAGGCCGGCTTTGCAGAGATCATCAAGAGCAATCCCAATCTGAAGATCATCCGCTCACAGACCGGTGACTTTACCCGCGCCAAAGGCAAGGAAGTCATGGAAGCCTTCCTCAAGGCAGATGGCAAGAAAATCAATGTGCTCTTTGCGCACAACGACGATATGGCTATCGGCGCCATTCAAGCGATTGAAGAAGCTGGCTTGAAACCAGGCAAGGACATCGTGGTCATCTCGATCGATGGCGTCAAGGGCGCGTTCGAAGCGATGATGGCGGGCAAGCTCAATGTGACGGTGGAATGCAGTCCGTTGCTGGGCCCGCAACTGATGGCCGTGGCCAAGGATGTCAAGGCCGGCAAGGAAGTGCCTAAGCGCATTACCACCCAAGAAGGGGTGTTCCCGGCCGAAATTGCGGCCAAGGAATTCCCGAATCGTAAATACTGATCGGATCGCTCGCAGATCCGATGCGAACAGGGGCACGATGACCTGTTCGTTTTGTCACCCTCTCCTTTGGAGCATTCCCTGGCCTTGAGAGAGTGTCGCCTTGTTGTTGGCAGGTGGCATCCTTTCGTTAAAAGGCTTTATACGGCGAATCTGACATCTCCCGGTGTCGATTCGCCGTCTTTTCCATTTTGAATTCGCCATGTCAAATCCAGCCAGCAGCGTCGCTCCGGCGCTGGAACTAAGCGGCATCCACAAAGCCTTCACCGGCGTGCAGGCGCTCACCGACGTCGGCCTGCGGTTGTACCCGGGCGAGGTGCACACCTTGATGGGACAAAATGGCGCCGGCAAATCGACCTTGATCAAGGTGCTGACCGGCGTTTATCCGCCGGACCGCGGCAGCATGCTGTTGCATGGCCGCGCAATTGCGCCGGGCTCGACCCAGCAAGCCCAGGAGCTGGGCATCAGCACGGTGTATCAAGAGGTCAATCTTTGTCCCAATCTATCGGTGGCGGAAAATATTTTCATCGGCCGTTATCCGCGTAAATGGCGCGGCATCGGTCCGATCGACTGGCAGCGCATGCAAGTTCAGGCGGCGCAGTTGCTGGCGCGGCTGGACTTGCATATCGATGTGCAACGGCCGTTATCGGTCTATCCGCTGGCAGTACAACAGATGGTGGCGATTTCGCGCGCGCTCAGTGTGTCGGCGCGTGTGCTGATTCTGGATGAACCCACTTCCAGTCTCGACGAAGCCGAAGTGCAGCTGTTGTTTACTGTGTTGCGCAAGCTGCGCGACGAGGGCATGGCGATCTTGTTTGTGACGCACTTCCTGGAACAGACCTATGCCATCTCGGACCGCATCACCGTGCTGCGCAATGGCGTGCGGGAAGGTGAATATGCTGCCAGCGCGCTATCGCGACTGGAGCTGGTCAACAAGATGGTGGGTGCAGCGGCATCCCAGGATGCTGCCGTCAGCGCGCCGCTGCCCAATGAGCAGATGGCGTCTGGTGCCCTATTTTTGCAGGCACGCGGACTCGGTCGCAAGGGCGCGCTGGCGCCGCAGGATTTCGATCTGCGCAGCGGCGAAGTATTTGGCTTATGTGGCCTGCTCGGCTCCGGGCGCACGGAAACGGCGCGTCTGTTGTTCGGCGCTGACAAGGCCGACAGCGGCACCATCAGCATCCGTGGCAAGGTACAACGGCTCAACAATCCGCGCGACGCTATCCATGCCGGTATCGGGTTTTGCTCGGAAGACCGCAAGAAAGAAGGGGCCATCCTGGAGTTGTCGGTGCGCGACAATATCATCCTGGCCTTGCAGGCACGCAGCGGCCTGTTGCATGTCATTCCGCGCAAGCGCCAGCGGCAGATTGCGGCGGATTACGTCAAATGGCTAGGCATCAAGACGGCCGACATCGAAACGCCGATAGGCTTGTTGTCCGGCGGTAATCAGCAGAAGGCCTTATTGGCGCGCTGGCTGGCCACGACGCCGGCGATGTTGATTCTGGATGAGCCTACGCGCGGCATCGACGTGCGCGCCAAACAAGAGATCATGGACTATGTGGTCGGCCTATGTCGGCAGGGTCTGGCGATTGTGTTCATTTCTTCTGAAATTGCAGAAGTGTTACGTTGCAGCGACCGTATGCTGGTACTGCGCGACCGTCAGGGTGGCGGCCAATACCGTCGCGGCGAGCTCGACGAAAGCTCGGTATTGCAGGTGATTGCAGGAGAAACTGCGTGAGTGCATCAATGAATTCCAAGCTCTTTGCTGGTCAAGACGAGCGTGCCCCGGCACGGCGCTGGCAACAACTGCTGCAACATCCGCTGCTGCGCCCTGTGGCCGCACTGGCGGTGTTGCTGCTGATTGACCTGTTCTTGATTCCAGGTTTTTTCCGTATTGAGCTCAAGGATGGGCATTTGTACGGCAGCGTGATTGACATTTTTAATCGCGCGGCGCCATTGATGTTGGCGGCGCTAGGCATGACGCTGGTCATCGCCACGCGCGGCATCGATATTTCGGTGGGCGCCGTGGTGGCCATTGCCGGTACGGTAGCGGCCATGCTCATCGGCGGTACCGTGGTGATGCATAACGGCGTGCCGGAGTACGCCAGCAATATGCCGATGGGCTGGGCGCTGGCGGCAGCACTGGGAGCGGCACTGTTATGCGGTGTCTGGAACGGTCTGCTGGTGGCCGGCCTGGGGTTGCAGCCCATCATCGCCACGCTGATCCTGATGGTGGCCGGGCGCGGCCTGGCGCAATTGCTCACCGATGGCCAGATCATCACGGTTTACTACCAACCCTTCTTTTTCCTCGGTGGCGGTTATTTGCTGGGTTTACCGTTTTCGCTGTTTATTGTCGCCGCCATGTTTGTGCTGCTTGCCGTGCTGATGCGCAAGACTGCGCTGGGCTTGTTCATTCAGGCCGTCGGCATCAATCCGGTGGCGGCGCGTCTGGCTGGCATTCGCACTGCTGCGCTGATCCTGTTTGTCTATGTTTTCTGCAGCCTGTGCGCCGGTATGGCCGGGCTGATGATCAGCTCCAACATCAAGAGTGCCGACGCCAACAATGCCGGCCTGCTGCTCGAGCTTGATGCGATCCTGGCCGTTACGCTGGGCGGCACCTCGCTGGCCGGCGGCAAGTTCAGTCTGGTCGGCAGCGTGGTCGGCGCGCTCATCATTCAAGCGCTGACCTACACCATCTATTCCTTGGGCGTGCCGCCAGAGGTCAATATGGTGGTCAAGTCGGTGGTGGTGTTTCTGGTATGTCTGTCGCAGTCTCCCGAGTTTCGCCGCCTGTCTTCATCCCTTGTTAAGTCTTAAGCGCCGACCCAGATCATGACAATCTCTTACTCCTCCTGCGCCATTGCCTGGCGTGCCATATTGGCGCGGCCGTATTTCACCTCGCTGGTGACGGTCGTTTTGCTGTTGCTGATGTTCGGACTTGGTTCGTTTGCTTATACCGGCTTCTTTTCCTTGCAAGTGGTGTGCAATTTGTTGATCGACAACGCCTTTCTGCTGGTGATCGCCATCGGCATGACCTTCGTGATCCTCTCCGGCGGCATCGATTTGTCGGTTGGTTCGGTGCTGGCGCTGACCACGATGGTGTCGGCCTATCTGCTACAGGTGTGGCACTGGCCTGCGTTGTCGGTGATGGTTGTGGTGTTGTTGCTGGGCGCGGCGTTCGGTGCCTTCATGGGCATGTTGATTCATTTTTTTAAACTACAGCCCTTCATCGTCACGCTGGCCGGCATGTTTCTGGCGCGCGGTCTGTGTTATCTGATTAGCATCAATTCCATCACCATCGACAATCTGCTCTATGTGGCGATGTCGCAGACCCGTATCAGCGTGGCAAGCGCGTTTGTTTCTCCTAGCGTGGTGATTGCCCTCTTGATGCTGGCGCTTGCTATCTATTTGGCACATTACACGCGTTTTGGGCGCGCCGTCTACGCCATCGGCGGCAATGAACATTCGGCCTTGTTGATGGGCTTGCCGGTCGGGCGCACCAAGATCGCCATTTATGCCTTCAGCAGTTCTTGTGCTGCGCTGGCGGGCATTTTATTCTCGTTTTACATGCTGTCGGGCTATGGCTTGCATGCTCAAGGCACCGAGCTCGATGCCATTGCTGCCGTGGTGATCGGCGGCACCTTACTTACCGGAGGCTACGGTTATGTTGCCGGAACCCTCACCGGGGTGCTGATTTTGGGCGTGATCCAGACCCTGATTGCCTTCGATGGGACGCTCAGCTCTTGGTGGACCAAGATTGTGATCGGCGCCTTATTGTTCATCTTCTGTCTGGCGCAGCGCCTGATGTCGCTCGGCGCCGAGAGGGCCGGCAATATGCCGGGCAATACCCCGGCAGAGACGAGTAAGGTCCAGGCGACAGCGCGTTCGGCGGCGTAGGCTGGCTATTTGGACAGATGAAATAGACGAGTTTGCTTGATTTCTACAAATTCGATGTTAAAAACGATATGGCTTTCAGCAAAAAAATCATTAGAAATGTATGGGGTTAATGATTATCGTAGAGGCCTTGCAGATTTTTGAATCTTTTCGATGTCTGCAATAGCATATACAACTACAGAAATAACCTAGGAGACAAGCAGCATGAAACTCAAATCGGTATTGGCCGGGCTGACGCTCGGATTGAGCATGGGTCTGATGGTCGTGAGTGCACAAGTGAGTGCGCAGACCAAGGGCATGATCGGAATTTCGATGCCAACCAAATCCTCGGCACGCTGGATCGCCGACGGTAACAATATGGTCAAGGTATTCAAGGAAAAAGGTTATCAAACCGACCTGCAATACGCTGAAGATGACATCCCGAATCAGCTGGCGCAGATTGAAAACATGATCACCAAGGGCGTCAAGGTGCTGGTGGTTGCTGCCGTCGATGGTACTACGCTGACCGACGTGCTGCAAAAGGCTGCCGACAAGGGTATCAAGGTCATCGCTTATGACCGTCTGATTCGCAACACCAAGAACCTGGATTACTACGCCACTTTCGATAACTATCAAGTTGGTGTTCTGCAAGCCGGTTACATCGAAAAGGCGTTGGATCTGAAGAGCGGCAAGGGCCCATTCAATATCGAACTGTTTGGCGGTTCGGCTGATGACAATAACGCCTTCTTCTTCTACAACGGCGCGATGTCGGTGTTGAAGCCATACATCGATAAGGGCAAGCTGGTCGTGCGCAGCAAGCAACTCGGTATGGACAAGGTTGCGACCTTGCGTTGGGACGGTGCGACTGCCCAGGCGCGCATGGACAATCTGCTCAGCGCCTACTACGGCAAGGATCACGTCGATGCAGTGTTGTCGCCATATGACGGCATCAGCATTGGTATCATTTCCTCGCTCAAGGGCGTCGGCTACGGTACCCCACAGCAGCCAATGCCAGTTGTGACCGGCCAGGATGCTGAAGTGCCATCGGTCAAATCGATCATCCGCGGCGAACAACGTTCGACCATCTTCAAGGACACACGTGAGCTCGCCAAGGTTACAGTTGGCATGGTCGATGCTGTGTTGTCGGGCAAGCAACCAACCATCAACGATACCAAGACCTATAACAATGGCGTCAAGGTGGTGCCTTCCTATCTGTTGAAGCCTGTTAGCGTTGATATCTCCAACTGGAAAGAAGTGTTGATCGGTAGCGGTTATTACACGGAAGCACAAGTCAAGTAAGCCAAGTAAGCCAAGTAAGCCAAGTAAGCCAAGTAAGTACAGCTGGTAGTTTTTTCGGTTCACGGCAACCCCGCGCCATGCGCGCGGGGTTGGTGTTTCCGGAGCACGCATCGAGCAAGCCGCTGCCTAGCGTCGCCATCGTCCATTGCTGACGGCCGGCCGGTGTAAAAAAAGAGGTTAGAACACATGAATACCATTCTGGAAATGCGCGGGATCGAGAAGACATTCCCAGGAGTCAAAGCGCTCAATAATGTCAATCTGGTCGTGCGCACGGGCGAAATCCACGCCATCGTGGGCGAGAACGGCGCCGGCAAGTCGACCCTGATGAAAGTGCTCAGTGGGGTCTATCCCCACGGTTCCTATTCCGGCGATATCGTCTACCAGGGCCAAACGCGCGCCTTTAAAGACATCATCGACAGCGAAAGCGTCGGCATCATCATCATTCATCAAGAGCTGGCGCTAGTGCCGCTATTGTCGATCACCGAAAATCTGTTCCTCGGTAACGAGCAAGCCCATGGTGGTGTGATTGACTGGGAAGATTCCTATCTCAAGGCCCGCACGCTGTTGGCCAAAGTCGGGCTGAAAGATCCGCCATCGACACTGATCACCAATCTGGGCGTGGGTAAGCAACAACTCATTGAAATCGCCAAGGCCTTGTCCAAGGAAGTCAAGCTGCTGATTCTCGACGAGCCCACCGCCAGCCTCAATGAAAGCGACAGTGACGCCTTGCTGGAACTGCTGCTGGAACTCAAAGCGCAGGGCATTTCGGCGATCCTGATTTCGCACAAACTCAATGAAATTTCCAAGGTGGCCGACTCGATCACGGTACTGCGCGACGGTGCCACGGTAGACACTTTCGACTGCCGCAAGGAAGCCATCAGCGAAGACCGCATCATTCAGAAGATGGTTGGACGCGAAATGGCGGACCGCTATCCCAAGCGCACGCCACAGATCGGCGAGACGATTTTCGACGTCAAGCAATGGCGTGTGCATCATCCGATTCACCCAGAACGGGTGGTGATCAAGGATATCGACTTTCATGTGCGCAAGGGTGAAATTGTCGGCATTGCCGGGCTCATGGGCGCCGGTCGCACCGAGTTGGCCAAAAGTATTTTTGGCCGCGCCTACGGCACCAAGATCAGCGGTAAAGTCAGCCTGCACGGCAAGCAAATCGATGTCAGCACAATACAAAAGGCAATTGCCCATGGCATTGCCTATGTCACCGAAGACCGCAAGGGCGATGGTCTGGTGCTCGACGAAGACATCAAGAAAAATATTTCGCTGGCCAACCTGAGCGCGGTCTCCGACCACATGATTATCGATGAGGCGCGTGAATTCGGCGTGGCCGATGACTTCCGCGGCAAGATGCGGATTCGTTGTTCCAGCGTCTTGCAACGGGTAGTCAATTTGTCCGGTGGCAATCAACAAAAGGTGGTATTGAGCAAATGGCTGTTCTCGAACCCCGAAGTGCTGATCCTGGACGAACCGACGCGCGGCATCGACGTGGGCGCCAAATATGAAATCTACACCCTGATCAGCCAACTGGCCAGCGAGGGTAAATGCATCATCATGATTTCGTCGGAGATGCCTGAACTGTTGGGCATGTGCGACCGCATCTATGTCATGAACGAAGGCAAGTTCGTCGGCGAATTCGATGCTGCCGACGCATCGCAAGAAAAAATCATGCGCGCCATCGTGCGCAATGTTGCGAATGAGAAAAATGGAGAACACTGAAATGAGCAAGAAACCACCGCTAGCTATGGTCGCTGAGACCAAGCGTGAATACGCCGGCTTCCTCAAGAACAATATGCGCGAATACGGCATGTTGTTGTCGCTCGTGGCGATCATGGCATTCTTCCAGGTGATGACCGACGGCACCTTGCTGCAGCCGCTCAATCTGACCAATCTGGTGCTGCAAAACAGCTACGTGGTGATCATGGCGCTGGGTATGCTGATGGTGATTGTGGCCGGCCATATTGATCTGTCGGTAGGCTCGGTGGTCGGTTTCATCGGCGCACTGGCGGCGGTGTTGATGGTCAACTATGAAGTCAACTTCATTCTCACCACGGTAATCTGTGTGATCGCCGGCGCTGCCATCGGTGCCGCCCAGGGCTACTGGGTGGCGTTCTTCAAGATTCCATCGTTCATCGTCACGCTGGCCGGGATGCTGGTGTTCAAAGGCATGACGCTGGCCTTGCTGCAGGGGCAATCGGTAGGTCCGTTCCCACATGCCTTCCAACTGCTGAGCTCGGGTTTTATCCCGGAACTGTTCGGCGAAGGCGGTAGCTTGCGTCTGACATCCTTGCTGGTCGGGGTGGTGGCGTCGGCGATTTTACTGCTGGTGCGCGTGCGGGCACGGGCCAAGCAGGTCAAGCATGGCATGGAAGATGAACCGACGCTTTTTTTCCTGCTCAAAAATGGTTTTTTCGCAGCGGCGATTATCGGCTTCAGTTACATGATGGCGTCCTACAAAGGCATGCCGAACGTCTTGATCATCATGTTTGCGTTGATGGTGCTCTACACCTTCATTACCACTCGTACCACCATCGGTCGGCGTGTGTATGCCGTCGGCGGCAATGAAAAGGCGGCCAGGCTGTCCGGTATCAAGACCGAACGGGTGAGCTTCTATACCTTCATCAACATGGGCATGCTGGCAGCATTGGCGGGGCTGATCTTCGCCGCGCGTCTCAATACGGCTACACCCAAGGCCGGTACCGGCTTCGAGCTGGACGTGATCGCCGCCTGTTTCATCGGCGGCGCCTCGGCCACCGGCGGTGTCGGTAAAGTAATGGGGGCGGTCATTGGCGCCTTCATCATGGGCGTCATGAATAACGGCATGTCCATCATGGGCATCGGCATTGACTATCAACAGGTGATCAAAGGCCTGGTATTGCTGGCCGCCGTGTTCTTTGACGTCTATAACAAGAACAAATAAGCAAGGGTCTTGGTAGGCAGCGCTGCCTGGCGGTGTGCTGCGCTACGCCCGCGTTAATTGAATAGGAGAATCAGGATGACGATAGACAAGCAGCGCACATTGCGCTCGGCAGCATGGTTTGGCACCGCTGACAAAAATGGATTCATGTACCGCAGCTGGATGAAGAACCAGGGGATTCCCGACCACGAATTTCAAGGGAAACCGGTCATCGGCATCTGTAACACCTGGTCGGAATTGACCCCTTGCAACGCACATTTTCGCAAGATCGCCGAACACGTCAAGCGCGGCATCATCGAAGCCGGCGGTTTTCCGGTCGAGTTCCCGGTGTTTTCCAACGGCGAGTCGAATCTGCGTCCGACCGCCATGCTCACCCGCAATCTGGCCAGCATGGACGTGGAAGAATCGATCCGCGGCAATCCGCTGGACGCAGTGGTATTGCTGGTCGGCTGTGACAAGACCACCCCGGCCCTGCTGATGGGCGCGGCCAGTTGCGACGTGCCGGCCATCGTGGTGACTGGCGGCCCGATGTTGAACGGCAAGCACCAAGGCCGCGACATTGGTTCCGGCACCGTAGTGTGGCAGTTGAGCGAACAGGTCAAGGCCGGCAAGATTTCGATGCACGAGTTCATGGCGGCCGAAGCGGGCATGTCGCGTTCGGCCGGCACCTGTAACACCATGGGCACAGCCTCGACCATGGCCTGCATGGCCGAAGCGCTGGGTACATCGCTGCCGCACAATGCGGCCATTCCAGCGGTCGACTCGCGTCGCTATGTGCTGGCACATATGTCGGGCATGCGCATTGTCGACATGGTGTGGGAAGATCTGCGTCTCTCAAAAATTCTCACGCGCGCTGCCTTCGAAAACGCCATTCGCGTCAACGCCGCCATCGGCGGCTCCACCAACGCCGTGATTCACCTCAAAGCGATTGCCGGCCGTATCGGCGTCGATCTCGAACTGGAAGACTGGACCCGGGTCGGCCGCGGCACGCCGACCATTGTCGATCTGCAGCCGTCTGGCCGTTTCCTGATGGAAGAGTTCTACTATGCCGGCGGTCTGCCAGCGGTGCTGCGCCGCCTCGGCGAAGCCGATCTGCTGCCGCATAAAGATGCCCTGACCGTCAACGGCAAGAGCCTGTGGGAAAACAATCATGACGCGCCGATCTATGATGACGACGTGGTGCGCCCGCTGAACACGCCGCTCATCGCCGACGGCGGCATCTGCATTTTGCGCGGCAATCTGTCGCCGCGCGGCGCGGTACTGAAGCCCTCGGCGGCGACACGGGCATTGATGCAGCATCGCGGCCGGGCGGTGGTGTTCGAAGATTTTTCGCATTACAAGGAACGCATCAATGATCCGGATCTGGAGGTGGATGCCAGTTCGGTATTGGTCATGAAGAACTGCGGACCCAAGGGGTATCCCGGCATGGCCGAAGTCGGCAACATGGGTTTGCCGCCCAAGCTGCTGGCGCAAGGCGTCAAAGACATGGTGCGCATCTCGGATGCACGTATGAGCGGCACTGCCTATGGCACCGTGGTCTTGCACGTGGCGCCGGAAGCAGCCGCCGGCGGTCCGCTGGGAATTGTGCAGGATGGCGACTGGATCGAACTCGATTGCGCCGGTGGCCGCTTGCATCTCGATATCAGTGACGCTGAAATGGCGCAGCGCCAAGAGCAACGCGCAGCACAACTGGCGCAGCAAAAGCCAGCCATGGTGGGCGGCTATCAGGCGCTCTACATTGACCGCGTATTGCAAGCCGATGAAGGCTGCGATTTTGATTTTCTGGTCGGTTGCCGTGGCGCCGCCGTACCCAAGCATTCCCACTAAGGTTTATCTGAGATTCTGGAGTCATCATGTTGTTGGTGCAATGTAGACAAGCCGATGGCAGCCGCCTGGTCGGCAGCCTGGAACAAGACGGCAAAAAAATTCGCGTAGTCGATGGCTATCGCACGACCTATTCGCTGGCACGTGCGGCCATCGCCGCCAAAACTTCGCTGCAAGCTTTCGTCACGGCGGCGCTGGGCGGTGTCGTACTGGACTATGCTGAAGTGGCGGCAAATGGCCATCTGTTGGCGCCGCTTGATCATGAGGACACGGCGCATTGCTATGTCACCGGCACCGGACTGACCCATCTGGGCAGCGCCGATGGTCGCGATGCGATGCATAAGAAACTCGACGGAGCCGACAATCTCACCGACAGCATGAAAATGTTTCGCATGGGACTCGAAGGTGGCAAACCGGCTGCGGGCCAGATCGGCGTGCAGCCGGAATGGTTCTACAAGGGCGACGGCTCCATTGTGCGTGCTGCTGAACAGCCGCTGGCGATGCCGCATTTTGCCCTGGACGGCGGTGAAGAGCCGGAGATCGCTGGGCTGTATATCATCGGCGACGATGGTCAGCCGCATCGTCTCGGCTTTGCCATCGGTAACGAGTTTTCTGACCATGTCACGGAACGTCAGAATTACCTGTTCCTGGCACATTCGAAACTGCGCGTTTGCGCTATCGGTCCGGCCTTGCTGGTGGGGGAATTGCCAGCCCACGTGCAAGGCATGTCGCGCATTCGTGCCAAGGACGGCAGCGTGCGCTGGGAAAAACCTTTCCTCAGCGGCGAAGACAATATGTCGCATACGGTTGCCAACCTGGAATACCATCACTTCAAATATCCGCTGTTCCGTCGCCCTGGCGACGTGCACGTTCATTTCTTTGGTACCGCCACGTTGAGCTGTTCCGACAACATCAGTGTCGCTCCAGGTGAAACCTTCGAAATCGACGTCGCCGCCTTCGGTCCGGCCTTGCGCAATCGTCTGAGTCTGGAAGACGTGGCGCCGCCGCAGATTCGCGTGCTGTAGAGAAGGCACCTCAATTTATTCGGAGAACGTATGTCAGCAACAGAACAATTAGCCAACTTTCCCAGCCTGAAGGGCAAGCGGGTATTCGTCACCGGCGGCGGCAGCGGTATTGGCGCGGCCATCGTTAGCGCATTGTGCGAGCAGGGCGCGGTGGTGGCCTTTGTCGATATTGCGAAGGAAGCCAGTGAAGCCTTATGTCAGAGCATTGCCGCGAGCGGTTTGCCGGCACCGTTGTTTCGTCACTGTGATCTGCGCGACATCGCGGCGCTGCAAAGCATCATTGCTGAGTTGGCGGCGCAGGTGGGCGACTTTGAGGTATTGGTCAACAATGCTGCCAATGATGAGCGGCATAAGCTGGAAGACGTCACGCTGGAGTATTGGGACAATCGCATTGCGATCAATCAGCGGCCGGCCTTTTTTGCGGTGCAGGCAGTGGCGCCGGGCATGAAAAAGAAGCAGGGTGGTTCGATCATCAATTTCAGTTCGATCAGTTGGCACACTTCGGGTGGCGGGTTTCCGGTCTATACCACGGCCAAGGCGTCGGTGCTGGGATTGACGCGTGGTTTGGCGCGGGACTTGGGCGAGCACAATATTCGCGTCAATACCGTCACGCCAGGTTGGGTCATGACGCAGCGGCAGATTGCTTTGTGGCTCGATGACAAGGGTAAGGAAGACATCAAGCGCAATCAGTGTCTGCAGGGGGAGTTGTTGCCTTGGCATGTGGCGCGCATGGTGTTGTTTCTGGCCGCTGATGACAGTGCCATGTGTACGGCGCAGGAATTTATCGTTGATGCCGGTTGGGCTTGAGCCGGCATCGGTTTTGTTGTGATTGGCTAAGGCGAGATCATTCGTCCCAGAGCTGGTTGAGCTTGGCTATATGCTCGTCTGCGGTATTGCGCAGCAGTGCTGTTGCCGCCAGAGATAGACGGAATAAATTGGCGGCATCTGTTTGGCCGATGGCAGGCGCGGCTGCGTCGCCGGGGTCGGTATCCACATTGGTTTCACGGGTGAGCTCGCTGGACAAAATGAGGTGCAGACTGGAATTGACGCCGGCAGCGATATCGCGCGCAAACTCGATGAAAGCAGCGAATCGCTCTTCCCGGCCGGGGCCGGAAATCCAGCGGAAGTCTTGGTGGGTTGGGGATGGGATGTTGGTCGGACGTGGTTGTATTGGTCATTTAACCTCCATTGATTGCACTAGGAACCCATACCTCACTTCCCAATGAGGTGGCGGGTACATGACAAAGTGGGAAGTACCGAGCGAACAATGACCATCGGCAAGCCCGAAGGCTTCTCTGCCAAGACCCGCCATTGAATGGACGTGCCTAGACAAACGAACGAAAAAACAGCCGCAGTGCGGCTCGTTCGCCATTGTTCGCATCGAGCTTCCCAACTCGGTCCTCTCTTTTTCGAGGACATGAGAAGTATCGGCCGGGTGAGAGGCTTGCGTCAAGTGCTTTACTTATCGTATCGCGGTTTCTGATACTGCTGGTTCTTCGGACGAGCTAGCCGGGGGTAGCCCGGCAGCTACTCACTTTTCTTGCTTCGCCAAGAAAAGTAAGCAAAAGAAGGCGACCGCAAAAGCCCGGCCCCTGCGGGGTTCCCAGTGATGCACAGTGAAAAATGGGAGCGACGCAAACTCGCTGCGCTCAGACATGCGTCACTCTTTTTCCATTTTTCACTGCACATCACTGGCCAGGCTCCAATGCGGACCTGAACAACCCCAACGGCTCGCTACGCATCGCGTTGAACGAGCGCGACTGCTTCCCACGTTTAATCCAATTTGAATATTCACCACCGTTCGCAAAGCCACCATGCTGCGCAAGCAGCGCGATGCGCAGCGAGCCGTTTGGCCGTTTCCGCTTATGCGTCGCCGGTGATGTGTTGCAGCAATCGGAAAAAGAGAGACGCATGTCTGAGCGCAGCGAGTTTGCGGCTCTCCCGATTGATGCGACACAGCACTGGGTACCCCCGTAGGGGGCGACGAATCGCGGTCGCTTTTCTTTGCTTACTTTCTTTGGCGAAGCAAAGAAAGTGAGTAGCTGCCGGGCTACCCCCGGCTAGCTCGTCCGAAGAAAACAAAACATTAGCACCCGCACCCGTGTTTAATAAATCGTCTTAGCCACATCCCTGATCGCCTGTTGCAAAATCACCGCCCCCGGAGACAGCAGTTGGTCACGCCGGGTGATGATACCGAAGCCATCCATTTTGCACGGCAACTCAATGGGCAGAATATCGAGCAGGCGCGCTTGGGAATAGTAGCGCGCCACTTCGGTCGGCATCGCATAGAGGAAATCGGTTTGCTGCAATAGGCTCGTAATCACCAAAATGGCAGTGGTATCGACCACATTGGCCGGCGGTGTCAAACCGCTGTTGCGGAACATTTGATCGCAACGGCTGCGCAAGATACTGCCTTTAGGCGCCATGATCCAGGGCGCATCAACGATGTCTTTCAGACTCAAGGAGCGCGCCGACTGCAACGGATGGCCAACCCGCGCAACCGCGCACACCGGTTCATCGGACAACTCTTCATACCCAAGGTCGAGACTATTGTTCTCATCAAGAATACGGCCCACCAGAAAATCCAGCTCACCATGCATGAGCCGCGCCAGCAAAATGTTGCTGCTCTCGACCTCCACCCCGATGCGCAACATCGGTGACTGCTCCTTGACCTTGGCAATGGCCGGTGGAATCAAGGACAGACCCGGCGACAAAATCACCCCGACATCAACCTGGCCGGACAGACCCGACTTCAGCGCCACAATGTCTTCATGTGCTTTAGACAAGCTCGTCAGTGCCATGCGCGAATGACGGATCATCGCCTCACCATAAATGGTCGGGCGCATACCGCGGGGTAGACGATCAAACAACGTCACACCGAGGGTGTCTTCCAGATCCTTGAGTTGCTTGGACGCAGCCGGCTGCGTCATGTTGAGTTCACTGGCTGCGCGGTGAATGTTGCGCTCGTCATCAAGCGCAATCAATAACAATAATTGCCGAGTTTTAAGACGGGCGCGCAAGAACCAGTTGGGGTCACTATTTTTCATGTCTCTCTTTATTTTTAGTCTGATTTGATGATATCAAATCATATATCGCCTGAGGCAAATAATTCATTAGAAATATATCCCACAAATCCTTAGTATCTAGGCGGTTCCCAGGCAGATTCTACGGCGGGGATGACGCATGGATAGACTCTTAATTCAGAGTCGTACTTGGATCTGAATTAAGAGTCTGTTCATGCGTGAAAAAAGAGAGCGGGAACAGCATAATGCTATCCCCCTGTTAACAAAAGAGAACTACGGAGACTTCAGATGATGCATTCCATTAAGACAAAAAAAATCGTTCAGGTTTTGGGCGCGGCCACGTTGTTTGGCGCCTGCCTGGGCGCAGCCCAGGCGCAAAGTAATGTGACTATCTATGGTCGTATTGACGCTGGCGTGAATTACCAAAGCGGCGTGCAAGTTGGCACCAGCACCAAAACCGGCAGCGAGTGGGCCGCAAGCGGTAACGAAT
>Ga0302155_10000523_pt1 | contig 30535 bp, 31 predicted proteins | sample I_Bog_N3_1_FD_193508 | JGI IMG/M metagenome (GOLD analysis project Ga0302155, IMG submission 193508) | Peat permafrost microbial communities from Stordalen Mire near Abisko, Sweden - I_Bog_N3_1 | ecosystem: Environmental > Terrestrial > Soil > Wetlands > Peat | place: Sweden: Abisko, Stordalen...
TGGCGCCAGCCGTATGGACAACACCGTCAAGTACGCTTCGCCCAACTTCAACGGCGTCACGGCTGAACTGGCCTATGGCTTCGGCGAAGTGGCCGGTGCGCCTCAGGCATCCAGCCAGATCGGTGCTGCCATTGGTTATGCAGCCGGTCCTTTGAACGTTCGTCTGGGCTTTCATGATCGCAACAATGATACGACAACGACCCAGACCGCTACCGCGCGCAATACCTTGTTGGGTGCGACGTATGATTTCGGTTCGTTCAAATTGCATGCCGCCTATGGCATTGACAAAGGACTCAACAGCTCGCCGCTGCGTAACACAAGCAATCCCTACGGCAGTAGCGCTCTGACTGCGTCGACCAATAGTACCGACACGCTCATCGGCGTGACGGTGCCCTTGAGCCCGACGCAGACTGTGCTGGCTTCTTATATCTACAAGAACGACAAGACCACGCTCAATCAGGATGCCCAGCAACTGGCAGTGGGTTATCGCTATGCCTTGTCCAAACGCACCGAGCTATATGCCATGTATGCCCACATCATGAATCAGAACGGTGCGCCTTACACGGTGGGCAGTTCGATTGAAGCGGGCAGTGGCAGCAGCGCTTGGGATTTTGGCATTCGCCATAGTTTCTAAGCGTGTGTTTTTCGCCGGACGGCGGATCGTCCCGACGTTGAGTGCGTCCTGGAAAAACGCTTGATGTCATTCGTTTTTCGGCGGGCCTGAGTGCCGGCAGCTTGTGCATAGAGGTGGGCGCAAGGCTGTCGGCCAGGCGAGCGCGTTGCATTGCTTCGCATCATGATTGAAAGGGTAGCTAAATGATCAAATTGACTCGCCTGAATATCGCACAACGTCTGGCCATCGGCTTTGGCGTCGTCATTTTTTTAATGCTGGGATTGACCGTAATCGGCGTGTATCGCCTGCATCAGATCAACGGCAGTATCCGCAGTATCGCCAATGATTTTTATCCGCGCACGGTCATGGCCAATACGGTCAAGGGCGCACTCGACGATACCGCGCGCAGCATGCGTAATCTCTTGTTCATGAGTACGGTCGATGAAATCCAGGGCGAGCTCGCCACCATCACTCATGCCGGCGCAGTTATTGATGACACCTTGCAGCGCTTTACCCGCGACACCGCATCGCCGGAAGGCAAGCAGATGCTGGCAGCGGTGAATGCTGCGCGCACCCAATACCAACCGGTGCTGGCCAATTTTCTGGCGGCAGTCAAAGATGGTCAGGTAGAGCAGGCGCGCGACCTGATCTTGCCGGAAATTGCCCCCTACCAAAGCGCCTATTCCAAGGCGCTCGATAATCTGATTACCTTTCAGGGACGTGGCATGGAGCAGGCCGGGCAGGAGGCGCAACATGTGTCGGCCGCGGCCAGCCTGCTGATGACGGGCATGGCAAGCATTGCCACATTGTTGGCAATACTGGTTGGTTATTCGGTCATGCGCAGCATTACCCGGCCCTTGCATGCAGCCATCCATATTGCCGAACGCGTAGCGGCGGGGGACTTGTCGGTGCGCGTGGACAGCAGCGCCCGCGATGAAACCGGCAAGTTACTCAACGCTCTGCAAGACATGAGCGACGGATTGGCTAATGCCGTCATGCAGGTACGCGACGGCTCTGATGCGATTTCCATTGCAGCCCGTAAAATAGCTGAAGGCAATGCCAATCTGTCGGCACGCACCGAAACTCAGGCCAGCACCCTGGAAGAAACGGCCAGTTCGATGCTGGAGCTCACCGAGGCGGTCGCTCATAATGCAGCCAGCGCTCGTCAAGCCAATCAACTGGTCATGAACGCTTCCCAGGTGGCCATGCAGGGCGGAGTGGTGATGAGCCAGGTAGTCAGCACGATGAAAGAGATCAAAGATAGTTCGCATCAAATCGTCGAGATCATCGGCGTGATCGATGGGATCGCCTTCCAGACGAATATTCTGGCGCTCAACGCCGCCGTGGAAGCGGCCCGTGCCGGTGAGCAGGGGCGCGGCTTTGCGGTGGTCGCCGCCGAAGTGCGCGCGCTGGCACAACGCAGTGCTGCTGCAGCCAAGGAAATCACTCGTTTGATCCAGCGCTCGGTCAACAGGGTCGAGGCTGGTAATGTATTTGTCGACGAGGCCGGCAACACCATGCAGGATATCGTGCGCAGCGTCCAACAAGTGGCCAGTATCATGACCGAAATTTCGGGGGCCAGCGATGAGCAAAGCGAGGGTATTAGCCAGGTCAATCATGCCATTGAACAGATTGACGACATGACCCAGCAGAATGCCGCGCTGGTCGAGCAGGCGGCTGCGGCGGCCCAGAGCATGCAGGATCAGGCGGTTGCATTGGAGCGCGCGGTGTCTTTATTCCAGGTTGATGCGGGTGCGCCAATGATGCTGGACCACGCTACCCAGGATGCACACCGTTTGCGTTTGCCGGCAGCAACGCAGCAACGCTTGCCTGGCTGATCCTGTAGCGCAGGCGCTGGAAAATAGGGTTTAATGTCGGCATATTCGTTGCGTATTCTAGCGACCAGCTCACCGCACATTTAGATGAAGGAATCCAGTCATGTCGACTGAAAAGAAAAACATTAAAGCCACTTTTTCACACGCCAGCAGCACCAAGGTACCCATTGTTTCATCGCTGCATCTGGCAGCGGGGCGCAGCACGGAATTGAGTGAATTTGAATTTGGCATGATCATCGCCAACAATGCCTTCAGCCGCTGGATGGTGCGCTGTATTTCTGCTGCGGGGATGAAGGACATGACGGCAACCGATGTGTTGGTGCTGCACCATATCAACCATCGCGCGCGCGAAAAGAAATTAGCCGACATTGCCTTTATCCTCAATATCGAAGATACGCATGTGGTTAATTATTCATTGAAGAAATTGTTGTCGCTGGGGCTGGTAAATACGGAAAAGCGGGGCAAGGAAGTCTTATATTCGACAAACGAAGCTGGTCAGGATCTGTGCAAGCGTTACTACGAAATCCGCGAGCAGCTACTGGTGTCGAGTCTGAGCGGTGATGATAGCGAGAGTTTTGAGCTGGAAGAGTTGGCGCGCTTCTTGCGCATCCTGTCCGGTTTGTACGAACAGGCTGCGCGTTCGGCAACGTCGATGTAGTCAGACGCTCTTATTCGTAGGCGGTTGCCAGCTTGTCCGGCAGCGGCACATGCAGCCACTTCTTGACGATGTTGTTGATTTCGCCGGACTTCTTGGCCTGGGTCAGGACGTCATTGACCTTGGCCTGCAAGGCGGCTTCGCCCTTGTTCATGCCAACCACACAGCGCGACTCTTGAATCACGTATTTAAAGACAGGCTTACGGGCCGGATTTTGTTCGCCCAGTGTGATGGCGACAAAGTCACCGGTGCCGATCAGTTTGACTTGGCCGGAGGAGTAGGCAGAGATCAAGGTGTTGTTGTCTTCGTAGCGCTTGATGATGGTGCTGGCGGGGACGCTCTTGGTCAGCAGAATATCTTCAAAGGTGCCGCGCGCGACGCCCACCGTCTGACCGGCCAGATCGGCTGGTGCGCTGACCTTGATGTCGGCCACGCCAAACAAGCTATTGTTGTAGGGGGCATAGGGTTGCGAAAAATCCATGACCTTTTCACGTTCGGCGTTTCTGCCCAGAGTGGAAATGACCAGGTCGACACGGTTCGATTGCAGGTAGGGGATGCGGTTGGCGCTGGCCACCGGCACCATGACCAGTTTGAGCCCCATTTTTTTGGCCACCAGTTGGGCCACTTCAATGTCGAGTCCTTGCAATTGCATGTCGGCAGTGACCGAGCCGTAGGGCGGAAAGTCTTGCGGCACGGCGATGCGCACTGTGCCGATCTTGGTAATGTCGGCCAAGGCATCGGCATGGGCCGAGGTTGCCACGAGGCCAACCAGGCTGAGACTGCAAACGGCCAACAAATGCGTGAATTTCATGACTTCTCCCGAATGGCGTGTTGAATAAGTAAAACGGTAATTGCTGATGCTGGCGCCGACGCGATCTGGAAACGACGACACTTGTGCAATTCGGAGTAAGCAAGTGGCGTGCCGAGAATCAGTGCTAAGCAGAACTATGCCTGAAAATACGAGAAATCAAGCGATTTAATTGCATGCCTCCGTTCCTGTTTCTGCGGGTTTGATGCCTCACGCCAATGAGGCTAATGGTGCCAGGATGTGTTCGGCAAGTCGGTTGTGGTCCTGCTGTTATCGGTTCATTATGTGTACAAGATAAATTTAACGGATTGGTATTGGTTCAATATCGGTTCATTACATGGTCCGATAAGCCGACAATTTCTATGGATGCAGTGTTTGCGTGCATTTAGGTATTGATCTGTCTCCAATCTATTTTGATGGAATTTTCATGATCCCCATTCATCCTGGTTCTTCCCCCGATGGCATAAGTCAAGCGTCGCCAGACAGCTGCAGCGGTTGTCACGGCTCTGCGGAGTTGGATATTCAGTTTGAGTATGCCTATCAACCGATCGTGGAATTCGTGACCAAATCGATCTATGCCTATGAGGCGTTGGTACGAGGTCCGCAAGGAGAGTCTGCCGCGAGTGTGCTGGCGCAAGTCAATGACAGTAATCGTTATCGGTTTGACCAGGCGTGTCGGGTGAAGGCTGTTGAGGGAGCCGCCAATTTGGGGATGACGGAATTTCTATCGATCAATTTCCTTCCCAATGCTGTGTATCGTCCGGAAGTCTGTATCCGCAGCACGTTTGCGGCGGCACGTAAATATAACTTTCCCATTGAAAATATTATTTTCGAAGTGACCGAGGGGGAGCGCGTCCAGGATAGGCCGCATCTGGTCAATATTTTCAAGCAATACCACCGATTTGGATTCCAGACGGCGATCGATGACTTCGGCGCCGGCTATGCTGGCCTGAATTTGCTGGCCGAATACCAGCCAGACCTGATTAAAATCGATATGGATCTGGTGCGCGACATTGATAAAAATGCGCCGCGTCAGGCAATCGTGGCGGGTATTGCTGCCATCTGCAAGAAATTGAATATTCGTGTCCTGGCCGAAGGCATCGAAACCCGTGCCGAGCGCGATTTTCTGCTGAGCATCGACATCACGTTGATGCAGGGGTATTGGTTCGCCAAGCCGGGTTTCAAAATGCTGGCAGGGATTCCTGCGTCGGCCTGGCTTTAGTCGCTGCTCGAAACGGTAAAAACAGGTATTACATCTACATCCATATCTACAGCCGTGCCCAATCCAGAGTGTCGCGCCAAATGGGAAAATTTTCTCATTAGGGGCGTACCTGCGTACCGAGATAAGGCCAAATATAGCCAGTCTCGGTTTCTAGGGAAATAGCGCACATTTTTCTGGAAATGCTTTTTTGTATTCCAATTTTGAAATCCACGCTTTTATTCCTGCCCCGCTCGTATCACTGTCCGTATTTTTATGGCGGCAAATTTACTGCCAAATAAAATCGGCGTCGCAATAACACACTGGTTGCATTTTTTCGAACTGGCCAGTTGCTTCAATCTAACCCGCAGCGGTTCCGTCATGGCGTCTCAGTCGCACATCAGCGCTGTGTTATGTCGTCGGCGGGAGTGTTTTCGAAGAATACCGGCTCTGCCTTGATCCATGCAGGCTCGTTCGAAGCAGGGTGCAAACCATTGACGAAAGGGCAGTAAATATGGTGTGGAGAGCATTTATTCGTGAGGGTGACACCCTCACGCCAGACGGTGGAAAAGTACAACCCGTACCCCAGCAATGGCCTGTCATTTATGACGGGAAACATGCTTGTTTCGAGGGGGATCCGGTGTATTGCAATGCTTGCAAAAGCTGGGGCGTTACCCAATGCGTCCCACCCTATCGTCCACATGCCGGGCCTGATGGGAGACAAGTGAATTTAGATGGTGACTTATGTCTGTGCGAATGCCCGAAAGCACCACGCCTGAAAGCCTTGTTTGACAATAACGGCATGCATTTTGACGGTGCTGTTGAAGAAAATGAGAACGTCGACATGACGCAAGCTTCTCCCTGGTCGGCGCCTGCGAATAGCAGCCCAGCGATGACGCGCTTTGATCAGTACTTCGTCGTATACGACAAGGTAACCTCAACGCCAGTCGACGGATTTTGCTACGGCATCGCCACCCTGAGCGACGAGTACCACGGCAGCCTCGATGAAGACGGTGCAACGGCCAGGGCTTATGCGCAGCAAGCACAGTCACTGACGCTGACCTATGTCGTTCAAACCACGATCGGAGTACGCCAATGAACGCACCAGTCAGCGCCCCGCCTGTCAAAGTCGCCACCATGACGCCTGCGTCTGATACCGAGGGAGTGCGAGTGAATGTGGAGGTTCTTCACCTCGATGACATTCCAGGCGCAATGGATCACATGGGATGGACCGTCTCAGCCCAGATGATGCGGCATTGGTTTTCCATTAAGCCGGCGTGGGGGATGCCGGAGGGGTGGCGAAGCGGTAAATATACGACTGATGCTACCGGTTTAAGCGAAGACATTGATTACACCCAGCTCCCGTCAATCCAAATTAACGACAGCATCATCAAAATGGTTTGGGCAATGCGGTATCCGCAGGTCAAAGAAGCGATGGACTATCTCAAACAGCACTGGAACTCTCGGGTGGGTGTAATTGAGCTTCGTGAAAAACTATACCGTCATGGTTGGAAACCAGGTCAATCACTCACGCTTGGCAGCAAGAGAATGCCGGCCTACCAGTTGGACTACCTATGCCAGATGAATATGCGGCCATTGGGCAGTATTTGGGACACGCTAGACGATTTCTATGGAGCCATCTTCAAAGCTACGCTCAAGGTAGCGGTCGTTGGCAAGGCCTATCGCAAACTGCTGGGGGCGGACCGAGGCAAAGATTTTTTCAGGATTGATGCGCTCGGTTTCTACCTTCGTGACACCTACGACTTCAATGCTGACTGGTTCGAGGATGGCTTCATGGGGCTGGGCGTGTGGAGCAAAGAACGCTGCCTGTCCAAGGCGGAGATGGCGGAATATAAGCTGCACAGTGTCTCCGGCCCAACATCATTGATAAAGCGCCACTTGCGATTTCCCCACTTCGTGAAGGTGCAAAACAGGGATTTCCGGCGCTGGCAAAAGGCGCACAACTCCGGCGGCGATTTCTTCGTATTTTCCGACGTACTTTGGGAGTCATATCATGGACCAGATCTTGAAATCCCCCCGGCTTAAACGTGTGGGCTTGTTTTGCATCGTTATTGTCGGCCTTTGGTATGTAGGATTCTGGCGCCCCATTGTTGACCACGTCCCGGGACCAAATGGTAACACCCGGTACTACAGTCCGAATTGCGCTTACTACGTCATCTATAGGCAAAGTCTGTGGGAAAAAATATCAGCCCCTTTTACTTGGAGCTTGGCCACAGCATACCTATATGACAAGAACGGAAAATTGCTATACGAAAGCAAAACCTCTCCTGGAGATAGACTCATGCCGGTTTGGCTACCAAATACGGTTTCTCAAGGCGATGCGAGCAAGTGGTGGAGATATCAATTGCCCACAAGCCCTGGCGATTTTTTGCATCCGCAAAACTGCCTCGCCCAAAACAAGTAGTCCATGTTGATCGCTTCTGTCTGCGTTTCGCTAAGGCCAGAATCTCGGTTTGCGGAGAGAAGCTTTGAGCAAGGCAGGGGGCCGGACAGTTTTTGAGGACAATTCTGGCAGCGATTTCTTCGTGTTTTCTGACGTACTTTGGGAGTCATATCATGGACCAGATCTTGAAATCCCCCCGGCTTAAACGTGTGGGTTTGTTTTGCATCGTTATTGTCGGCCTTTGGTATGGGGTATTCAGACTTTCTATTTTCAATTGCGAATCTGGTCCCGACGGTAACATCCCGTACTACAGCCCGAATTGCGCTTACTACGTCATCTATAGGCAAAGTCTGTGGGAAAAAATATCAGCCCCTTTTACTTGGAGCTTGGCCACCGCATACCTATATGACAAGAACGGAAAATTGCTATATGAAAGCAAAACTTCTACAGGAGGTACCTTTATACCGGTTTGGCTACCAAATTCTGTTTTGCAAGGCGATGCGAGCAAATGGTGGGAATATCGTTTACCCACAAGCCCTGGCGATTTTTTGCATCCGCAAAACTGCCTCGTCCAAAACAAGTAATCCATGTCGGGGTATGCCGCGATCGGAGTAAAAATAGCCCGAGTCTTTCTTGACTAAATCATTTCTAAGATATATCTTAGTATTGTCTTAATTAAGAAAGGACAGACATGTTTACACGTTTTATCGGTGGCCATCATGGCCCCACCCACCATCGTGCCGAGCGTTCCCATCACGGCGGCGGCCTGTTTGAAGAGCGCGGACGCGGCGGTCCTGGCGGAGGTCGCGGTGCGCGTATGTTTGAGCAAGGCAGCTTGCGTCTGGTGATTTTGCATCTGTTGCAGGAAAAGCCGCGCCATGGCTACGAAGTCATCAAGGCGATTGAGCAAATGGTTGGCGGCGATTACAGTCCGAGCCCGGGAGTCATTTATCCAACCCTGACTTTATTGGAGGAGCTGGCTTACGCTGCGGTAGAGGCGGAAAGTGGCGGCAAGAAGCTCTATCGCATCACGGCGGAGGGACAGGTTTTTCTGGCAGAGAACCAGGCTGCGCTGGAGTTGGTTCTCAAACGTCTGGAAATCAAGCAACGCGCCAGTGGTACGGAGTCACCGGAACTGCGCCGTGCGATTCAGAATTTCAAAATGGCTTTGCACACCCGGTTGGGCAAGGGTGCGCTCGATCAGCAGCAATTGCACGCCATCATCGACATCATCGATCACGCCGCGGTGGCGATCGAACGCAGTTGAACCGAACTGGTTTCGACTAGGCCGTTTGCCGCGCGTTGATACGTAAAGGAAGCATCATGAGAGAACATCGTTATCGCATCACCCTGGAACATCTGGCGACCACATCGGAAGGCCAGCCGCAACATGCGCCGCTGCAATTTGAGACAGGCAACCACGACGATATCTTCAGCATCATCGCCAGGTCTCGCAGCAAGGGGCATTTTGATGAAGACACCAGCGCCGCATTGGCGCTGGGGCTGAAGCTGTTTTCCGAGGTCATGCTCAAACAGCGCAAGCATCCTTTGTTTGCCGACATCCAGCAGCCGCTGCGTGAATTCATTGGCAAGCTCAAGACGCTGGAGCCGGTCGTGTCGGCAGCACCGGCAGCGCAGGCTTAATTTCGGCTGGGCGCAATCATTTCTGCATAGTCATAGAGCGCGCCGAGGATGTCTTCGCCGCGCTCATCAACGCTTTCCGACAAGCCATCAATCTGCTCGAACAGCGCATCCAGTGTGCGTGTGCCGCCTTCACCATCAAACAGGCGGGCGGCACGGTGGGTTTCCCAGCGCTGCGTTTCTTCTGTCGATAGCGTGTCGGGGAAATTGCGAGCACGGTAGCGAAACAGGAGTTCTTCCAGGCGCGGGTCGTCAAAGTTGATAGGCGTTTGCGCCAGTTGCTGTGGCGTCAGGGTGCGCAGATGGGTGAGCTGGCGGCGGTCATTGTTGCCGATAAAGCCGCCGTATAAATCCTCATCGACATCGAGAGGGGCTTCCTTGGGACGCTGGAATACCTTGCTCCAGATACTGTCAAGGGCGGGTAGTGTGGCGGCAATCTCGGCATGGCGTAGCGCGACGTCGATATCGAGGCCAAGTTCGGCGGCGCGCGCCGGCGTGAGCGTCTTGAGGCTGGCGATGACCATCGGCGATTTGTTCAGGTGGATGGATTTGACCGGCAGGCGTGTGACGCCTTCGGGCAGTGCGTCGTTCTTGCTGAACATGCGTGTACGAATGGTGTCAGCGTCCAGTCCTTGCAGTTCGCTCGGATCGCGGCTGAGGTCCCAGGCCAGAATTTCGTTTTTGTTGGTGGGATGGGTGCCGAGCGGCCACATCACGGCCAGGCAACCTTGCGTGGCGGGAAACATGCCGGAAATATGCAGGAAGGGTTTGGGCGTGGCCAGACCGATCTCGGTCGCTACGCGATCTTTCTTGTGCAGCGCCAGACAAAAATCGAATAATCGCGGCTGCTGTTGGCGGATCAATCTGGCGAAGGCGATGGTGGCGCGCACGTCTGACAAGGCATCATGCGCGGCTTCGTGCAGCAAGCCGTTGGCGCGGCTCAGATGTTCCAGCTTGAAGCTGGGGACACCGTCTTCCTTGCGCGGCCAACTGATGCCTTCCGGGCGCAGGGCATAGGTGGTGCGCACCACATCAAGCAAATCCCAACGGCCGCATTGATTTTGCCATTCACGCGCATAGGGATCGATCAGATTGCGCCAGAACATGAAACGGGTGATTTCATCATCGAAGCGAATCGTGTTGTAACCCACGCCGATGGTGCCGGGGTCGGCCAGGGCCTGTTCGATGGCGGCGGCGAACTGATATTCGGGGATGCCGCGCTCGAGACAGATTTGCGGCGTAATGCCGGTGATCAGACAGGATTGCGGATCGGGAACAAAATCCGGCGCCGGTTTGCAGTAGATCATGATCGGTTCGCCGATCTCGTTGAGCTCGGCATCGGTGCGAATGGCGGCAAATTGCGCCGGTCGGTCGCGCCGCGCTTGCGCGCCAAAGGTTTCGTAGTCGTGCCAGAGGAAGGTGTGATTGGACATCGCGCCAGGGAAGAAATAGAGTCAGGCGATTTTACCTGAGCTCACCGCATGTGCCTGCAATTACATCTGCACGGCATGCGTTATTTAACAGGAGCATCATTTTCTGAGGGCTGGCTGGCTGATATTGCCTTGCGGGGGTTGACGCTGAGTATGGTTTGCAACTGGGTTTGCAGGTCGCCTTCGTGCATGCCGCTGTTGGCAGCACTGCCGTAGACGATATTGTTGATGACCCAGCCTCGGGTATCGCGCGTGAGTACCATGCGGTCAATTGATTTATACGGCGTTGGCTGTTGGGTATCGCGATAAATGACTTCAGTGGAGCAGTTGGCATTGTTTTCTATCACTTGGCAGGTGAGTAGTCGAAAGGACGATGCGCCCTTGGGGTTGGTGGTGAAGAGATCATCGTTGACCAGCGCTGGCGAGCCGATACCATTGCGCGCCAGGCGTGCTTCTTCGGCAACCGATACATCCTTGAGCAGATCAAACAAGGGTACCGAGAGGAAGTGACGCATCGTGATCAATTGTTGCAGTGATAAGGCACCATTCGGATGCATCGCTTGATGGGTTTGATAAAAGTCGTTGACCAGCTCTCGCGCTTCCTGGTCAAGGTTGTCACCGCAGCCGCTCAGGCTGATGAGCGTTGCCAGCATCAGTGTTTTAGCCGATTGCGCCACGATCTTTCTCTCCCTTGGATTTGCCTTCGCGACATTGCCATTTTGCGCTGGTTACTCAGCAATGGGTAAGTGAAACTGCCTGACAAACCGCCGCCTGCCATTGATGCTACCGCAAGACCGGCGCAAACCTTGTGCTGAACTTGCTCCAAGAAAGCCTGTATTTCTTCCATTTGGAGCGGGCTACTGGTAATCGTTGACGATGCTGTTGAGGGTATCGGTCAGATATTCGGTTTGCGCAGACTGACTGTTGCCGATGAATTCAATATCGTCGATGAGCCATTGCTGGTTTTGTCTGACCAGCAGTAGTTTGTCGCGCCAGCTTTCGTCGCTGTCGTCTTTGGCGTCGCTGCTGCTGGCTCGGTAGCGGAAACGGACAGTGCAAGAAGCCCGATTGTTTTCACTTTCGCAACTATCCAGGGAAAACGAGGTGGCGCCTTCAAACAATGAAGTAAACAAGTCGCCGTTCACCAATGGCGGCGGCACGCCGTCGGTGGCGGCAGCACGGTACCTGGCTTCAGCATCGGAAGCTTTACTCAGCAATGCAAAAAGCATCGGCGACAGGAAGGGTTGCAACTGTTTTAATTCATCCGCGCCGGGAATGCCGGGATTGTGTGCTTTGAGATGTTGCTGGTAAAACCCGCGAATGACTTTTTCTTGCAAACGGCTATCGTCAGGTGTTTCACTGCAGGCAGTGACAAGGGCAACTGTCGATAGCGCGGCGAGGCGGGTAAAAATCTTCATGCAGTTATATCCGGATAAATCAGGGCCGGTCGGGGGTAATACCGCCGGGAAATCGCTGTATTGACAGCATCGTCTGTCGTCGTGACCAGATGATGACAAGCCATTACAGCGATTCAGTCAGTAGTGAGAAATGCTCTACATGCGGTGCGCTGGCGAAATACGGACCGACGATACTGCGCCATTCGGTGAAGGCGGGAGATTCACGAAAATCCACCGTGTGGTTTTCCAGCGTGTTCCAGTAAATCATCAGCACGTAGCGTTCCGACGTTTCAATACCTTTTTGTACCTTGTGACCCAGGTAGCCGGTGGCCTTGACGATGACCTGGGCGATGCCGCGTTGAATGGCTGCTTCGAATTCATCCTGTTTGCCTGGTGCGATGCGGATATCGGCAAGTTCCAAAATCATGGTTGTCTCCGTGGTATGTAGGGGATTGGCGGTATAGGTAGACCGGGATTATTACATTTTCCCAACAACAGTGCTGATGCATGCCCCACCCAAAATGGTGAAAGTGTCTGCGCGCGTGCGAAAAGCTGCACCGTCACGCAGCATGGTCACCATGTAATGCATTTTTTTACCAATTAATGGCAATTTATAGGTGCTGACTAATTGTTATTTGCATCTTGCCTCAATACACTGGGGCCTGTTAATAACAAGTCGCGCACCCTTGTGCGTGGCGACAAATAAACTTCGGAAGGGCTTTCATGGCTGGTTCTTATTTTCCTCAGTGGCGTGTGCGCAGCAGCATCGACGATGGACAAGGGCAGGTGATTTCTACGGATGAGCGTTTGCCGATACCGCAGACGGTCGCCATGGGAGTGCAGCATGTGGTGGCGATGTTCGGATCGACCGTGCTGGCACCCTTGTTGATGGGTTTTGATCCGAATCTGGCAATTTTGATGTCGGGCGTGGGTACCTTGTTGTTTTTCTTGCTGGTGGGCGGGCGCGTGCCGAGTTATCTGGGCTCCAGTTTTTCCTTCATCGGTCTGGTGATCGCCGTCACAGGTTATGCCGGACATGGCGCCAATGGCAACCTGGCCATTGCTCTGGGCGGCATCGTTGCCTGTGGCGTGGTCTATACCTTGATTGGTGTTTTGGTCAGCGTTATTGGTACGCGCTGGATTGAGAGTCTGATGCCGCCGGTGGTGACCGGTGCGGTGGTGGCGGTGATCGGACTGAACCTGGCACCGATTGCCGTCAAGGGCGTCACCGGCAACAGCTTCGATGCCTGGATGGCGCTTGGTACGGTCTTGTGCGTGGGCTTGGTGGCGGTATTTACGCGCGGCATGGTGCAGCGCTTGCTTATTCTCATCGGTCTGCTGTTGGCCTATTGTATTTATGCCATCTTGACCAATGGTGCCGGCTTGGGGAAACCGATTGATTTTTCCAGTGTTGCCAACGCTGCCTGGTTTGGCCTGCCAGTATTTGCAGCACCGATATTCAAGGCCAACGCCATGGCCTTGCTGGCGCCGATCGCCGTCATTCTGGTGGCCGAAAATCTGGGGCATATCAAAGCCGTCAGTGCCATGACGGGCCAGAACCTGGACAAGTACATTGGCCGCGCGTTTATTGGTGACGGTTTGGCAACGATCCTCTCTGGCAGTGTGGGCGGCACCGGTGTGACAACCTATGCCGAGAACATCGGTGTGATGGCTGTAACCAAGATTTATTCGACGCTGGTGTTTGTGGTGGCGGCCTTGATTGCGATTGTCCTTGGTTTTTCACCCAAATTCGGCGCCGTGATTCTAACCATTCCAGGCGCTGTGCTGGGTGGTGTGTCAATTGTGGTGTTTGGTCTGATCACGATTTCTGGGGCGCGTATCTGGGTTGAAAACAAGGTGAATTTTTCCGATAATACCAATCTGATCGTGGCGGCAGTGACGCTGGTTCTTGGTGCCGGTGATTTCACCTTGAAGCTGGGTGGTTTTGCGCTTGGTGGCATTGGAACCGCCACTTTCGGTGCGATTATTTTGTATGCCTTGCTTAGAAAACGGGGCGCTTGAACGTTGTGGGAGTGCTAATGCGGCCGCTGGTAGCAGTTTTTATTTGGCATTCTCATCAAAACTTGTCGAATTCCCATTGAGCAATTATCACCAGCTTACTATACTCGTGCGACTCGCATGGTCAGGTGTCTGAAAACAGATCAAGAGAGGTTTAGCCGTAACATGTCTGCGGTCACTCTGACCGTCAATCAAAGAACAGGAACACCCAGTATGAGCACTGATTTCAAGTATGTTGTTTTATTGTGTCTTACCGGGACTTTGCTGGCGGGCTGCGATGCATTCGCCGGCAAGAAAGACTATGCCTATTTCCGTGAGCATGTGGATGAAGCCAAAGCAGTGTCTGATGAGTGTCAGTTGAACGGTACTTCCGGTATGAAATCGGACAAAATTGCTCAATGTGATGCTGCGCGTCAGGCTTATGGCAATCGTAAGCAAACCTATTGAGATAGTCGCCGTCGGACCAGCAAGAACAACGCGCAGACAATAAAACGCCCGGCATGCCGGGCGTTTTATTGTCTGCGCCAATAGCGCGACGCTTAATATGTGCCGACGAAATCACCCTTGCCAATTTCCACGCCGTTATGGCGCAGGATATCGTAGGCAGTGGTGAGGTGGAAGAAGAAATGTTGCATACCGTAGTGCAGTAGATAGGCTTGACCGGTGAAGCGTTTTTCCTTTGGTGTGCCTGGACGCAGCACGATCTCGCGTTCCGCTGCACCTTCAAATTGTTGCGGCTGCAAGCCGTCGATGAATGCCAGTGTCTTGTCCAATCGCGCTTGCAGATCGGCGAAGCTGACTTCATTGTCGTCGTAAGGTGGTACCTCGACGCCAGCCAGACGCGCCGGTACACCCTTGGCAAAATCAGCAGCGATTTGTACCTGGCGGATCAGGTTGAACATGTCCGGGAACAGGCGTGCAGTCAGCAACGCAGCGGCGTCAATGTTCTTGGCTGCAGCATGTGCTTCGGCTTTGCTGAGGATTGCCTTGAGGCTGTTGGCGCCTTGCTTGAAGACGGGCACGGAAGCGGAGTAAAAAGAGATGGTCATGATTTTCCTTAGGAATGACAGAGCAATGGCGTCATGTGACGACGCCGGGATTATTTCTGGTATTCGATTTCCAGTGAGCTGAACTTGGAGTAGAGCCACAGGCCGCAGGCAAACAGTGTGCCGAGAAAGCCGGTAAAAATCAGCGCCAGCATGATGCCGACGAAGGGTGAGGCGATCAGGCCCATGAGGCCGGTCAGGTGCTGACCGTTCCAGACGATGGTCGGCGCTCCGAAAAAGGCGAATAGGCCCATCAGGACTGCGACCGGGACCAAAGAGAAGCTAGAGGCGATGGCCAGGATCTTATAGATGGTGCCAAAGGAAAAACGCCTGATTTCAAGGGTTTCAAACATCATGTTTCCAGAAAATAAGCATGGCCGATTGACGGCCGGTTTGCGGAGCCGGTTGCGTTACCGGCCGTGGTCCGTATTATTTGGCTACCCAGCTGTCTTTCAACGTGACTGCGCGGTTGAATACCGGCTTGCCAGGCAGTGAATCGATGCGGTCAGCAACAAAGTAGCCATGGCGCTCGAACTGGTAAATCGCGCCGGCAACGGCATCCTTGAGGCTTGGTTCTAGATAGGCGCTGATGATTTCTTTGGAGTGGGGGTTCAGTGCCAGCTTGAAATCCTTGCCGCCGGCATCTGGATGTGGGTCGCTGAAGAGCCGGTCGTACAGGCGGATCTCTGCGGCCAGCGCGTGTTCTGCGCTGACCCAGTGCAGGTTGCCTTTGACCTTGTAGTTGGCGCTGCCTTCGGTACCGCTTTTGCTGTCAGGGAAATAGGTGCAATGGACCGCGATGACGTTGCCGTTTTCGTCCTTGTCGCAGCCAGTGCATTCGACCACATAGCCGTAGCGCAGGCGTACCTTGTTGCCAGGGAACAGACGGAAGTAACCCTTGGTCGGCACTTCCATGAAATCTTCTTTTTCAATCCACAATTGCTTGCTGATCGGAAAGTGACGATGTTCGCTGTCGTGCAACGGATGCGCCGGGGGATACACCGGTGCACTGCATTGCACGCTTTCATTTTCGGGGAAGTTGTCGATGATCAGCTTGAGTGGGCGCAGTACAGCCACGGCGCGCGGCGCCTTAGGGTCGAGATCGTCGCGCAGAGCACCTTCCAAAATGCTGTAGTCGATCCAGCTATTGTTCTTGGAGGCACCGGTACGTTCACACATCAGACGGATTGCTTCAGGCGTATAGCCGCGCCGGCGCAGGCCAACGATGGTTGGCATGCGTGGATCGTCCCAGCCAGCCACGATGTTTTCGTCCACCAGTTGCTTGAGCTTGCGCTTGCTGGTGATGATGTAGGTCAGATTGAGACGGGCGAATTCATACTGATGCGGCAAAGGTTTCTTGAACAGACCTTCAGCGGCCAGGCGTTCCAGCACCCAGTCGTAGAACGGACGCTGGTCTTCGAATTCCAGGGTGCAGATCGAATGGCTGATGTTTTCCAGCGCATCTTCGATTGGATGGGCGTAGCTGTACATCGGATAGACGCACCATTTGTCGCCGGTATTGTGGTGGGTGGCGTGGCGGATGCGGTAAATGGCCGGATCGCGCAGATTCATGTTGGGGCTGGCCATGTCGATCTTGGCGCGCAGGATCAGGCTGCCGTCGGCATGTTTGCCGTCGCGCATTTCTTCAAACAGACGCAAGGATTCATCGGCTGTGCGATTGCGCCAGGGCGAATCGGTGCCGGGCTCAGTCAATGTGCCGCGTGTGACGCGCATTTCATCGGCGCTTTGCTGGTCCACATAGGCATGACCGGAGCGAATCAAGGCCTGGGCGCCGGTATACATCACATCGAAATAATTACTGGCGTAGTACAGGTGTGAGTGGCCGTCATGTTGCCAGTCGAAGCCCAGCCATTTCACCGAGTCGATAATGGTATCGACGTATTCCTGATCTTCCTTTTCCGGATTGGTGTCATCGAAGCGCAAGTGGCAGCGGCCGTTGTAGTCGCGCGCCAGACCAAAATTGATGTAGATCGATTTGGCATGGCCGATGTGCAGATAGCCGTTGGGCTCGGGTGGAAAACGCGTCACGACTTGCGGCAGCAGCTGGCCCTGGCTGTCATTGCGGTTGCTATAGGTACCGGAAACCAGATCGGCTTCGATGATGCCGCGCAAGAAATTGGTAGAAGGGGCGGGGGTGTGACCGTTTTTCAGTTCGTTGCTCATGGATGACGGATAGGTGCTTATTTGGTATAGAAAGACATTTTACCGCAGCAAGCTGGAATGAACGGCGTTTCCCGGCATTTGGGGCGGGTTCCGCTGAGCGTTGCATAGGAAATATTTGATTACACTTGATACGGCTGCGAATTACCTCTGTCTGGGCTTTGTCGTCAAGCTGTGCTCCATTGCCAAGCCAAAGGAGCACAAATGAAGAAGTTGATCAAACTTGCCGTTGTCGGCATTTTGCTCGCAAGCACGTTGTCGGCTTGTGTGGTACTGCCGTTAGGGCCTGGCTACTACCGGCCCCACCATGAACAATATTATGGCCGTTAAGGACGATTGTTTAGCTGGCAAGCTTAGCTGCGGTTAGAATGCCACGCTTCACTTTTTTACAGGGAGTCAATCACATGAAAAATAGACATATCCGTCTCAAACAATTGTCCTTGCTGGCATTATCGTTGCCGCTGCTGTCCGTAGTTACTGCCATCTCGGCACGTGCGGACGAGCCAGGTCGTCATCCTTTTTATGCCCATGCAGAGGCAGATCTGCATCAAGCAAAATGGTTGATTTCCCATCGCCCTGGCGACAATTGGGAAATGGGGCGCAATGAGCAACGTGCGCTCGAAGAAATCGGACGGGCCGAGCAGGTCGTCATGCAACTGGGGCTGGATGTCGGTAAGGATATGTACCATCCCGAACATAGTGATATCCATCCTGATCGTCGTGGTCGCCTGCATGATGCCATCGATACGTTGGAAAAGGCGCACGATGATCTGGCACATGAAGAGGATGATCCACGTGTGCGCGGCATGCAGCGCGATGCCTTGCATCATATCGATGATGCCATCGATGCCATCCGACACGCCATGCACGACGCCGGTTACTGATCGTCGTGGTTTTAACGCGCCTTGCCATCGATGTTTTGTTAGGCGCTCTTATTTTGAACCGCTGATCGCTGCTCGCAGCAGCCAGCGGTTTTTTATTATTCAGAAGTTGCAGGTTCTATGTCTGACGAGGTCTAAACAAATGCGCAAACAGACGGCTGACGGCTAGTTTTTCGGGACGTTGGTGCAAATTGAGGAAGAGCTTGCCGTTGGCCTCGCGTTGCGCCGAACGGATTGCATCAACCCGCACAATCGTGCTGCGATGGACTTGCCAGAACTGCTGCGGATCCAGTTGCACCAGTAACTCCTTGAGGCTGGCACGGATCAACACCTCACCATCGACCGTGACGACATTGAGATATTTGTCTATGGCGGAAAAATAAACAATGTCGTCAACCGAGATCAATCGGATCTGGTTTCCCACGGTAGCGCGGATCATGCGCAGACGTTCTGGCGCTGTTTTCGGCGTGATTGCGCGCAGTTGCATGAGTGTTTGCACCATGATTTCCTCTGCATTGGCTACTCCAGTGCGATTTTTCAGGCGTTCTTGCAGGCGAGCAATGGTCTGACGCAAGCGTTCCTCGTTGACCGGTTTGAGCAGGTAGTCGACGGCAGCTTGTTCAAAAGCCTGTATGGCGTGATTGTCATAGGCAGTCACAAACACCAGCAGCGGCAGAGTTTGATTTTCCGGCCATTGATCGGTCAGCTCACATGCGGCATCCAGGCCGCTCTGGCCGGGCATTTTGATATCGAAGAAGAGCACATCCGGCTGCAATGTCAGGGCTTGTGTGACCGCATCGAAGCCGTTGCTGGCAATTCCAATCAATTGCATTTGCGGCCACAAGCGCTGCAGGCTGTCGGCCAGCGCACGCGCTAACAGCGCTTCATCTTCTGCGATCAATACGCGGATGGGTGTGTTCTCTTTCATGTGGCGGGCGCAGGTTACTCGGCCAGCAGCACTTGCATCGGTAGCGACAGTTGCGCCATTGCGCCGGAAGGAATGTTGTGCGTCAGAGTCAGTTCCGCCAGCGGACCATACAGAGCATCAATGCGTGAGCGAATGTTTTCCAGGCCGAGATGCGTGCTGGCCGGCTTGTTGTAGGCCGCATCACTGTCAAGACCCATGCCGGTGTCGATGACGCTGATGATCAGCATGGTCTGCTGTTGTGTTACCTGGACGGTGCAACTGCCGCCACCGATTTTGGGTTCGAGGCCGTGACGGATGGCATTCTCGATCAGGGGTTGCAGCAGCATGGGTGCAATCGGTGTTTGCCGCAATTCGTCGGGCAAGTGCAGCGCATAGGTCAGGCGCAGCCCCATGCGCAGTGACATCAGGCCTAGATAGGCTTCCATCAGCAGAAATTCCTGCCCTAGTGTGGTTTGTTCGCTACGTGAGGTCGATAGCGTGGCACGCAGGTAGTGGATCAACTGATCAAGCATTTGCTGCGCTCGCAGCGGTTCGCTGGAGATGAGCGTTTGCAGGGTCGCCAGTGTATTGAACAGCATATGCGGCTCGATCTGTGCCTGCAGCATTTGCAGTTGCGCTATCACGGCCTGTTTTTCAATGGCAGTATTGCGTGCTTGCAGGCTTGCCATTTTCTGGCGATTCCAATAAAACAGCGTGCCGCCGACGCAGGCCAGTAGCGTCAGTACGATGAAGCCGGTGGTATTGTGCGTTTGACTGATCGCTACCAACGAGGCCGGATGCCCCTGCAAGGATGCGGCAATCAGGCTACCAATAAAAAACGACAACGGCGCCAGTAAAACCAACATCAAGAGGAAGCCGAGTTCGTGCGGATTGTCTTTGCCCCATAACAGCAGACGGCCGCCATCAATGAGCAGCATTGCAGTCAGGCCAATACACATCGCGTAGAGCAGGTTCTCGCCAAAACCGGTGCCAACGTGCATCAAGTAAGTGACTAACAAGGCGCAGAGCAGATTGATAATGAGCGTTGGTACCAAGCTGCGCGGCAATTCCCGGGCGAACAGTTGCAAGCGTGAAGCGGAAAGGAGCATGACTTGTTGGTTCTCGATTATTTTCCAATCATGCGTGGTCTTTATGGGGAAGCCAGTCGCATGTACACCTTCAAACGCTGAAATAGTAACCCGATTCCCCTATTGCGTAACGCATCGCAATGCAGTCTCTTCTGGCGCTTGCTCATCCACCGCGGATGTTTGAATAAATGTCATTGGGAAATATTTCCTTTTGGGAAATTTATTTTCATCATTTTTGATTTTTTTAAATCTTTTTGGACTGTTAATGAATGTCTGTCCGACATAAAATGTCGCCAATAAAATTGGTACAAGGATCAAGCATGTGGCCCTATCCGAAAGTTGCCGCTCATCGCGGAGGTGGCACACTGGCACCGGAAAATACGCTGGCGGCATTTCGTTGCGGTATGGAATATGGCTTTCGGGCGGTTGAATTCGACGTCATGCTCAGTGCCGATGAACAGGCCATTCTGATGCATGACGCACAGTTTGGTCGGACTCTGCCAGGTGTGGGCAAAGTAGCTGAGCACAGTTTGCCGCAGTTGCAGCAGCTCGATGCCGGTGGCTGGCACAGTGCGCAATTTGCTGGTGAGCGTGTCTGTACGCTTGATCAGGCATTGCACTTCTGCCGCGACAATGGCATCTGGATGAATATTGAAATCAAGCCCGCCGGCGATAGTTATGCTGAGCGTACCGGCGAAGTGGCTGCCGCGCAGGTGGCGGCATTCTTTGCTGATGCACTAGCGGCGTATGTGCCAGGGCAGAATGATCGCAGTCTGCCTTTGTTCTCTTCATTTTCGTTCGTTGCATTGATGGCGGCAAAACGTACCGCACCCGGTATTGCGCGGGGCTTCCTGCTCGATAAAATTGATGGTGACTGGCGCGAGCAGATGCGGGCGCTGGAAGCGGTTGCGGTGCATACCAACCATAAAAATTTGACGCCGGTGCTGGCACAGGCAGTCAAACAGGCTGGTTATGGTTTATTCTGCTACACCGTTAATGAGCTTTCTCGCGCTGCAGAAATCCTCAGTTGGGGTGTTGATGGATATTGCACCGATCGTATCGATTTAATTGGTCCGGCATAAAATTCTAACGAATAATCAGAGAAGCAGGGAATACCGCATCATGAAAATCCGCCGCATGCATCGCATGCTTGGCGCGCTATTGCAAGTAGTCGCCGTCACCGTGTTTATCACCGTCCCGCCGCTTGTGCTGGCTCAGGGTAGTCAGCACAAATATGCCGATGATGCCATTGTGCGCGATCTCAAGGCCGGCAAGCTGAGCGTACGTCAGGCACAGACATTACGAGAGCAGCGTGAGCGTACTGCCGTGACACCACGGCGCAAGCCGAAGCATAAGTTTCATTCCCATGCATCAGGCGGCAAAGCATTAAAAAGCGCGACCTCCAGAGAGCATAGGGCAGCAGCGCCGATGCGATCATCGCGTGTGCCGCATGGTAAAAAGGAGGTGGTGCAGGTGAATACATCGCATCGCCTTGGCGGCAAGTCAGTCAGGCACAATGCCAAGCCGCACGAGAAGTTGCTCAAGACAGGTAAGGTGCGCAAGGGTAAGGCACCGCAGGGACGTAATAGTCGCGCCAAGCATGTCAGGAAATTCTGACTCGAAAAAGCCCTCGGCTCCCTCGCCATGCTGTATTGGTCCCGGCAACGTTGTGCAAGAGTTGTGTTGAAGTGTCAGAAAATCCTGATGCCGGCGGGCGCCGATACCGTTAAAATGTGTCAACGCAATCTGAATTTGGAGCGTTAAAATGGGCATAGCGCGTAGGTAATAACCGCTCCGTCGACATGACGTCATGGATTTGGTAAAAATGTCAGCGTACTTGTGATGAATTGAACTAACTAGAGAGGAAAACGATGAAACTGAATAAACTCCTGGCAGCTGTACTTGTTGCTGCTTTCGCTATGCCGGTGTTGGCTCAGAACGCGCCTGCGTCTGCTCCGGCAGCAGCTTCGGCACCAGCCGCCACGCCACATGCCAAGCACAAGAAACACCATAAGCACAAAAAGCACAAAAAACACCATAAGCATCATGGCAAGAAAAAAGCTGCTGATAAGACCTATCAGGGCGCTTGATTTACCGGAGGGGATGCAAGCCGTGCAAGGTGTCTGCGAATTAGTCCGGCGAAAGCGGGGCAAGCAGGTTTAACTGAGGCAGGTTGATATCACCTTAACCCGTTGGGAGCAATCCGAACGGGTTTTTTTACGTCTGTACGGTGCGATGGGTGCGTACACGTGTGCGCACCGTGATTGTAATGGGGCTTCTCACGTATAATCATCGGTTCACAGCATTTTTTTTGCACCGTTTTCTTTCTACCCTCGAACATGAACTCAGCCGAAATCCGCGACAAGTTTCTGAAATTCTTTGAATCCAAGGGACATACCATCGTCCGTTCCTCCAGTCTGGTGCCGGGCAACGATCCAACCTTGCTCTTTACCAACTCAGGCATGGTGCAGTTCAAGGATGTGTTCCTGGGCACGGACAAGCGCAATTATGTGCGTGCGACTTCAGTGCAGCGTTGTCTGCGCGCTGGCGGTAAGCATAACGACCTGGAAAATGTCGGCTATACGGCGCGCCACCATACCTTTTTTGAAATGCTTGGCAACTGGTCCTTTGGTGACTATTTCAAGCGCGACTCTCTCAAATGGGCTTGGGAATTACTGACCAAGGTCTACGGTTTGCCTGCTGACAAGTTGTGGGCCACCGTCTACGAAACCGATGATGAAGCCTACGATATTTGGGTGAATGAAATCGGCCTGCCGAAAGAGCGTGTGGTGCGCATCGGCGACAACAAGGGCGCACCTTACGCCTCCGACAATTTCTGGCAGATGGCCGACACCGGTCCTTGCGGCCCTTGCTCGGAAATTTTCTTCGACCACGGTCCCGATGTCTGGGGCGGTCCTCCGGGTAGTCCGGATGCGGACGGTGATCGTTATATCGAAATCTGGAACAACGTGTTCATGCAGTTCGATCGGCAGATCGATCCGCTCACCGGAGCCGCTACGCTCACACCGCTGCCAGCGCCGTGCGTTGATACCGGCATGGGATTGGAGCGTCTGGCCGCGATCCTGCAACATGTGCACAGCAACTACGAAATTGACCTGTTTGCGCGTCTGATCAAGGCCGCTGCACGCGAAACCAATACTGCTGATCTGACCAACAACTCGCTCAAGGTGATTGCCGATCATATTCGCGCCACCTCGTTTCTGATCGTTGATGGCGTCATTCCTGGCAATGAAGGTCGTAGCTACGTGTTGCGCCGTATCATCCGCCGCGCCTTGCGTCATGGTCACAAGCTGGGGCAGACCCAGCCGTTCTTCTACAAGCTGGTCAAGGATCTGGTGACCGAAATGGGTGCTGCCTATCCGGAGCTGCCGGAAGCGGCCGCGCGGGTGGAGCAAGTACTCAAGCAGGAAGAAGAGCGTTTTGGCGAAACCCTGGAACATGGCATGAAAATTCTCGAGGCCGCACTGGCCAAGAATGCTGCCAGGCTCGATGGCGAAACCGCTTTCACACTGTATGACACATTCGGTTTTCCGCTCGACCTGACTGCCGACATCTGCCGCGAACGTAATGTTGAACTCGATGAAGCCGGCTTTGCCACGGCAATGGAGCGTCAAAAAACGACTGCGCGTGCCGCCGGTAAATTCAAGATGGCCACTGCCATTGACTACAGCGGCGACAAGACCAAGTTCGTCGGCTACGAGGTATTGACCGGACAATCCAAGGTCGTTGCACTGTATGTCGATGGCAGCGCAGTGAGCAAGGTTGACGCCGGGCAGGATGCCATTGTTGTGCTCGATACCACACCGTTCTATGCAGAATCGGGTGGGCAGGCGGGTGACGCTGGTGTGCTGGAAACGCCTGCAGCGTTGTTTGCTGTGGCCGACACACAAAAAATTCAAGCTGATGTATTCGGACACCATGGCAGTCTGATCAAAGGTGTGCTGGCGGTGGGAGACAGTATTGCGGCCAAGGTTGATGTCGATCAGCGTGCTCGCACCGTGCGCAATCACTCGGCGACTCACTTGATGCACAAGGCCTTGCGTGAAGTTCTGGGCAGTCATGTGGCACAAAAAGGTTCGCTGGTTGACGCGGATAAAACGCGTTTCGACTTCAGCCATAACGCCCCGGTCACGGCTGATGAAATCCGTCGCGTGGAAGAAATTGTTAATCTCGAAATTCTTGCCAATGCAGCCACCGAGGCGCGTCTGATGGGCTTTGACGATGCTGTGGGCGCTGGTGCCATGGCCTTGTTTGGTGAAAAATATGGCGATGAAGTACGAGTCTTGTCGATCGGTTCCTCACGCGAATTGTGCGGTGGCACCCACGTCAGCCGTACCGGTGACATTGGACTGTTCAAGATTGTTGCTGAAGGTGGCGTTGCTGCTGGCATTCGCCGGATTGAAGCGGTCACCGGTGTTGGTGCGCTGACGCTGGTGCAGGCGCTGAGCAATCGGGTCAATGAAGCTGCTGCCGCTCTCAAGGCGCAGCCGGAAGAACTGACTCAACGTATCGTTCAGGTCCAAGATCATGTCAAGGCGCTGGAAAAAGAATTGTCGTCGCTGAAGTCCAAACTGGCCTCCAGTCAGGGTGATGAACTGTTGTCGCAAGCGGTCGATGTCAACGGTGTCAAGGTGCTGGCGGCAACACTGGAGGGCGCTGACGTTGCCACTCTGCGCGAAACCGTGGACCGACTCAAGGACAAGCTCAAGACGGCAGCTATCGTGCTGGCCTCGGTCAAGGATGGCAAGGTCAGTCTGATTGCCGGCGTGACGGCCGATGCAACGGCCAAGGTCAAGGCCGGTGAGTTGGTCAATTTCGTGGCTCAGCAAGTTGGTGGCAAAGGCGGTGGCCGTGCTGATATGGCGCAAGCTGGCGGCACCGATCCTAGCAACTTGCTGCAAGCTCTCGAAGGCGTGCCGGCCTGGGTCGGCAGCAAAGTCTGAGGCGCGCGTGAGCGACTTCAAGTTCTGTCCCGTTTGCGCCGTCGCGCTAGTGCTGCGCGCAGACGAGGATGAGTCCGGCAAGCTCAGGCAAGCTTGTCCCGATGGCCACTGGACGCATTGGGATAATCCGTTGCCGGTGCTGGCCGCGCTGGTTGAAATCGACGGGAAAATGTTGTTGGCGCGCAATGCTGCTTGGCCAGAAGGGCGTTTTGCCTTGATCACCGGTTTTATGGAGCGTGATGAAACCCCGGAGCAAGGTATTGCCCGTGAAATCAAGGAAGAAACCAATCTTGATGCCGGCGCAATCGCCTTGATTGGTGTCTATGAATTCATGCGCAAGAATGAGTTGATCATTGCGTATCACGTCAAGGCTACTGGCAACATCAAGCTGTCACCCGAATTGTTGGAGTTCCGCTTGGTAGAGCCGCCGGATTTGCGGCCTTGGCCGGCTGGAACCGGCTATGCAGTAGCGGACTGGATGCGGCGCCAGAACCTTCCGGTACAGTTTGTCGAATTTGCAGGATCATCGACTCCGCTAATTACTCCTGCACAACAGTAGTGCGCGAAATACAACAGGGTATGTTGCGACGCACCAAGGCAGTTCATGTTGGAGTAGAATTCCTGCATGATTACTAGGAATTTATGATTCGCGGTATGGTTATTGAATTTCACAGAGAGTTGGATGCGCGGGGCTTGAATTGCCCGTTGCCGATATTGAAGACCAAAAAAGCGTTAGCTGATATGGCCAGTGGAGAGGTCTTGCGAGTTACCGCAACCGACACGGGCTCAGTGCGCGATTTTCAGGCATTTGCCAAGCAGACTGGCAATGATCTTTTGTCCCAGTCGCAGGAAAATCAGGAGTTCATTTTTTTCATGAAGCGAAAATAATTCACTTACTTTGCCAAGAGCGCATTGGTAGTGCCAACAAAAACGCCCGCAGACAGCGGGCGTTTTTGTTTCCGGCGGGACTTAATCAAAAACTGTTGCTGATTTCGGGGTGAAAGCTGGCCGCACGTGCGATGGGCCAATATTTTTCATAGACCTGATAGCGATAATTGCCGCTGAGTAAATCGCCCGGCTTTAGATATTCAAGCATATCGGACATCAAACTGATCTGATAATCGTTGAGGCGATGGACAATGTGGAACGGCCGCAGTGCTGAGGTATGTGGCAATCCGGCGGCTTGCACCAGTTCTTGCAGCGCATGCAAGGTGCTTTGGTGAAAACGGTAGACGCGCTCGGCTTTGTCCGGTACCACCAAGGCCCGTGCACGGACGGGATTTTGCGTCGCCACCCCGGTCGGGCAGCGGTCGGTATGGCAGCTTTGTGATTGGATGCAGCCGAGTGCAAACATGAAGCCACGTGCCGAATTGCACCAGTCTGCTCCCAGCGCCAATGTGCGCGCGACGTCGAAGGCGGTGATGATCTTGCCGCTGGCACCGATTTTGACGCGCTCGCGTACACCGATGCCGGTCAGCGTGTTGTGTACCATCAGCAAGCCTTCTTGCAGTGGCATGCCGACGTGATCGGTAAACTCCAGCGGTGCCGCGCCGGTACCGCCTTCTGCGCCGTCGACGGTAATGAAGTCTGGCAGGATGCCGGTTTCCAGCATGGCTTTGGCGATGCCGAAAAACTCCCATGGATGGCCGACACATAGTTTGATGCCGGTGGGTTTGCCGCCGGACAGATTGCGCAGTCGTTCAATGAATTGCAGTAAGCCTATCGGTGTCGAGAATGAAGAATGTACGGCGGGTGAGATACAATCGACACCCATCGCAATACCGCGCGTAGCGGCAATCTCAGGTGTGATTTTGGCCGATGGCAAGACCCCGCCGTGGCCAGGTTTTGCGCCTTGCGAGAGCTTTATTTCGATCATTTTCACTTGCGGCGCTTGCGCCTGTGTGACAAATTTTTCTTCGTCGAAACTGCCGTCAGGATGGCGACAGCCGAAATAGCCAGAGGCAATTTGCCACACCAGGTCACCGCCGAATTCGCGGTGATAAGCTGAAATCGACCCTTCTCCGGTGTCATGCGCAAAGTTGCCCTTCTTGGCACCTTGATTCAGAGCGCGGATGGCGTTGGCTGAGAGCGCACCGAAGCTCATGGCGGAGACATTGAATACCGACATCGCATAGGGCTGAGCCCGGTCGGCACCGACGATGACACGAAAGTCGTGGCTGGCCAACTTGGAAGGGGATAGTGAATGGCCAATCCATTCATAGCCAGCCAGTTTGACATCGAGCTCAGTGCCGAACGGCCGACTATCAACATCGGCTTTGGCGCGCTGGTAGACTAGGCTGCGTTTTTTGCGCGTAAAGGGGGCGCCGTCGTTTTCGCCCTCAAAGAAGTATTGGCGCAGTTCAGGGCGGATTGCTTCGAACATGAAGCGGAAATGACCGATCAGCGGATAGTTGCGTAGAATCGCATGACGCGACTGCACGATGTCACGTACACCGATGCCGCTCAGCACCAGCGGAATTGCCGTCCACCACCAACTGCTCAGGTGGCCTGCGGCTAGCGTTGCCAACGCGATTGTCAAAAACAGCACTATCCATAAAATCAGGTAACGAGTGGCCCACATACCAGCATCCTCTTTATTGTTTGTCAGCGGTGTTGCGATTCTACTGCGGCAGGTATGACGGTATTGATGGAAAAGAGCGGCTTTTGGTCGTATTGGCAGAAATTCAATGTGACATGGCTATGCTCTGTTTTCAGATTTTTCAGGGCGCCCATGCATACAGTGGCATTGTTATTGCTTGTTGTTTAAAGCTATTGTTATCAAAAAATGTATGTATGCGACCGCGTATCGTCATTCGTTTGCAGGATAAAGTCATTTTTTTGCCCCTCATTGGTTGCTGCTAAGTATGCTTAATATTTGTCATTTATGAAAATCGTCGCTTCCTCGATACCATTCGATGGTGCCGCGGCAATCAGTTCGATTGCTCGGCCGCCACGTCTGCTTGAGACACTGCTGTCCCATTTGGATGGCATGGTATATCGCTGTCGCGCCGATGATGACTGGACCATGGAGTTCGTCAGCGAAGGCTGTATGGCCTTGACCGGCTACGAGCCGAAGGCCTTGTTGTTTAATTATCACATTTCCTACGAGCAGATCACGCATCCCGAAGATCGTGCGCTCGTGCGTCAGAAGGTAAATGCAAGTCTGGTTGCCAAGCAACGCTTTGAGCTTGAGTATCGTATCGTCCGCGCCGATGGCGAGGTGCGCTGGGTATGGGAGCGAGGTGTGGGTATTTACCACGACGGCGGTGTCGACGGTCTGGAAGGGTATGTGCAGGATGTAACGGCGCGCAAGGAGGCGGAGCAGGCATTGCTGGAGGCTGAGCGGCGCTATCGGAGTATTTTTGAAAATGCCATCGAAGGAGTATTTCAGTCAACCACCGATGGCGGCTATATTGCTGTCAATCCGGCGCTGGCGCGCATCTACGGCTATGCGTCGGCACAAGAACTGATTGTTGGTCTGCGCGATATCAAGCATCAGTTATATGTCGAGCCTGAGCGACGTACCGAGTTCATGCGCATGATGGCTGAAGTCGGCCTGGTGTCGAATTTTGAGTCGCGTGTTTATCGACGTGATGGCGAAATCATCTGGATTTCGGAGAACGCCCGTGCGGTACACGATGAGGCTGGCAATTTGATGTTTTATGAGGGCACGGTAGAGGCGATCACCGAGCGCAAGCTTTACGAAGCGGAAATTCGCCATCAGGCCGACCACGATGCCTTGACCGGATTACCCAACCGCACCATGCTGCACAACTACCTGCAACGCGTGGTGCAGGAATCGCGGCAAAATGAAAATGGCGCATTGACGGTGGTGGCGTTCGTCGATCTGGATCAGTTCAAATTCATTAACGACAGCCTCGGTCATCAAATCGGCGATGAATTGCTGAAAACAATTGCACAGCGGTTGGTTTCCTGTGTGCGCGATACCGATATGGTGGCGCGCCAGGGGGGCGACGAATTTGTGCTGGTATTGCGCAACCAGGCTGACGAAATCAGTGTGACAGAAGTACTGCAGCGTATCCTGACGGTAGTCTCGCGGCCCTGGGTGGCCGGCGATAGGGAGTTTCACATTACCTGCAGTATCGGTGTCAGTCGCTGTCCCAGTGATGGCTTGGATGTCGAGACCTTGCTCAAGAATGCCGACTCAGCCATGTACAAGGCCAAGGAGTTGGGGCGCAACAATTTTCGGTTCTTTGCGGGCTGGATGGATGAGCAGGTCAGTAATCGCCTGGAAATGCTGGTCAGCCTGCGGCGTGCACTTGAGCGCAGTGAATTCATGTTGTATTACCAACCCAAGATTAGTCTGGCCAACGGTCGTATCATTGGCGCCGAGGCTTTGATACGCTGGAATACGCCGGAGCAGGGTATGGTGCCGCCGGATCGTTTTATTCCATTTGCCGAAGAAGCCGGCTTGATTGTGCCGATTGGAGAATGGGTGTTGCGTACCGCCTGTGCGCACAATAAAGCCTGGCAGAATGCCGGCCTGGCGTTCATTCCGGTGGCCGTCAATCTATCGCCGCGCCAGCTTGACGCTCATTTGCCTGAGTTCGTCCGGCAGGTGTTGAGCGAAAGCGGCATGGCAGCATCCTGGCTCGAACTGGAAATTACGGAGAACGTGGTCATGAAAGACGCCGAAAAGACCGTCGCCACACTCAATGCGCTCAAGCGTCTGGGATTGCAGATATCGGTGGACGACTTTGGTACCGGTTACTCCAGTCTCAGCTATCTGCGCCGTTTCCCGGTGGATGCGTTGAAAATCGACAAGTCTTTCGTACGCGACATCGCCCTCGATAGTGACAGTGCAGCCATCGTCAAGGCGGTTATCTCGTTGGGGCACATTCTCAACTTGCGCGTGATCGCCGAAGGCGTGGAGGATAGGGAGCAATATAATTTCCTGCTGAACAATGGCTGTGATGAAGTTCAAGGTTATTTTCTTGGTAAACCCATGCCCATGGAAGACTTTACCCGGCGCCTTGAGCAGGAGAAGCTGGCCACACGTTGAGTTATCGGATTTTTACGGCAGACGTAAATTAATGTGTGCTCTCTACAACGAAGCGCCAATCCAGAAAGTCTTTGTGCTAAACTCGACGCAGTATTTTTGGTATTTTGCCTGCGACCATCCGAGTATCCATGCGGCGGCGCTTGCAAGGTCAGCAGTTGAAATGGTGCGAGAATCTGGGAGCGCAAGATTCTGCTTTCGCAACCTAGTCTTATTTCCCGCTCATATTTAACCTCCTATAAACGAGCGCCGGGAAGCAGCACCAACAGCATCAAAGCATTTTCAGGTTCAGCAACCTGCAGGCATCGTTGGCGCTGTGATGTAACTCAACCCGTGCAGCCAGGCTTCGTATTGGTCAAGCCGCTTTTGTTAAACAAGTCGCACAAGAGTCGTACATGAATACTATTGAGGCTAAGAAAGTCCTCGAAACAGCATTGCTATGTGCCCA
>Ga0302155_10000529_pt1 | contig 30102 bp, 13 predicted proteins | sample I_Bog_N3_1_FD_193508 | JGI IMG/M metagenome (GOLD analysis project Ga0302155, IMG submission 193508) | Peat permafrost microbial communities from Stordalen Mire near Abisko, Sweden - I_Bog_N3_1 | ecosystem: Environmental > Terrestrial > Soil > Wetlands > Peat | place: Sweden: Abisko, Stordalen...
CGGCGCTGATCGCGTTGTTGATCAACCTGCTGGGCTTTGCCGGCGGCATCGTCATGTCGGCGATCAAGCGCGACCGTGGGGTCAAGGACTGGGGTCATATGATCGAAGGTCATGGCGGCATGCTCGACCGGCTGGACTCGGTGTGCTTTGCCGCGCCGATCTTCTTTCATCTGGTGCGCTATTGGTGGACGTGAGGAGCTTTATGGCTGGCCGGCCATCAGATCGATAAAGCGCGCAATAAAAACGGGCTCCTGTTCAGGTGCCCGTTTCATGTGTACGTAGAACCGCTATTGCCCTTGGAGTCACCCGGCAAGCCCGGCCCTGAAACGGTACCACCCTGTTTCAGGACCAGACAAAGGCTCACTTCTCGGCCATTGTCATCAGCGGCTCGATCGCCGACAACACCGCCTCCTTGACGTCTTTGGCCATGGGCGATTCGACAATCTTTTTCTTGATAGATTGCCAATCCGCAGCTTTCGCACCGGCGCCCAGAGCCCCCTCTCCGGCAGACACCGCTCCTCCCGACAAGCCTTGGGCAGCACCGGCCAACATCTCCAGCACCAGCCGGGCCGTTCCACCTTCAGCCCAAGCGGCTTCAGTAGCGGGATCCTTGGCCTCTTTGGCAGCTTTATACTGCGTGTCCGCGTAATCGGCGATATGCTTTTTAGTGTCGTCAGCCGTTTTATTGGCAACAATTCCCAGGGTAGTCAATCCACTTGCGCCACCCAGTGCCGCTCCAATCAGCCCGGTGGCGATATTGGTCGCTACGCGCTTCTCGCCACCTGCCTCCCAACTGGCAGCCACTTCCTTGTAAATACGCTCTGCATCCGCTTTCTCTTCAGGCGTTTTGGCAAAGTTGACCTTATTCTCTGCATCTTTTTTCGCCTCATCGGCCACCCGGTTCACAATATCCCCGGTCAGCGCCATGGAGCTGTTGAGTAGATCGATCCGGTCATTCAGGGCTTTCTCGCTCGGTTTGTCCAACGCCTCGTTGGCGTGGGCGGTGTCGCGGTTTAGCCCAACCAGATCATAAGCACCCGCGGCATCACGGACGATGACCGTACCCTCGCTCACCGCGCTACGAGTCTTGCTGCTATCGGACTCTCCCATCGCCAAGGGCATGCCGCTTTTGACGCCGCCATCAAAACCTTTCGCGCCGTTATACGACCCTGACAACGATATTGATGCGCTCTGACTGTCGATGTTGCTCTTGTTCTTGATGTCGCTGGTGATCAGGCGATCGGTAACCAGCAGGTTCTTGTCGGCGCTGGCCTCACTGGCAATCACCGCCCCTTGCAGCGTGGTGTTATTACCGACATTGATGTTGTAGCCACCATTGCCTGCAAACAGCCCACTTTGATCCTTCACTGCCTTGTAGTCGGAGTTCAGCTTGCTGTTGGAGAGATCCAGGGAGGCGCTGGCACTAGGACCGGCCGTAGCACCGTAACAGAACGGCGGAACGCAGATGCTCGCCCCGAACCCCGCATCGGTCTTCTTGGTGGTTTGTTTCTCCGAGTCCTGCCGCGAGGCAATGTTGAGGTCGCCGCCAATCACCGCGTTGATGGTGTCTGCCTTGACCTGGGCACCCGCCAGCGTCGTGTCCTTTCCGCTGTTCAGCGTCAGGTTGCCGGTCTGCAGCGTGCTGTTGACCTGGGTTACGGAATTGCCGTCACCCTTGCCCAACCCCACTTTTGCCCCCAGATCAAGGGTGAAACCGTTCTGCTCACCCAGGTTGAAACTGACACCAATGGCCGTCCGGCTGTTGCTGGTGTCACTGGTGCTTTGCCTGGTGTTTTGCGCACTCTCCAGGATGATGTTGTTTTTCGCATCCAGTACCGTGGAGCCTGCTTTCAAGTTGCTGCCCACCACATGGATATCTCCAGCCGTGCCCGCCGACGCGCCGGTCGAAACAATCTTCAGGGTCTGACCTGTATTGATCGAGCTTTGGTGGGCGGTCTGGGTCTCGGTCTCGCTGCTGCTTCTCGTGTGGGAGTTCGCCAACTCCGTCCCGATTTTTATCAATGACCCCTTCCCGCCCGTCTTGTCACCGTAGTTCATGATCTGGGTGGCGAGATCAAGGTCCATGCGACCGAGTCCGCTCGCCGTGTCCGACAGTTTCAACCCCAACTGCGCCTCCTTGACCGCACGAAGCCGAGGGTCCTCGATCGCCTCGACGGACTTGAGCGTGTCCTTGAGGTTGTAGAGCGTGTTGAACGTATCAATCACCGAACCACCCATCACCCGCCCGACACCCAGGCTGGCGGTTTTGTCCTTGCTGGTTTCGCTCGAGCTTTCCATACCTGCGGCGATGGTCACGTTGGAGCCGGTCAGGGTCATGTCCTTGGTACTGATCAGATCGCTGGCCACGACCGCCAATTCTCGGCCGGCCGTCAGGTTGACGTTGCCGTGGGCCGACCCCAGGGTGCTGCCGCTCAAGGTGGTTTCGGACTTCTGGCCATTATGGCTTGCGCTGTTGATGAACAGCTTCTGGTTACCGGTGATGTCATCGATCCCCAACTTGTTGGCGGTCAGTATGCCGGTCAGGTCGCGGTTCTTTTCCTTGTGCATTTCATCGCGAGTGGAGGTATTTTGCGCGGCGGTGATGGTCAGGTCACGGCCGGCTTGTACCGTCAGATCCTGCATGCTGGCTACGGCCGACCCCGTCACGGCCACATCGCGCTTGGCCGTCACTTCCACGCTATCGCCCGAGATCAGGCTACCGACAGCTTTCGTTTGTGCTTCAGAGACTCGATCCTCAGATTTGCTCGACTTCAACCCTAGCCAACTGCTTTTACTCTTGCTGCTCTCATGCCGGGCACTGCTCGTGTCGGTAACGGCCACAATCTGTACATCATTACCGGCTGTCAGTTTGACCGCCCCTGTCGAGGTCACGCTACTGCCCTTGACCATCAGGTCATTGCCCGCCCCCAGTGTGGTCTTGGAGCCGCTGGTCACGGCACTGGCCATGTTGGTCGTGCTCGCCACCTCATCCAGGCGGGTCTTTTTACTCGAGGAGCTCTTCCAGGTATTGGTGTAAAAGCTGTAATCCCGATTTTCAGCGGTCTGAAGTGTAAGGTTCGCGCCAGCAGACAGATAAGCTTCGTTGGCTGCGCTCACTTGACTGGCCACCAACGCCAGATCCTTGCCAGCGCTCAGGGACACGTTGCCTCCCGCATTGAGGGTGGAAGCTACCTGGCTGCTATGTTTCTCATCAGCCCGGTACCTCTTGAACCAACCACTGGAATCACTTTCATTGGCGGCTGAAGACAGTGTCAGGTCCCCTGTCGCCCCCATGGAAATATCGCGTTTTGCGTCGATATGACTGGCGACACTGCTGATATCCCGTCCAGCGCTGATGCTCAGGTCGCGTCCAGTGGTGACGCTGGAGCCATTCTGAATGATCTGCTTATCGGCACGATTGGGGTTTTGATTGCTGCTGATCTGCTGCGCCGAACCGATATTCACATCGCGCCCTGCCGTCAGAACCGTGTCACGCCCACTCTTCAGGACACTGCCCTGGTTGGAAATGTCCTGACCCGCCTTGAGAACAAGATCATTGGCTGCTTCTATACGCGCCGCGCTGTCAATAAAGTCGGTGCGTCCGTTCATTCGGCCATCGCTGCTGGCATGGGTCGTCACCGTACGCTCGTTGATGACGTCCCCCGTGACGGCCGTGACACTCACGTCACGCCCAGCAATAATGCCGCCGCTCTTGTTGGAAAGGTTATGGGTTGCCAAGGCATCCAGGCGATTGCCTGCTTCCAGCAGTCCACTGTTGACCAAGTCATTTCCCGCCGTTGCCGACAAGTTACTGCTGGCCCGCAAGGTTCCGGCGTTGTTCAGGTCCTTACCAGCGATCAGAGTCACATCGCTCCCCTGGATCAATGCACCGTTGGGCGCCAACCGGTTGTTGGCATTGGCCAGGTACAGCACCGGCACCAGGACCTGCTCGCCGTTCACCGTTGCGTTTTCCATCCAGACAATATCATGGGTCAGAGCCGCGACCTGCTCGGAGGTCAAGGACACACCCAACTGCAGATTGAGCGCCTGCTTGCTGGCAACCGCGTTGTTCATCAAGTACTTGAACATGCCGTCATCCGAAGTCTGACCATCGATGAAACGCTGGCCGGTACGGGCCACTACGGCCTGTTGAATCAGCTTCTGTTCGTAGAGCCCGTCGCCAAGGCGCTTGGCGCTGGTGTCCGGGTTGTACCCCAGGTTGGACAGCAGGTAGTCAGAACTCATGAATTGCTTGAGGTCCGTGAGCACCGGATTGGTTTCGATCAAATACTTTTGCGGGTTGGATTTTCCGGAGGTGTCAGGCAAACCCTGCACTCGCGTAATCGTCCCTCCCTGATTGCCCTGAGCACGATCAGCCGACCCGACAGAGACTGCACTCGGGGCCGAGAGATCACCCGGTGTCGATTGTCGTTGGGCGGCGCCCAGGCTGGCGCCACCCAGCGTCCAGCTCTGCGGTCCCGTGTTCACAGGGTTACTGCTGCCCTGCCCACTCAGGCGGAATAGCCCGTTTTGCCCCGTTGGCAGTGTAAAACCAGGCAAGGCGACGGGATTGACCTGCTGTTGCGCCAGGTTCGGCGGCAATTGCTGATTGATGGTCACCCGCGTGGAATAAGGGCTTCCGGAGCCTGTGTCGGCCAGGTTACGACCGGCTGCAACGTACTCGTAAAACGGCCGGATCACACTGTTGTTGATATTCTGGGCAGCATTGAGATTGACACTACCGCCGGCCTGCATGACGGCATCATAGGATTGTCCGCCGATATTGGTGGTTGTAGTGGTGCCAAATTGACCGATCAGGCCGCCACCGGTCCAACTGAGGAAATTACTCAGATCCGCGTTGACCGTAGCTGAAGGTGTTGGATTGTTCTTCGCATTGAAGAGCGCCGCGGCTTGCGTCGCCTGACCAATTTGGTCGACGTAGTTCCAGAAGAAGCGGCTGGTCTTGATTTCCTGAGGTTGCAGCCCTTGGTTGTTAATCGTGGAGGCATTGGCCGTCAGGCTACCCGTGGCTGCGATGGTGCTGCTGATGTTGTTCAGCGTCTGGGCGTTGATCAAGGTGTTGCCGCCACTGGTCAAGCTGGAAGCCGCAGTACTCCTGGTCACACTCAGGCGATCGACTTCATCGACTCGCCATAACCCATTGATCCCCCCCCAATTTCGGCGGTCGCAACCCGGACCGGGGATCAGATTGCAATCAAGCTGAGTAATGCTCGTGGAGCTTTTTTCATGAGGGGTATATTCCAGAACATCCCTGACATTATTTACGGTCGCCGCCGCAATCGTCAGATTACCTTCGCTTTGAATATCCCCTGAACGGTTGTCCAGCAAATCCGCCTGGTTCTGGCTCGGATCACGTGCAATCAGCACATTGCCCAAGCTATAGACCTGCGCGTAGCTGTTGGTGAAGCTGGCAACAAGCAATCGCATGTCACCGCCACTGGAGATCAGGCCGTGGTCGTTGACCAAGCCCCCGGTAGCTATCGTCAACTCCTTGCCACTGCCCAAGGTGCCGGTATTACTTACGCCCGCCGCCGTCAGGCTCAGGTTGCCACTGGAAGTCAGCCGGCCGGCGTTGTTTAACTGACCGGCGATGTTGACCGTAGCATCCCCGCCACTGGCAATACTGGAGGAGCTCCCCAGGTTGACCTGACCCGCCTTCAGGCCCAGTGAACCCAGGCTGCTGAGCCGACCACGGCCACCATAAGCCCCGTTCAGGTTCAGGCTGGCACTGCCATCACTGGCGATCAGGCCATCATTGCTCCAGTTGCTGCCGTTACCCACCAGGCTGTTGGACGCAAGCAATTGCCCGCTATCCGTTTGGTACAAGTTATTGACGTTGACCGTCAACCGCCCGGCCTGGATCACAGCACTGTTTGTCCAACTGTCGGCATTGAGTGTTAATCCACCACGAGTGACCAGCGTGCCGCCGGCACTGCTGAGGTTGGCCATGGAGATGGCGAAGGTGCCAAGACCTGCGTGCAACAAACTGCCCCCCTGGTTCAGGAAGCTACCCGCATAGAGATCCAGGTCGGTATTGCCGGTTTCCAAGGTGCCGCTACGATTATCAAACAGACCTCCAATAGCAAACGTCGTTTTGCCGTCGGCCCCAAGGGCACGCAACTGGCCGGTCTGGTTGTCCAGGCTCGCAGCGGTGATCGAAAGGCGGTTATCGCTTTCAATAATGCCTTTGCGGTTGCTCAGGGCGCCCGCGAGGTTCAGGTTGATCTGGCTGCCGGCGATCTGGCCCCCCAGGTCACCACTGTTATCGAAGTTACCGCCATTGACCGTGACCTGGCCGCTGGCATAAAGGCCGCCGTTACGGTTATCGATATTGCCGGTGTTCAGCATCACATCACCGGCGCGGGCAGCGATGCGGCCACCATAGTTGTCGAAACCGCCGAGTGCATTGAGATTCAGGCTCTGGCCCTGGATGCTGCCAGCCTGGCGGTTGTTGTTCAGGTCGTAGCCGTTTTTCAGTACACCAACGACTCGGGTTGTCAGTGCACCACTGATGCTCGACAGCAGACCACCACGGCTGTCGAGGTTGGCCGCCTTGATGAACAGATCACCGTCCTGGGCAATCACCTTGCCGCTCTGGTTGTCGATATCGCCACTGACGTCGAGGCTGACCGCGCCTTTGCCTTGCAACGAACCTTTGCCATTGCCAAGGCTGGCGGCGCTCAGTTGCAGGTCGCCGTTACGGCTGGCGATCAAACCGCCATTGCCGTTCTGTACCGTGCCGGTCGAGGTAATCAGCAGCTTGTCATTGGCACTGACAAGACCACCATTGCTGCTGTCCAGACCACCGGTGAGCAAGGTCATCAAGCCCTGGCTGTAGAGTGCACCGCCCTGGTTGTTGATCTGTGTGCTGCGTTGCACCACCAGCGGACCGACACTGGAGAGTTTGCCATGGGTGTTGGTCAGTGTGCCGAGCAGGTCAAGCGTCACCGCCGCGCCGCCACTCAGGGTGCCGTTGCTGTTATCGAGATCGGTACCGGTGAAAGTCAGTGCCTGTTGCGCCTGGACCGTGCCGCCGTTGCTCAGGGCCATGGCGTTCAGCGTCAGCAGCGTGCCGGCGTCGATCAGGCCACCTTGGCCGTTATTCAACAGGCCGGTGACCGTCAGGCTCTGAGCGCCCGCACTGGAAAGCGTACCGGCGCTGTTATCAAGACTACCCGCCTTGATGGTCAAGGCTTGCTGACTGGCCAGTGCGCCTGCGTTGCTGTTGAGCAGCGCACCGCTGAGCGTCACATCAACGTTACCGCTACGGCTGGAAACCGTGCCGCTGTTGCGGTTATCGAGCGAGCCCGCGTTGAGCGTCACGCCCTGCCAACCCGACAGCAAACCTGCATTCTGGTTGATCAGGTTGTCGGCGGTCAGGGTCAACTGGTTGTTGCTGATCAGCTTGCCGCCGTTGCTGTTGTCCAGGGTGCGCCCGGTCAGGTTGAGGCTTTGTTCGCTGGTCAGTGTGCCGCCCTGGTTGTTCAGGTCGCGCAGGTGACTGATCGTCAGGTTACCGGCCGTGGTGATATGGCCGGCGGCGTTGTTCAGATCACCCGTTGCCGCACCGAAATCGAGGGCAATGGCGCTGCCCAGCAGACTACCGCCCTGGTTGTCGAGGCCGGCGCTGTTAATGGTCAGGCTGTTGGTGGCGTTGATCAGGCCCAGATTCTGGTTGGTCAACTGGCCGTCAACGGTCAGGCCCAGGTCAGCACGACTGGTCAGGGTGCCGCCGCTGTTGTCGAGGCTACCGGCATGCGCATCAACCGAAGCCGCCGCGATCATGCCCTTGATATTGCTCAGGGCCTGGTCGATACGCAGGGTCAGGGCCTGGTTGCTCAACAACTTGCCGCTGTCGTTGTTCAGGCTAGCGGCGGCGAGGGTAAAGGCCTGGGCGCTGGAGATTTCGCCGCCCTGGTTGTTCACGCCCTTGAGGTTGTTCAACACCAGCAACGGCGCGTTGATCAGGCCGCCCTGGTTGTTCAGTTGACCGTGATTGAGGTCCAGGGTCAGCGACGCATCGCCTTTCAGCGAACCGCCTTGCTGGTCCAGACCGGTGACGCTGGCGGTCAGGTCCTTGGCGCCGATACGGCCACCGTCCTGGTTGGTCAATTGGGCGGTGGTCAGATCAAGGCGATTGCCACTGCTGAGGAAACCGCTGTGGCTATTGTCGAAGGCACCAGTAGTGATCGACACAGGGCCCTGGCCGCTGATCGTGCCGCTCTGACGGTTGTCGAGACTGGCGCTGTGCAGGTCGATACCACCGTCGGTGACCAGTCGACCACCCTGGTTGATCAATGCACCATCGCTGGTGAGGCTCAATTGGCCGGCACTGGAGAAACTGCCGCCCGAGTTATCCAGGCTGGCAGCGTGAGCCGTCAGGGTGCCTTCGCTGCTGATCAGGCCGGAGAGCTGATTGGTCAGGGCAGCGTCGAGGGTGATCACCAGACCCGACTGCGCGCTCACTTTACCGCCGCTGTTATCCAGGCTGCTGCCGGTCAGCGTGGTGCTGCCCTGGCTGACCAACTGGCCCAGGCTCTGGTTGATCACTTGCGCGACCTTGAGGCCCAGCGCGGTGTCGGAAAGGACCTTGCCGCCTTCGCTGTTGTTCAGGTACTGACCGTTGAGGTTGACCGCCTGCACGCTGGAGATTTCCCCCGTGCGGTTGTCGATATTGCCGACGTTCAGGGTCAGCCGCTTTTTCGCCGAGATCAGCGCCGCGTTGCGGTTGTCCAGGGTGCTGCCGGTCAGGCTCAGGTTGCCGTCGGTGACCAGCGCGCCATCCTGCTGGTTGAAGGTGGCGACGTTGGCGGTCAGGTCGCCCTGGCTGGAGATTCGGCCCTTGGCGTTGTCCACGGTGTCGGCGGTCAGGCTCAGCGGGCCATTGGTGATAACCGAGCCGCCGGTGTTATCCAGATGGGTAGCGGTCAGACCGAGGCTTTGCTGCGCGGTGATACGCCCCTTCTGGGTGTTGTCGAGGGACTGGCCCTTGAAGGTGAAGCTATTGTTCGAACCCAGGCGACCGTTCTGGTTGTTCACCGCGCCCGTGGCCGTAATGTCCAGAACGTTATTGGCCATGACCAGGCCGGTGAGGTTGTCCATGGAGCCGAGGATCAACGTGGTGTTGCCTTGGCTGGAGACTTCGCCGGCATTGTTGTTCAGATGACCGAGGTTGGCGATCAAGGCATTCTGGCCTTTGATCAAGCCGCCCTGGGCGTTGAGCACGGTGTCCGCGGTCAGGTTCAGGGTGTCGGCGCTGATGACCCGGCCCTTGTTCTGGTTATCCAGTGTGGAAGCCACAACCGTGGTTTTCCGTTGACCGCTCAGGGTGCCGCCCTGGTTACTCAGGGTTTGCGTGGCCGTGACACTCAAGTCACGGCTGGCGATGACGCTCTGGCCGTTGTTGATCACGTTCTGCGCAGTGATGCTGACATCCGCAACAGCATTGCGGGTTTTATCCGCATTGACCCCGGCTTCGATAATGCCGTTGTTGGTCAACTGACCGCCGCTGGTGAGGCTGATGCGATCCTTGGCCACCAGATTGTTCTGGCTGGTCAGATCGCCCTGGGTTTTCACATCCAGGGTCGTACCGGCATACATCGGTCCTTTAGCTTCAAGGCTGGCGGCTTTGACATTGATCGCCCCGCTCGCCCCGGTCTCGACCATGCTCAGATGACCATTGGCATCGAGCTGGATATCCCCACCACTGGCAACCATCTTGCCGTCAAGTTTTACCCCCACACCGGCCTCAGTACCGACCAGCCGGATAGCACCCGCATACATACCGCCCAACGCCGAAGAGTCGATCGCCAGTTGCGGCGCATCAGCCGGATTCGCCGCACGAGCCGTGGCCTTGAGCGTCTTGGCATCCACATCGTTGGCACCGGCAATGATCGCCAGCTTCTTCGCATTGATCTCGGCATTGAGCTTGGCCGAGCGGGTGATGATTTCGAACTGGTCGATATTGCTGGCGTTCAGGCCTGCACCGTCGATGGACACGCTGCCCCGATCAACCTGATAGCCCGTGAGCTGACCGTTGGTAATCACCGGCTTGCCCGTGGTCAAGGTCGCCTGCGGCGTGTTGATAAAGCCGCAACCGTTGCAACTGATCCCATACGGGTTGGCCACGATCACATGGGCCGACTGCCCCGCCACCTCGGTATAACCGCGCAACTGGCTCGGGCTCGCGCCATTCACCTCGTTGAGAATGATATTGGCCGCCGTGCCATTGAGGTTCTGGTTACCGAGAATGATCCCGCCCAGTTGCGTCGACTGGGTCCGCGCCGTGGCGTTGTTGAGGATGACCCCATTGGCCCCGACGTTGTAATCGGTGAACTGGTTGTGGGACAGCCCCTGGGCATTCGGTGCGGCGATATTGACGATGGGAACGCCATTACCCGCCTGACCCAACGTCGTGCCGCCCCCGCTGACAGCAATCCCATCCGCCTGCACCAGCAACGGCTGCCAGAACATCGCGTTCGCCAGAATAATTGCCAAGCCACGCTTGGGTAGCCCCAGGCAATGCTCACGGTTTTTCAGGGCAGCAGAAGGCTGACCCGCGAGGAAGGCAAACTGACGAACATCCATGTCGGAATCTCGATGCAACGAAGGCAATAAATTGAATTAAAAGAAGCACGGCGCTTCACGCCCGATGCAACCGCTCATTGAGCAGCGCTAAATCAGGGCATGGATCGATACAGGGCTTGAGCCGGCGCTCGCAAACGCGAGTCAGCAACGTGCAGGTCGATGGTCTTGATGGGGAAACGGCGTCGCGCCTGCCCCCACATCGCAAATCCTTTTGGATAGCCTTATGCCATCAACGGGCGCGATCATAGGATGGCCATTTACTGGCGTCAACGAAATGTACTAATTTATTTCAACCAAGACACATACCTCTTGAAAATCGCTCGGAGTGCCCCGGAAATAGACGCGGATTGGTCAAGGTGACCGCTGAGAACATCAGGCCAGAACTGCTTGATGCCGACGCACTATTATTTCAAAAAACATACATTTAACCCGCTACCCTTGAGAGTGTTTCTCTCTAACCACCTTACCGGCGTTTTCTCGATTTTCTTGCACGATCGTACCTAAAGCTCGATCAGCTCAAGCCGATAACCGAACGAAGCCCTGACTCGATCAGGTGACCGAACAATAAAAGCCGCTTTGCAAGGACAGGTCCCATGCCTATGTTCCGTACGATCCAAGCCCGCTACACGCTGTTTCTGGTCCTGTTCGTCCTGCTGCTGTTTGTCCTGACCGTGGTCGGGATCAGCCAGTTGGTCGCGCCCACGTTGCGCAAGACCGAGGAACAGGTCGTACTCAACCGCGTGGCCGAAGTGGCCGAGCAGATCAAGAACGAGTTGAACAAGGTCCAGGCCCAGCAGCGCAGCATCACCCAGACCATTCCCCTGCTCGACAGCGACACCATCGACAAGGTCCTGCCTGGCCTGGTGGATCAGTACGGTGAGCTGAAGGTCTTCGGCGGCGGCATCTGGCCCCTGCCCGGCCAGCGCACGCCGGGACGGAACAAGCACAGCACCTTCTGGCACCGCGATGCCAACGGCCAGTTGCAGGTCAATACCTTCTGGAACAGCGCCGAAGCGCCCAACTATTACGAACAACCCTGGTACAAGGGCGGCATGGCCACTCCACGCGGCCAGTGCGCCTGGGCGGCGGCCTACAAGGATGACGCCAGCCAGGAGCCACGCACCAACTGCGCCATGGCCATCCAGCGCGACGGCGTGCCCTACGGTGTCTCGACCATCGACGTGACCCTGGGCTTCTTCAACGACCTGGTGGCGCGCAAGGAAAAAGACATCGGCGGTGAAATGCTGATCGTCGAAGCCGACGGCAAGATCATCAGCAACAGCACCCATATCAACAGCCCGGTGGTGCTCAAGAACATCAGCGACCTGGCCGGCAGCTCGGCCTTCGCCGCGCAGGTCAAGACCGCCCTGCAAAACCGCGACGCCGCGTCCCACCGCGTGGAATTCAACAACGACGGCGTGGCCAGCACCTTCTTCATGCGCCCCATCGAAGGCACCCCCTGGTTCCTCGCCACCGCCCTGCCGACCCAGTTGATCACCGCCCAGCGCGATGACGTGCTCAATACCCTGGCCCTGCTGCAGATCCCGATGATCGTGCTGCTGGTGCTGTTGCAGGTGTATGCCATCAGCAAGCTGATCAACCGGATGCGCGCGCTCAAGACCAATATCGACGCACTGTCCGCCGGCGATGCCGACCTGACCCGACGCATCACCATCCGCGCCGAAGATGAACTGGGGGCCATCGGCCACTCGGTAAACCACTTTATCGTCTACCTGCAGAACATGATCGGCGAAGTCACCCAGGCCACCGGCGACATGGCCTCAAGCCTGGACAAGCTGCAGAAGACTTCGGCCCATACCAACCAGATCCTCACCCGCCACGCTTCGGAAACCGAGCAGACGGTCACCGCCATCACCGAGATGAGCGCCACCGCCGACACCGTGGCCGAGAACGCCGCCGAAACCGCCGCCTTCACCCAGCGCGCCAACGAACACGCCGACCGTTCGCGGGTGGTGGTGGGCGAAGCGTCCAGCAGCGTGGTCGCGCTGATCGACGAAGTTTCCAGCGCCACCCACAAGGTCGAGAGCATGCAGCAGGACGCCCAGCGCATCACCGAGATTCTCGGGGTGATCGGCGCCATTGCCGGGCAGACCAACCTGCTGGCCCTGAACGCCGCTATCGAAGCCGCCCGCGCCGGCGAGCAAGGTCGCGGCTTTGCGGTGGTGGCCGACGAGGTTCGCGCCCTCGCCGCCCGGACCCAGGCCAGCACCTCGGAAATCAACGAGATGCTCACCCGCCTGACCCAGGGCGTCAGTTCGTCGGTAGCGGCCATGGAAAATACCCAGGCCAGCTGTCAGTCCGCGGCCGACGCCACGGCACGGGTCAACGCCGGGCTCGATGAAATGGCCGGCTCGGTCAGCCATATCAACAGCCTCAGCACCCAGATCGCCACGGCCGCCGAACAGCAAAGCGCGGTCACCGAGGAGATCAACCGCAGCATGGTGCAGATCCGCCATATGGTCGAAGAACTGGTCCAGAGCGGCCACGCCACCGATGACAATACCCGCAGCCTGCTGGACGCCAACAACCGCGTCAGCGCGTTGATGGGCCGCTTCAAGGTCAAGTAAAACCCTGACGGTCGTGCCTGCCTCCGGGTAGGCACGACCGCCGGTCTTGTACCGATTTCGTACATTACGAAATATTTTGTATCACCTATGCTCATCATTGTTTCCGCCCTTTAACAAGGAACGCAGTCGGAGCAGAGCCATGGAACAACCTTCTTTCCAGCCTTATGCCAAGACGCTCAGCAACGAAATCTACATAGAAGCCGAAATCGAGACGGTCTACGCCTACGTGACCCAGCCCGATCACTGGCACGAATGGCACCCCACTTCCGTCAGCGCCGAGACCGGCATCCGTGGTCCCTTGCCCAAGGATCACCGCTTTACCGAGGTCATTGACCTGCTGGGTTTACGAATCGAGATGAACTATCGGGTGGCCATCGCCAATGCCCCGGTCGAGTTCAAGATGGCCTTCACTTCCTCGGTGGTCGATGGCTGCATTTATTACAGCCTGCATCGTCACGGTTATGGCACGCAGTTCACCCGCACCCTGCAATACATCACCGAACTGAACCTCAGCGGTTTGCACGCACGCATGGTCGACCTCTCGACCCGGGCGATGGACAACCTCAAACACCTGATGGAAACGCCAAAGCGCTCCACCGCCTGACGCTCTCGGGCGCCTCCATTAATCCAGGGTTAATCGCGGGTCACCAGCATCGGAACGATTCTTACGGAGATCCTGTATGTCGAATGCCCGCGCACTCATGCTCGGCGGCCTGTTCCTGGCCGCGTCCCTCCCTGTCCTGTCCCACGCAGCCGAAGGCCCGGCCTATGGCCCGGAACTGCAAGGTTTCGAATACCCTTACCCGGTTCAGCATTTCGCCTTCCAGTCCCAGGGCAAGCCCCTGCAGATGGGCTACATGGACGTCCCGCCCAGTGGCAAGGCCAACGGCCAGAACATCGTGCTGATGCACGGCAAGAACTTCTGCGGGGCCACCTGGGACTCGTCGATCAAGGCCCTTAGCGCCGCCGGCTACCGGGTAATAGCCCCGGACCAGATCGGCTTCTGCACCTCGAGCAAACCCGACAGCTACCAATACAGCTTCCAGCAACTGGCGAATAACACCCACGCCCTGCTGGAAAAACTCGGCATCGAGAAAACCCTGATCCTGGGCCACTCCACCGGCGGCATGCTCGCCACCCGCTATGCCCTGCTCTACCCGCAACAGGTCGAACGCCTGGCGCTGGTCAACCCCATCGGCCTGGAGGACTGGAAAGCCCTGGGCGTGCCCTATCGCAGCGTCGACCAATGGAACGAGCGCGAGCTGAAGCTCAACGCCGAGGGCATCCGCAATTACGAACGCAGCACTTATTACGCCGGCCACTGGAAACCCGAGTTCGACCGCTGGGTCGACATGCTCGCCGGCCTGAACAAAGGCCCCGGTCACGTCGCGGTCGCCTGGAACTCGGCGCTGATCTACGACATGATCTTCACCCAGCCGGTCTACTACGAGTTCAAGGACCTGAAGATGCCCACCCTGTTGCTGATCGGCACCGCCGACACCACGGCCATCGGCAGCGATATCGCGCCGCCCGAGGTCAAGGCCAAAATCGGTCACTACGAGGTACTCGGCAAACAGGTGGCGAAACTGATCCCACGCTCGACCCTGGTGGAGTTCCCAGGCCTGGGTCACGCACCGCAGATGGAAGAACCGGCACGTTTCCACAAGGCCCTGCTCGACTGGCTGGCCAGCCAACAATAATGAGGAAAGAGTGAATGACCCTACAGATCGCGGTAATCGATGACTGGCAAGGCGTGGCCGCCGATGCGGTGGACTGGAGTGCCTTGAGCGCCGTCGGCCAGGTCAGTTTTCTCCACGACTACCCGGCCGATACCGCGACCATGGCCGAGCGCCTGGGCGGTTTCGAGGTGATCTGCGTGATGCGTGAGCGCAGCCCGTTCAACGAGGCCCTGCTGCGCCAGTTGCCGCGCCTGAAGCTGCTGGTGACCGGCGGCATGCGCAACGCCGCCCTCGATATCAAGGCCGCCAACGCCCTGGGCATCCAGGTCTGCGGCACCGATAGCTACAAGCAGGCCGCGCCGGAGCTGACCTGGGCCCTGATCATGGCCGCCAACCGCAATCTGCTCAAGGAGGCCAACTCCCTGCGCGCCGGACACTGGCAGCAAGGCCTGGGCGGCGACCTGTATGGCAAGACCCTGGGCATTCTCGGCCTGGGCAGCATCGGCCAGCGCATTGCCGGCTACGCCAAGGCCTTCGGCATGCGGGTCATCGCCTGGAGCGAGAACCTCACCGCCGAACGCGCCGCCGAATCCGGAGTGGAATACGTCAGCAAGGCCGAACTGTTCAAGCAGGCCGACCTGCTCTCCGTGCACCTGGTGCTCAGCGAGCGTTCCCGCGGCCTGGTGGACGCCGAGGCCCTGGGCTGGATGAAACCCACGGCCTACCTGATCAACACCGCGCGCGGGCCGATCGTCGACGAACAGGCGCTGATCGCCGCGCTTGAACACGGCCAGCTGGCCGGTGCCGCCCTGGACGTCTTCGAACAGGAGCCGTTACCCGCCGACCATCCGTTCCGCACCCTGGACAATGTCCTGGCCACCCCCCATGTCGGCTACGTCAGCCAGAACAACTACCGGCTGTTCTACAGCCAGATGATCGAGGACATCCAGGCCTGGGCCGCCGGGCAGCCAATCCGCCTCCTGGGTTAAACACGCAACGGCCGGGGTGAGGTAATGGACAAGCCCCTCCACCCCGGTCGCGCAGCCTCGTTTACTCGCGCCCAGCCACCCACGCACCATTCTTGAGCGGCTGGACTTCGAGCCTGCATCAGCAAGGTGCGACCGTTCAGGGACGGTCGTTCCAGGTGTCAGTCTTATCGGTTGAGCCTTAGGTCAACCGCGCGGAATTTTTCCAACATTCGTCTAAACAACGCCCTTCACGACGACGACATCTCTCCTACACTGATTTTTGGGCCTGCTGACCGCTCAGTCATTTCGTCGCAAAAAAGTCGAAACTTCTGATGCCGTGGTCGGTCAGGTTAAAGGTAGGGCCTCTATTTCGGGCGTATTGCGAACAGAGGCTTCCCCACTCTTTCTTGCCTCCGTGCGACGAGCATTCTTCGCCCAGTCGCCCGGAACCGGTGTGTCCGACCAAAGGAAGCGGTTTGGGCACGCTGTATGAAAGAAAGGAAGAACCAGCTCAAATAAGACGGGAGAGACACATGATCAGCGCTGCGTTGGGAACTCAGGGAGAGCATTTGAATCAGGCCAGCGAAGCGGTCCCCGTGTCAGCCCCCTTGGCGGGAGGAAAGCCCGTGTTGACGGCACCCGCTGTCAATCCCAACAAGAAAAAGGTGCTGTTCGTCACCTCCGAATTCGCCGACCTGGTCAAGACCGGCGGCCTGGGCGACGTCTCCGCCGCCCTGCCACGGGCCATGCACCACCTGCACGATGTGCGGGTGCTGATCCCCGGTTATCCGCAGGTGATGAACAGCGATAACCCGATCCACATCATCGGCGAGCTGGGGGGCCACGCCGCACTGCCACCGTGCAAGATCGGCCGCATGGACCTGCCCGACGGCCTGGTGATCTACGTGCTGATCTGCCCCGAGCTGTTTGAGCGGGAAGGCACGCCCTATGGCGCCAACAACGGACGCGACTGGCCGGACAACCATATCCGCTTCGCCCGCCTGGGCCTGGCCGCCGCCGATATCGCCGCCAACCTGGCGCAGATCCACTGGACCCCGGACCTGGTCCACGCCCATGACTGGCCGGCCGGCCTGGCCCCGGCCTATATGCACTGGCGCGGCCAGCGCACCCCGACCCTGTTCACCATTCACAACCTCGCCTATCAGGGCGTGGTCAGCCTGGCCTGCTGCCCGGAACTGGGGATCCCGCCCCACGCCCTGCAACAGGAAGGCATGGAGTTCTACGGCAAGCTGTCGTTCCTCAAGGCCGGCATGGCCTACTCCAGTCATATCACCACGGTGAGTGCCACCTATGCCCAGGAAATCACCACGCCGCAATTCGGCTGTGGCCTGGACGGTTTCCTCGCCAGCAAGACCCACCAGGGCCTGCTCAGCGGCATTCCCAACGGCATTGACGAAAGCTGGGACGCCGCCACCGACAGCCATCTGGTCCACCCCTTCACCCCGGGCGACTGGGAAGGCAAGGCGGTCAACGCCGCCCATGTGCGCAACCTGTTCGGCCTCGATCCGTCGACCGGACCGCTGTTCGCGGTGGTCTCGCGGCTGGTCTACCAGAAAGGCCTGGACCTGACCGAAGCCGTCAGCGAAATGATCGTCAACGAAGGCGGCCAGATCGCCATCATCGGCCGTGGCGAACCGGAAGAAGAACAGGCCATGCGTCAACTGGCCCTGCGTTTTCCCGGCCAGGTCGGGGTGCGCATCGGCTTCAATGAAACCGACGCCCGACGCATGTTCGCCGGCAGCGATTTCCTGCTGATGCCTTCGCGCTATGAACCCTGCGGCCTGAGCCAGATGTACGCCCAGCGCTTCGGCTCGCTGCCGGTGGCACGCAATACCGGCGGGCTGGCCGACACCATCGATAACGGGGTCACCGGCTTCCTGTTCGACGAGTCCACGGTGGAAAGCTACACCGAGGCGCTGCGCCGTGCATTCAAGGTGTTCGCCTATCCGCCACTGCTCAACGCCATGCGCTGCCGGGCCATGGCCGCGCCGTTCAACTGGTGCAAGGCGGTGGAACCCTACGCCGAGCTGTACCAGAACCTGGTGACCAAATCCCGGAGCAGGTCGGGCCAGCACTGAGGAGGTCTTCATAGATGCCGTTACGGACTCTGGAAACCTGGCCTCATGGCGCGACCCTGCTGGACGCCGAGCACACCCGCTTTGCGCTGTGGGCACCGGACGCCTACTACGTCAGTGTCGAGCTGGACGATGGCCGTTCACTGGCCATGCTGCCGCAGCACGACGGCTGGTTTGTCCTCGAGGCCCGCTGCCCGGCCGGCAGCCAATATCGCTTCCATATCGACGGCGAGCGACTGGTGCCCGACCCGGCCTCGCGGCGCCAGGTCGGCGATGTGCACGGGCCGAGCCAGGTGGTCGACTCCCTGGCTTATCACTGGCAGCACAAGGACTGGCAAGGTCGGCCCTGGCACGAGGCGGTGATCTACGAGCTGCACGTCGGTGTCCTCGGCGGCTATCGCCAGGTCGAAAGCCAACTGGCACGCCTGGCCGAATTGGGGGTCACCGCCATTGAGCTGATGCCCCTGGCCCAGTTCCCCGGCGAGCGCAACTGGGGCTACGACGGCGTGCTGCCCTATGCGCCCCATGCCGCCTATGGTTCGCCCGAAGACCTCAAGCACTTGATCGACACGGCCCACGGGCATGGCCTGATGGTGCTGCTGGACGTGGTCTACAACCACTTCGGCCCGGACGGCAATTACCTCGGCCAATACGCCAAGGACTTCTTTCGCGACGACCAGCAGACCCCCTGGGGCGCGGCGATCGATTTTCGCCGCCGCGAAGTCCGCGACTTCTTTATCGACAACGCCCTGATGTGGCTGCTGGAGTACCGTTTCGACGGCCTGCGCCTGGATGCCGTGCACGCGATCAATGACAGCACCCTGCTCCACGAGCTGGCCCATGCGGTACGCCACCAGGTGGACACGGCGCGGCACGTGTGGCTGACCCTGGAAAACGAACGCAACCAGGCCAGCCTGCTGGAGGAGTCCTTTGACGCCCAGTGGAACGATGACGGCCATAACGCCCTGCACGTCCTGCTGACCGGCGAAACCGACGCCTATTACGCCGACTATGCCCGGGAAACCACCACCAAACTGGCCCGCTGCCTGAGCCAGGGCTTCGTGTTCCAGGGCCATCCCGACCGCCACGGCCATAGTCGAGGCGAACCCAGCGCGCATCTGCCCCCCAGCGCCTTCGTGCTGTTCCTGCAGAACCATGACCAGATCGGCAACCGGGCCCTGGGCGAGCGCCTCAACCAACTCTGCCCGGCCCCGGCGCTGCGGGCGGCCACGGTGCTGCTGCTGTTGTCGCCGATGATCCCGTTGCTGTTCATGGGCGAGGAAACCGCGGCCCGCGAACCCTTCCTGTTTTTCACCGATCACCACGGTGAACTGGCCGACGCGGTGCGCGAAGGCCGGCGCGCGGAGTTCGCCGATTTCCCGGCCTTTGCCGACCCCGCGCGCCGGGCGCATATTCCCGACCCGAACGCCGCCGTCAGCTTCAACGACTCGCGCCCCGACCTGAACGATGCCAGCGACGACTTCAACCGCCAGGCCACGGTACGCCTCTACCGCCAGTTGCTGGAACTGCGCCACCGCGAAATCATCCCCCGACTCCCCGGCGCCCGGGCCCTGGGCACCGATGTCCTGGCCGACGGCGCCCTCAGCGCGCGCTGGCGCATGGGCGATGGCAGCCTGCTGCGCATCGACCTCAATCTCAGTGCCGAGTCCGTCGACCACAGCCCATCCACCGAGGCCCGTTTATTGTTCGAAAGCACTGCCGGCGCCAGTCGCCAACTGGAAGAAGGTCATCTGGCCCCCTACTGCGCGCTGGTTACCCTGACCCCCGGGGACGTCACGCAGTCACCCACCGGAGAGCACCCATGAGCGACGCGCAACTGGAAATACTCGCCAGCCGAGCCGGCCTGGCCGTCGATTGGATCGACGCCAATGGCCGCCCGCAGAAAGTCCGGCCCGAGGTCTTGCGCAAGGTCCTGGCCGAGCTCGGCCATCCCGCCGACACTGACCAGGCCATCGAGAACAGCCTGCAGGAACTGCAACTGGCCCAACAACAGAAACACCTGCCGCCACTGTTGACCGCGGACGCCGGCAAGGGCCTGGACCTGGCCCACTATTTCGCCGCCGATACTGCCTGCGAGGTGCATCTGGAAAACGGTACGGTCCTGCACTTGCACCTGGACCAGGACGCGGTGCTGCCGGGCAAGGTTCCGGTGGGCTATCAAACAGTGCATATCGCCGGCCAGCACTTCACCCTCGCCGTCGCCCCGGCGCAGTGCCACAGCGTGGCGGCGGCCACCGATAGCGCGACACCCCGCGCCTGGGGCCTGACGGTCCAGCTGTATGCCCTGCAACGCGCCGGCGACGGCGGTTTCGGCGACACCCTGGCCCTGGAGAGCCTGGTCCGCGCTGCCGGCGAACGCGGCGCCGACGCCCTGGCGATCAGCCCGCTGCACGCCATGTTCAGCTGCGACCCGCAACGCTACAGCCCCTATTCGCCGTCCAGCCGGCTGTTCCTCAACAGCCTTTATGCGGCGCCGGAGGCGATTCTCGGCGAACGGGCCCTGCGCCAGGCCATCGACATCACGGGACTGGCCGATGAACTGCAGCAGCTGGAAGCGCTGCCATTGATCGACTGGCCCCGCGCCGCCCGCGCCAAACAACGGCTGTTGCGCGCGTTGTACGACGGCTTTCGCCTCGGCACTCACGCGCTCGCTACGGACTTCGCACGCTTTCGCCAGATGGGCGGCGAAGCCCTGGAAAATCACTGTCGCTTCGAAGCCCTGCAAGCGGCCTGCACGGCCCGCGGTGAAAGTACCGACTGGCGGCACTGGCCCGCGGCCTGGCACCATCCCGACAACCCGGCCCTCGTCGCCTTCGCCGAGGAGCAGGCCGAGGAGATCGGCTTCTACGCCTTCAGCCAATGGCTGATCGCCCGGAGCCTTGAACGCGCGCAAAACGCCGCCCGGAACAGCGGCATGGGCATCGGCCTGATCGCCGACCTCGCCGTCGGTGCCGATGGCGGCGGCAGCCAGGCCTGGAGCCGGCAGGACGAACTGCTGGCCGAACTCACCGTCGGCGCACCGCCGGATATCCTCAACCGCGCCGGGCAAAGCTGGGGCATTTCAGCCTTCGCCCCGGAGGGCCTGAAGCGCCATGGTTTCCGCGCCTTTATCGAAATGCTGCGGGCCAACTTCGCCCATGCCGGCGGCCTGCGCATCGACCATGTGATGGGCCTGCAACGGCTCTGGGTGATCCCCCTCGGTTCCCCGCCCAGCGACGGCGCCTACCTGTATTACCCGGTGGACGACCTGCTGCGCCTGCTGACCCTGGAGTCCGCGCGCCACCAGGCGGTGGTGCTCGGCGAAGACCTCGGCACGGTGCCCGAGGGCCTGCGGGAAAAACTCGGTGCCCGGGCGATCCTCGGCATGCGTGTGCTGTTGTTCGAGCAGGAATACGACCATCGCTTCCGGCCGATCCTCGACTGGCCGGACGACGCCCTGGCAATCACCAGCACCCACGACCTGCCCACCCTCAATGGCTGGTGGCATGCCCGGGATATCGACTGGAACACCCAGCTCGGGCTGATCGACAACAGCACCGCCGATCACTGGCGCGAAACCCGCGAACGCGAACGCGAGGGGTTGCGTCGCGCCTTGAGCAGCGACCCGCAGAATTTCAGCGACGAATCCCACGAGACCGACCAGGTCCTCGATGCCAGCGTGCGCTTCCTCGGCCATACCCGCGCGCCCCTGGTGTTGCTGCCACTGGAGGACGCCCTCGGTGTCGAAGAACAGGCCAACCTGCCCGGCACCCTCGACAGCCACCCCAACTGGCGGCGGCGCCTGCCCGGTGACAGCAGCCAGTTGCTCGACGATGTCGACGCCGCCCGCCGTCTCGAACTGCTGGCCTGCGCCCGACTCCAGGCCGCTGAGCGTGACCGATGAAACCACCCTTGCGTGCGACGGTGCGCCTGCAGTTTCACAAAGGCTTCAGCCTGGATGATGCCGTAGCGCTGGTGCCCTACTTCGCCCAACTGGGCATCAGTCATGTCTATGCCTCGCCGCTGCTCACCGCGCGCGACGGCTCCATGCACGGCTACGACGTGGTCGACCCGACCCGGGTCAATCCGCAACTGGGCGGCGAACCGGCGTTGCGGCGCCTGGTACAAGCACTGCGCCAGCACGATATGGGCCTGATCCTCGACATCGTCTCCAACCACATGGCCGTCGGCGGTGCGGACAATCCCTGGTGGCTGGACCTGCTGGAGTGGGGCCGGTTGAGCCCCTACAGCGAGTTCTTCGATATCCAGTGGCACTCGCCCGACCCGTTGCTCGAAGGGCAACTACTCATGCCCTTCCTCGGCAGCGACTACGGCGTGGCCTTGCAGGAAGGCAGCATCCCCTTGTGCTTCGATGCCGAGCACGGCGGCTTTCATATCGAGCACTACCAGCATCGTTTTCCCATCTGTCCCCGGGACTACGCGCAGATACTGGCCGACATCCCCGAACTGGAAACCCTGACCGGGCACTTCAAGGCCCTGAACGGCCTGCCTGCCCCCTATGCCCAGGCCCGGCTCCTGCGCGCCGAACTGTCGCAACGCCACGACCTGCATGAAGCCATCGTGCAGAACCTCGCCCGCTATGACTCGCGCCAACCCGAAGGTTTCCAGCGCCTGCACCGACTGCTGGAGCGCCAGCACTACCGCCTCGCCAGTTGGCGCACCGCCGCCGACGATATCAACTGGCGGCGCTTCTTTGATGTCAACGAACTGGGTGGCCTGCGGGTCGAGCGCCCGGCGGTGTTCGAGGCCACCCACCAGAAAATCTTCCAGCTGATCGAGGACGGCCTGGTGGACGGGCTGCGCATCGACCATATCGACGGGCTCGCCGACCCACGCGGTTACTGCCGCAAGCTGCGCCGACGGGTCGACCGCCTGGTCCCCGGGGAGCACCTGCCGATCTATGTGGAGAAGATCCTCGGCCAGGGCGAAAGCCTGCACCGCGACTGGCGGGTGGACGGCACCACCGGCTATGAATTCATGGATCAGCTGTCACTGCTGCAACACGACCCGCGTGGCGAGCAGCCCCTGACCGAACTCTGGAGCCAACTGAGCGAGCGCCCCGGCGAGTTCGGCGAGGAAGCCCGACTGGCCCGCCAGCAGATCCTCGCAGGCGGACTCGCGGGCGACTGCGAAAGCGTGGCCCAGGCCCTGCTGCAAGTGGCCCGGGACGACGTGATGAGCCGCGACCTGACCCTCGGCGCGATACGCCGGGCCTTGCAGGCGCTGATCGTGCATTACCCGGTGTACCGCACCTATATCAACGCCGGTGGCCGCCCGGCCGAAGACGAAGTGTTTTTCCAGCAGGCCCTGGCCGGCGCCCGCACCACCCTCGGCGAGGCCGACTGGCCGGTGCTCGACTACCTGCAACAGTGGCTCGGCGGACAACCCTGGCGCGAGCGCTCACCGGGGCGTCAGCGCAAACTGCTCAAGCATGCCTGCGTGCGCTTCCAGCAACTGACCTCACCGACAGCCGCCAAGGCCGTGGAAGACACCGCGTTCTATCGCTCGGCGGTGCTGCTCTCGCGCAATGACGTGGGCTTTTCCACCGAACGTTTCAGCGCGCCCGTGAAAGACTTTCACGCGGCCAACCGAACCCGCCTGGAACACTTCCCGGACAACCTGTTGACCAGCGCCACCCATGATCACAAACGCGGTGAAGACAGTCGCGCGCGCCTGGCGGTACTGAGCGAATGCGCCCCGTGGTACGTCGAACAGGTGCAAGGCTTTCGCGAGTTGGCCCAGGCGCTGCGTGACGATCCCCAGGCACCGTCGGCGGCGGATGAGCTGATTCTCTATCAGGCACTGCTGGGCAGTTGGCCGCTGACCCTGTCGAGCGACGATTCGGCCGGCCTGCAGGATTACGCCAAGCGTCTCTGGCAGTGGCAAAACAAGGCCCTGCGCGAAGCCAAGCTGCAAAGCAGCTGGAGCGCCCCGAACGAGGCCTACGAGCAGGCCTGCCGCGACTTTCTCGAAGCGCTGCTGACCCGTCCCGCCGGCCTGCCGCTGCGCCAGGCCCTGGTCGCCACGCTGGAAAAAATCGCGCCGGCCGGGGCCCTCAACAGTCTGGCCCAGTGTTTGCTGCGCATGACCGTACCGGGTGTGCCGGACCTGTACCAGGGCAACGAGTTCTGGGACTTCAGCCTGGTGGACCCGGACAATCGCCGGCCGGTGGATTTCACGGTCCGGCAACAGGCGCTGCAAGACTCGACATCGCCAACGGCGCTGTTGACGGACTGGCGCAGCGGTCGGCTCAAACAGGCCTTGATCGCCCGTACGCTGGCGGTGCGGGCCAAATGTGGGAGGGTCTTCAGTCGCGGCGATTATCAGCCGTTGGAGGTGCTCGGCGAACAGGCCGAACACGTACTGGCCTTTATGCGCAGCACACCGACGCAGCGGGCCATTGTGATCGTACCCAGGCTGGCGGCCGGACTGCTGGCCAGCGACCAACTGCCGTGGGTACCGGCACCGGTTTGGGGCGATACGCGGGTCAAACTGCCGTTCGCCGCACCGGACTGCAAATTAAAGGGATTATTTTCGATGTGCACAGTCACAACCCATAGCGAGCTAATGGTCGGTGAGGCACTCGGAGATTTCCCGGTCAACCTCTTTACCCAAAATTGAGTTCAGGAGCATGGCGATGAGTACCGACGAAAAACGCATCCGTGAGTTTGCTTATCAGATCTGGGAATCGGAGGGCCGTCCCGAGGGTGAGGAAGCCCGGCATTGGGAGATGGCGCGCAAGCTGGCGGAAGCCGAGGCACTGACACCGAAAAAGCCGACAGCGGCCAAACCCGCCGCCAAGCCCAAGGTCGCCGCCAAGCCGGCGGCTGAGCCGAAACCCGCGACCAGCACCAAACCCGCCGCCGAAAAGAAACCGCGAGCACCGCGCAAGCCGTCAGCCAGTTGAGCCGTGTACGGTACTGAAGACCGCACGTACTAATGTGGGAGCGGAGCTTGCCCGCGAAGAGGCCCTGAAGATCGCCAAAAGCTTCGCGGGCAAGCCCCGCTCCCACAGGTATGTGCTGTTTTGCCAGATCGCATCGCCAGCATGACCCTTCGGTCCGTACACCGCCCCATCGAACACATCCGCAGGAGCGCCCATGACCAAGCCGAAAAAGCCCGACCCCACGCCCGAAGCCCAGACCTCGCGAATCCGCGAAGGACTGCCCTTCCCGCTTGGCGCCACCTGGGATGGCCTGGGGGTCAACTTCGCACTGTTTTCCGCCAACGCCACCAAGGTCGAACTGTGCGTGTTCGACGACAGTGGTGAAGTCGAACTCGAACGCATCGAACTGCCCGAGTACACCGACGAGATCTACCACGGCTACCTGCCCGACGCCCATCCCGGACTGATCTACGGCTACCGGGTCTACGGCCCCTACGACCCGCCGAACGGCCACCGCTTCAACCCCAACAAACTGCTGATCGACCCCTACGCCAAGCAGTTGGTCGGCCAGTTGAAATGGTCCGAGGCCCTGTTCGGCTACACCATCGGCCACCCCGACGCCGACCTCAGCTTCGACGAACGCGACAGTGCGCCCTTCGTACCCAAGAGCAAGGTCATCGACCCCGCCCACACCTGGGGCCACGACCAGCGCGTCAGCGTGCCCTGGGAACGCACCCTGCTTTATGAAACCCACGTACGCGGCATCAGCATGCGCCACCCGGCGGTGCCGGACGCAGTGCGCGGGACCTTTGCCGGGCTGATGGTCGACGAAGTGCTGGAGCATATCCGCAAGCTCGGCGTGTCCTCGGTGGAGCTGCTGCCGATCCACGCCTTCGTCAACGACCAGCACCTGCTGCAAAAAGGCATGACCAACTACTGGGGCTACAACAGCATCGCCTTCTTCGCCCCCGACCCGCGCTACCTGGCCAGCGGCAAGATCGCCGAATTCAAGGAGATGGTCGCGCACCTGCACGAAGCCGGCCTGGAGCTGATCCTCGACGTGGTCTACAACCACACCGCCGAAGGCAACGAGCAAGGCCCGACGCTGTCCATGCGCGGCATCGACAACGCTTCCTACTACCGCCTGATGCCCGACGACAAGCGCTTCTACATCAACGACTCGGGCACCGGCAACACCCTGGACCTGAGCCATCCCTGCGTGCTGCAGATGGTCACCGACTCGCTGCGCTACTGGGCCACGGAAATGCACGTGGACGGTTTCCGCTTCGACCTGGCAACCATCCTCGGGCGCTATCACGACGGTTTCAACGAACGCCACAGCTTCCTCGTCGCCTGCCGCCAGGACCCGGTGCTGAGCCAGCTCAAGCTGATCGCCGAACCCTGGGACTGCGGCCCCGGCGGCTATCAGGTCGGCGGCTTCCCGCCGGGCTGGGCCGAATGGAACGACCGTTTCCGCGACACCGTGCGCGCATTCTGGAAAGGCGACGACGGCCAGCTCGCCGACTTCGCCCGGCGCATGACCGCCTCCGGCGACCTGTTCGACCAGCGCGGTCGACGCCCCTACACCTCGGTCAACTTCATCACCGCCCATGACGGCTTCACCCTGCACGACCTGGTGTCGTACAACGACAAGCACAACGAAGCCAACGATGAAAACAACCAGGACGGCAGCAACAACAACCTCTCCTGGAACCACGGCGTCGAGGGGCCCTCGGACGATCCGGCGATCAACGCCCTGCGCCTGCGGCAGATGCGCAACTTCTTCGCCACCCTGCTGCTGGCCCAGGGCACGCCGATGATCGTCGCCGGCGACGAGTTCGCCCGCACCCAGCACGGCAACAACAACGCCTATTGCCAGGACAGCGAAATCGGCTGGGTCAACTGGGCCCTGGACGACGACGGCAAGTCGCTGCTCAAGTTCGTCAAGCGCCTGGTCAAGCTGCGCCTGGCCTATCCCATCCTGCGCCGCGGACGCTTTCTGGTCGGCGACTATAACGAGCAACTGGGGGTCAAGGACGTCACCTGGCTGACGCCGGACGGCCAGGAAATGACCACCGAGCACTGGCACGACGGCAACGGTCGCAGCCTGGGCATGTTGCTCGACGGCCGCGCCCAGGTCTCCGGCATTCCCCGCACCGGCGACGATGCAACCTTGCTGATTGCGGTCAACGCCCACCATGACGGGGTCAACTTCCGCCTGCCGGAGGTGCCGCAGGGCATCGACTGGACCTGCGTGCTCGATACCAATGACCCACAGGTCAAGGGCCAGGAGCATTTTGCCTTCGACAGCGAATACACCCTCACCGGACGTTCGCTTGTCCTGTTCGAACTGCAACGAGACGAAGAAACCTGACGTTTTTTCAGCAATAAAAGTCGCATTTCGGCCTATATGCGCGATACTCAGTCGCGCATTCCCGGGCCGCCTTGCGACACCGGACGCATCAGGGCTGATGGAGGATGCGTGCACGTTCACACAAGGAAGTGACAGACATCATGAGAATCCAAGCTGCACGCAACGAAGTTGCACCGCTGATCTGGAACTCGCGGCAGTTGGCCCGTGTCCCGACCATTGGCCTGCACCGTCTGATCCGACCCGGTGCGCGGGTGGTGGTGATCGCCCCGCATCCCGGTGACGAAGTGCATTGTTGCGGCGGTCTGCTGCAACTGCTCGCCACCCTCGAACATCCGCTGCTGTTGATCTCGATTACCGACGGCAGCGCCCTCTACCCCGGCTCCACCCTGTGGCCTTCGAGCCGCCTGAGTGTGGTCTGCCCCCAGGAAAGTGCCGAGGCCCTGCGCCGCCTGGGCCTGGAACTGCACCGGCTGAAATGGATTCGCGGCGGCTTTCGCCATGGCGCACTGGAGCGACAGGAACAGCCGCTGAGTCAATTCCTGCGGCGCTACCTGCGCCAGGGCGACGTGGTGCTGACCACATGGCGCGAAGACGGGATTGCCGATCATGACACCGTTGGTCGGGCCGCCGCCCAGGCCTGCGCCGCCAGCGGCGCAACACTCCTGGAGATACCGGTGCATTCCTGGTTCCGGCCCTTGCGCGACGAAGGCCTGATCCCCTGGCACCGGGCACGCAAGATCCGCCTCGACACCTGGGGCATCGCCCGCAAGCTGCATGCCGCCCATGCCTACCACAGCCACCTGCAAGGCGATCCGGAACTGGGGCTGCCACCGGTGCTGGTACCGGCGCTACTCGAACGGGCACGGCAACCCTTCGAGATGGTGTTTATCTGAAAAACACCGGGCAAAGCCCTTCTTCCCGGGCTTGCTCAGAATCAGCCTGAATAGACCAAATAGCCGATTGATCAATGACTTGAAAAACCCGATCAAATGAATCTATTTATTCGCTACTTTCTTGACGTCGACCTGCACCTCTCCTTAGCTACAAGTGACTACCCCCGGTTTTAAAACCCAAGGGGCAAGCCTTCGGATACTCGCCAAAGCGGGTCGCCGGGGTTTGCCTCGATGATTTCGGCCGTCCCTCGTTCGGGGGCAGGAGAGACACCAATGCAGGTATTTATGCGACCGCAAGGAACACCCGATGAAAACGTCCATGACCCACCCCAGCCTGAGGACGGCGCTTTATACGATTTCGACCGCGCTTTTGCTGTGCTCCCCCCTTGAGCTCCGAGCAGCGCCTTTCGAAGAAGACCTTCAACCCTCATACCAGGGCGACACGCCCTTGCCACTGGGTCAATTACCCATACTGAGCAACAGCGGCACATTACCGGGTTGGCGGTTCGCAGGTATCGTCCCGAACATCGGTGATCCCGATCCGACGGTTCACTTCCTCGACCGTACCCTGGGCCAGGGCGAGGTCGGTAACCTCGACCCGCTGTTTGCCGGCGCCTTTGGCGACCTGCTGATTGTTCCAGGCCTCTACAGCAATCACAGCGGCGGCCAGACATTGACGGCCGGGGTCTTTACCGGGAGCAGCGGCCCACTGGATCGGATTGACGCTTTTGTCACCGGGCCCCGCGACCCGCGCATGGACGGCCTGAGTCCCCAAGGGAACAATCTCGGGGCGTTCTGGAGCCTGACCGGGCAACAGGGCTGGCACGTCAACCTGACGGCCATGAACAACCAGACCACGGTCTATACCCGCTCCGACCAGGGCAACTTGCAAAGCCTGGCGGCGCGGCAAATGACGTTTTCGCTGGAGGGCGGGTTCCCGATCGGGCTGGGGCAGCACTGGATCATCGAACCCCAGGCCCAGGTGGTGAACCAGCAAGGTAACGTGGACGCGCTCGGGCAGGCGAATATCTCCGACTCTCCGACCTGGAGCGGCCGGATCGGCGCCCGTCTCAATGGCAGCTATGAAGTCAGTGGCCTGCCGCTGGAACCCTATCTGCGGACCAACTTCTGGCATACGTTCGGCAGCGGCAGCCCGGTGAGCCTGGAGCCGGTCGACAAGATCGCCATCAGTCGCAACAGCTCCACCGTGGAACTGGGGCTGGGCCTGGTGGCCAAGGTGTCGCCGACGGTCAGCCTGTATGTCAGCGCAGACTACAGCGGCACCTCCGATGACACCGGCCTGAACGGCATCATCGGTAACGTCGGGGTGCGAATGCGCTGGTAGGTGCTAGCCCTCCGGCCGCAACATCAGCACCGCCAGTGGCGGCAGGTTCAGCACCAGCGACGCGGCCTGTCCATGGCTGGCGTGGTCTTCGGTGAAGGCCCCGCCGCCATTGCCATAGTTGGAGCCGGCATACATCGCCGCATCGCTGTTGATCACTTCCTTCCACTGCCCGGCGAAGGGCACACCGACCCGATAGGCCTCGCGCGGCACCGGGGTGAAGTTGGCGACCACCAGCAACGGCCGCCCTTCCCGACTCCAGCGCAGCCAGGCATAGACGCTGTTGGTCGCATCGTCACCGATCAACCACTGGAAGCCCTGGGGCACATCGTCCTGGTCATGCAAGGCCGGCTCCTCGCGGTACAGCTGGTTCAGGTCGCTCACCAGCTTCTGTACCCCAAGGTGCTCGGAATACTGCAACAGGTACCAGTCCAGCTGCTGATCGTGATTCCACTCGCGCCACTGGCCGAATTCGCAGCCCATGAACAGCAGCTTCTTGCCCGGGTGCCCCCACATGAAACTCAGGTAGGCCCGCAGGTTGGCGAACTTCTGCCAGCGGTCGCCGGGCATCTTGTCGATCAGCGAATGTTTGCCGTGCACCACTTCATCATGGGAAATCGGCAGGATAAAACGCTCGGACCAGGCAT
>Ga0302155_10000531_pt1 | contig 30054 bp, 28 predicted proteins | sample I_Bog_N3_1_FD_193508 | JGI IMG/M metagenome (GOLD analysis project Ga0302155, IMG submission 193508) | Peat permafrost microbial communities from Stordalen Mire near Abisko, Sweden - I_Bog_N3_1 | ecosystem: Environmental > Terrestrial > Soil > Wetlands > Peat | place: Sweden: Abisko, Stordalen...
CTGAATCTAAGTCTGATTGCGAGAATGCGGACATGCCTGAATCGGTGGCGCGTAATCTGAAATTGGATCAGATGCAGGCGCCGCCCCAAGCGTTAAAATTATTTGGAGCATTGCAATTGTCCTTGCGCGGTACGCCCTGTCTGTATCAGGGAGACGAATTGGGTTTGCCGGAAGCGATGCTGGAATTTGATCAGTTACAGGATCCGTACGGGATCACAATGTGGCCTGCCTTTAAAGGACGGGATGGTTGCCGTACTCCAATTCCATGGTCAGCATCATCATCGGTAGGACAAGGTGGATTTACCCCTGCTAAACGTTCCTGGTTGCCATTGCCTGCTGCTCACATGCGATTGGCAGTCGATATGCAATGCCAAAACAAACAGAGTGTCTTGGTACAGTATCAGCGTTTTTTGCGTTGGCGTAAAACGGTGCTGCCATTAATAAAAGGAGATATGGAATTACTCTCGGTGGATGAGCGGGTGCTGGCATTTGTGCGTCATTACCGTATTGGATTGAACGATTTTCACATGTTGTGTGTATTCAATCTTTCATCTACTAAAGCTAACTATATTTTCCCTATCAAGATGGGTATCCTGAGTATCTGTGAAGGCCATGGATTTATTGGTGCAGAGCTTACCGGAAACCAAGTGGTTTTGCCTGCTTGGTCCGCTTTTTTTGCATGGGTGCAGTAGAACATTGAATGGCAATTACATTAAAATAATGTCGTAGTGTTCTTGGTGGTAGGTGCTTTCAACTTGTAGAGAAATCGGCTTTTTGATGAAATCGCCTAACATCGCCAGATGTTGAGATTCTTCTTCTAGAAATAAATCAACCACGACTTGCGATGCCAGAATGCGGAATTCTTTCGGGTTGAATTGTTTAGCTTCACGCAAAAGTTCGCGCAAAATTTCATAGCAGATGGTGCGTGCAGTCTTGACTTGACCCTTTCCACTACATGAGGGGCATGTCTCGCATAAGATGTGTGCCAGTGATTCTCGTGTGCGCTTTCTGGTCACTTCGACTAGACCTAATGCGGAAAATCCAGAGACGGAGAGTTTGGTTCGGTCGCGTGAAATGGCTTTGTTGAGTTCGTTCAGAACAGCGGTTTTGTGCTCACCATTTTCCATGTCGATTAAATCAAGGACGATAATGCCGCCTAAGTTGCGCAAACGTAATTGCCGGGCGATGGCATGTGCTGCTTCCAGATTGGTCTTGAAGATGGTATCGGCAAAATTGCGGCCAGCGACAAAGCTTCCGGTGTTGACGTCGATCGTGGTCATGGCTTCAGTTTGATCCACAATCAGATAGCCTCCCGATTTTAAATCGACTCGGCGCCCAAGAGCACGTTGAATTTCATCTTCTACCCCATATAAATCAAATAATGGACGCTCGCCCGTGTAGTGAATTAACTTGGGAATGACCGAAGGGGTGTAATCGTTGGCGAATTCTAGAAGTTTTTGGTAATTCTCACGTGAATCTACTTGAATTGAATCGGTATCGACGTTGACGAAATCACGTAGTACGCGCTGTGCTAGATTTAAGTCTTGATGTAGTAACGTAGTGACAGGTTTGCTTTTCGCTAGCGCATTGATGGCAGCCCACGTTTTACGTAGGTAGTCTACATCCATCTGCAATTCGGCTTCGGATGCATCTTCAGCCATGGTGCGAACGATGAATCCACCTTTTTCATCTGCAGATAAAAAGCCTTGAACCATTGCCCGTAAGGTTTCACGGTCAGCTTCATTACCAATTTTTTGTGAAATGCCAATATGTGAATCTTGCGGCAAATGAACCAACATCCGTCCGGCGATGGAAATTTGTGTCGACAGTCGTGCACCCTTGGTACCAATCGGATCCTTGATCACCTGTACGGTAACAGCTTGTCCGTCAAATAATAATTTTTCGATTGGGGTTGGGTTGGCTCCATCACGATTGCGCGCATCCCAGATATCAGCTACGTGCAAAAATGCAGCGCGTTCCAGTCCTATATCGATGAAAGCCGATTGCATTCCAGGTAATACACGGACAACTTTTCCTAGGTAGATATTACCTACTAGACCGCGCGACATCGTACGTTCAATGTGCAGTTCTTGTACCGCCCCTTGAAAAATCAGGGCTACCCTGGTTTCTTGTGGGGTGATATTGATTAAAATGTTTTCGCTCATAGTCCAACTTTGCTTAGTAGTTGTGCCGTCTCAAATAACGGTAGCCCCATGATGCCAGAATAACTTCCATTGATGTGTGAAATAAAACGTGCAGCATCACCCTGAATGCCATATCCACCAGCTTTGTCATACGGTTCTGTGCTAGCGCAATAATCGGCAATTTGTGCCACACTCAACCTGCAAAATGTCACTTCTGAGGTTTGCGTTACTTGCCATACTTGATCTTGATAGCAAAGAGCAACGCTGGTGAGAACCTGATGCGTTTGCCCGGACAAAGTCGATAACATCTCAAGCGCTTGATCTTGGTCAGCTGGTTTTCCGTAGATGCAGCCATTAAATACGACGGTCGTATCAGCCGCCAGGATCGGGCGTTCCGGCAATGAGCGTTTTCGCATCATTTGCCATCCGATATGGGCCTTTTCTGCTGTTACCCGTGCGACATAATCTACCGGATGTTCATTTGGTAGAACGAGTTCAGTGACATCATTGCCTCTTGAGGCGGAATCGCGTAATAGCAAAATTCCAAATTTGACCCCGATTTGTTGTAATAGTTCGCTGCGACGGGGGCTTTTGGAGGCTAAATAAATGGCATTGTTGGGGTGGTTGATCATGGCAGGGAAGCGAAAAGTCAGGCCCGGTGGTAAGGGTGGTTTTGTGTAATAGACCAGGCACGGTATAGTTGTTCTGCTAAGAGTACGCGTACCATTCCATGTGGTAGAGTCAGGCTGGAAATGCGAATTTTAAGTTGCGCAGTCGCTTTAAAATCAGCATCTAGTCCATCTGCGCCGCCAATGACAAAATACGTGTCACCACCATCTTGCTGCCAGGTACTCAGTAGTTCAGATAATTGCATGGTAGTTAGATCTTTGCCATGCTCATCAAGGACGATAATGCGACTTTGCTTTGGAATTGCTGCTTCAATTTTAGTGCGTTCCAGCGCCATGACGGTTTGTGCTGTTTTGCTGCCGGAACGTTCTACTGGTTTGATTTCTTTGAGCGTAATCCGGCAATCCGCCGGCATGCGTTTGGTATATTCAGCGAAGCCGGATTCAATCCAGTTTGGCATTTTATGACCTACTGCAGTAATGACTAATTGCATAAATAAGGAGGAACGAAAGTGATGCTAATGGTCTGGCTGTATACGAACGGCAGCGGGAACCGCCGTTTATGGCGTGTTCCGTATCCATAATGTCGGATTATGCAGCCGTTTTACGCTTGGCGGTAGCCCGTTTGACGGAAGCTTGTTTGGCCGATGCAATAGCGCTTTTGCTTGAAGCAACTTTCACTGTAGTACCAATGGCTTTTTTACGTGGTGCTGCTTTTTTAGTGGCAACTTTGGCTTCTGTGGCAGTACCAGATGTTGTGCCGGCAAGGCTGGCAAGGACTGGCTTGGCACGTGATGCGCGTACTTTTGGTGCTGCGCCCTCAGCTGCTACTGCTTTAGTTGTAGCTGCACGTGGTTTTCTGGCTGGTTTTTTAACATCGTCATCCAATGTTGTTTGTATCGCCTGATTGACTTCGTTAAATACGCGTTTTGCTGGTGCTGCCGGTTCTGCTGCTTCGGCAGGTGTTTCAGCAGTGCGTTTGCTGATACGCTTGTCGGCGCCTAATTTGACTTCTTTATCGCCCCATAACTCTTCCAGACGATAGTAGCCGCGGATCGCTGGTTGCATAATATGAACGACCATGTCGCCCAAATCGACCAGTACCCACTCACCCGTGCCTTCACCCTCCATGCCGATGACATTGCCACCGTTTTCTTTGACTTTATCCCGTACTGAGGCAGCCAGTGATTTTGTTTGACGGTTGGACGTACCGGAAACAATCGCAATCCGGTCAAACAGACTGGTTAAATGGGTTGTGTCGTAGACTTTGATGTCTTGACCTTTAACATCTTCAAGAGCGTCAACCACCAAGGTTTGTAATTTTTTGATATCCATGTTTTTTTAATATATATGATGTTGTTGTATATAGTCCAGCACCTTGGGTGGTAGCGAAGACAGATTGTTCCGGCGTCGGATTTGGCTCGATGAGATGTCGATGGCCAGATCTGCGCATAGATAAGTGTGACCGCAAGGGCTGCTACGTAATTGTGTCACGTCGCCCGCGCGTTGTTTAAATTCATTTGCTACTGCCGGATCCAACGCATCCAGAAGGAAGCCTGGCCGGGCAGAAACTGCAATATGTGCTAACGTAAATAAATGCTGCCAATTTTGCCAGCGATGAAGTTGTTGCAACTGGTCAGCACCCATTAAGAAGACCAGTGAAGCCGATGCGCCGAATTCGTCGCGTAACGTGGATAAGGTGTCGATGGTATAGCTGGGAATTCCAGCTTCGGCACGTTTTATTTCCTGTTGATCAATAACAAGCTCAGTATTTCGCGCTAATTCATCAAATGCTAGTGCTAACATGGCAACGCGTTGTACCGGATTTGCCGTCAACGACATTTTTTGCCAAGACCAACCAGTCGGTATGATACGCAACTGATCGGGTTTGAGCAAACTGTTAAATAATTTAGCTAATTCGACGTGCGCCAAATGCACCGGATCGAAACTGCCACCCAAGATGACGATGCAGGGTTTAGCTGGCATGTCCTCACGCACTCTACACCCAATCCTTGTGAATCAGGAAATCGCTGGCGAGTAGTGCTTCTGGCGTGCCTGCCTCTGGTTGCCAATTATAACGCCATGTGACTGACGGTGGCATCGACATTAATATGGATTCTGTTCGCCCACCTGATTGCAGACCAAATAGGGTGCCACGGTCAAATACTAGATTAAATTCGACATAACGTCCACGCCGGTATGCTTGAAAATCACGTTCACGTTCGCCATATACCAGATTGCTGCGGCGTTCTACAATCGGGGCATACGCTGGAATAAAGGCGTTGCCGACAGATTGTATTAGTGCAAAACAATCGTCAAATGGTAAACGATTTAAATCATCGAAAAAAATACCGCCTATACCACGTGGTTCATTGCGGTGTTTTAAATAAAAATACTGGTCACACCAGTATTTAAACTCAGCGTGCAGTGGTTCGCCAAATGGCGTTAAGGCATTTTTGCAGGTTTGGTGGAAGTGGATAGCATCCTCGGCAACACCATAATATGGTGTCAAATCCATGCCGCCGCCGAACCACCAGACCGGTTCTTGCCCTTGCGCGCTATCTTGAGCGTGGGTGCAAAAAAAACGTACATTCATGTGTACCGTTGGGACATGCGGGTTGCGCGGGTGTAGTACCAGTGAAACTCCCATGGCTTCCCAGCGTCTTCCCGCCAGTTCAGGACGACTAGCCGCTGCGGATGGTGGAAGGCTATTGCCAAGTACGTGAGAAAAATTGACACCACCGCGCTCAAATACGCCGCCTTGTTCAATCACGCGCGATATCCCGCCACCGCCTTCGGGACGTTCCCAGCTATCCGTAATAAAACTGTGTCCATCCAGTCGTTCCAGTGCCGCGACGATGTCGGCTTGAAGAGACACTAAGTACGATTTGACAGCAGCAGTATTCATAAAATATCCGAAGAAGTAACCGAAGAAATAACTGTAGAAATAATAAAGAGCCGGCCGAGTATCGCCGGCCGCTTAACAGAGTGAGTTAGTGTTTACGGCTTAACGCACGCCAGCCAATATCATGTCGCAATTGTGCACCATCAAAATGAATAGCATCGACCACATCATAAGCATGTTTCTGCGCCGCTTTCACGTTGTCGCCAAGTCCTACTACGCAGAGTACCCGGCCACCAGTAACCGATAATTGACCATGATCAAGCGCTGTACCAGCATGAAATGTCACGGAATCTACCGTTTCCGCCGGAATGCCAGTGATGTGAGCGCCTTTTACTGGGGCATCCGGATAGCCCTCAGCTGCCATTACGACGCCTAATGCGGTGCGACGATCCCATTGTAATTGAATTGTATCCAACTGACCATTCACAGCGTGTTCCATGACTGTCACTAAGTCCGTTTTCAGGCGTGCCATAATGGGTTGGGTTTCTGGATCACCCATGCGGCAGTTAAACTCCAGCGTTTTTGGATTGCCTTGTGCATCGATCATCAGACCTGCATATAAAAATCCGGTGAATACGATGCCGTCTTTGGCCATGCCGCTCACGGTTGGCTGAATAATCTCACGTAATACACGCGCATGCAATTCTGGAGTCACGATAGGGGCAGGGGAGTAGGCACCCATACCACCAGTATTTGGGCCTTGATCACCATCACGCAAGCGTTTGTGATCCTGACTGGTTGCCAACGCTAGAATATTTTTACCATCGACCATGACAATAAAGCTGGCTTCTTCACCGCTTAAAAATTCTTCGATTACTACGCGCGCACCAGCATCACCTAGTTTGTTGTCCCCTAGCATCATATCGACAGCGTCATGTGCTTCTTCCAGCGACATTGCAACAACGACACCTTTACCGGCAGCCAAGCCATCGGCTTTGATCACGATAGGAGCGCCCTGAGCATCGATGTACGCATGCGCTGGGGCAATTTCTGAGAAGGTCTGATAGCGGGCAGTCGGAATAGCATGGCGTTGCATAAAGGCTTTAGCAAAGTCTTTGGAGCTTTCCAGCTGTGCTGCTTCTTTAGTTGGGCCAAAGATTTTGAGGCCCTGCTCACGAAAAATATTGACGATGCCGGCTGCTAAAGGGACTTCAGGGCCAACAACAGTCAGGCCGACATGTTCCGCTTTCACAAACGCGGCTAAGGCGTATGGATCGGTAATGGCAATATTCTTCAAGCGAATATCCAACTCCGTTCCCCCATTCCCAGGTGCGACAAACACCGTTTGGATGCGCTCAGATTGCGCTAATTTCCATGCCAGGGCGTGTTCGCGGCCGCCTGAACCGACTACCAGAATTTTCATGTTATTTACTCAGTTTTCAATGATGGCATTGGTGTACACGTCCTGAACATCGTCCAGATTTTCCAGTGCATCCAGTAATTTTTGCATTTTAACGGCATTGTCCCCTTCAAACAGGGTTTCGGTATCAGGCTTCATGACAACTTCGGCCATCTCCGCTTTAAAACCAGCCAACGCTAATGCGTCTTTGATCTCAGCAAAGTCGTGCGGAGGGCAGATGACTTCAAAACCGCCTTCGTCATCGGCGACGATATCTTCCGCACCTGCTTCCAATGCAGCTTCCATTAATTTATCTTCATTGGTACCTGGTGCGAAAAAAAACTGGCCACAATGTTTAAACATGAAAGCGACAGAACCTTCGGTGCCCATATTGCCACCAAATTTGGAAAATGCATGTCGCACTTCGGCTACGGTACGTACCCGATTGTCGGTTAAGCAGTCAACAATAATCGCAGCGCCGTTAATGCCATAGCCTTCATAACGAATCTCTTCGTAGCTAGCGCCATCCAGATTGCCGCTACCGCGCTGGGTCGCACGTACGACGTTTTCTTTCGGCATATTAGCATCAGCGGCTTTTTCTACGGCCAGACGCAAACGCGGATTGGACGCAATATCGCCGCCGCCCATACGTGCGGCAACGGTAATTTCTTTAATAATGCGAGTCCAGATTTTGCCACGTTTGGCATCTGTCGCCGCTTTTTTATGCTTAATATTGGCCCATTTACTGTGTCCAGCCATGATCGCTATTTCTCCGTAATTATGGATTGTTGATGGTGCTGTTGTGCTGTTATTCAGAGTGTGCTGCATTGCTAATATAGTTGTGTATTCTGGCAATAATATGGCAATTCAGTCTAAATTAGCAGGTTCAGTACCCTTTTATTTTTGGTGTGATTGGTGTATCCACGCTAATCAAGAGCATCATTCTAACATAATGATTTTGTTCGATTTCCTCAAAATTACCCTGCGGCGGCTAAACTAAAGAAAACTAGGTCATTACTTGGGTGCTTATCAGGTACTTATTGAGGTAAATTCCGAATGAAAACAGCCGTTGTGGCCAATAAAACCTTGTTGCTGTGTATAAAGTAATTTAAGATGATTTTACTTCAAGCTACACTAGTGGACATTTTATGAATGATTCAATGATGACGACGACACCAGATTTACCTGGTTTTACCATTGTTAAAAATATTGGTATTGTGCGCGGAATTACGGTGCGATCTAGGTCAATTGTGGGCAATTTTTTTGGTGGTTTGCAGTCGCTTTTTGGTGGAAATATTTCGATTTATACTAATTTGTGTGAACATGCTCGACTGGAAGCCTATCAACTGATGCGTAAACACGCTGAGCAACGCGGCGCGAATGCGATTGTTATGGTGCGTTATGAATCGACTGAGGTGATGCCTGGCTTGACTGAGGTGTTGTGTTACGGCAGTGCTGTGATGGTGGAGCCTCTATAGGGAAAAACACGGCAAGTGATTGCCTTTGGGTGTAAAGGTGATCACTTGCCGTGGCATAGTGTTAATTTTGTTAACACTATGCGGGTTTTGCCTTTTGGTTTTTGGAACTTTGGATAAGATTGACAATACTGGAAAAATCGAGCGCACCCGAACCAGCATTGCTATGCACAGCATAGAGATTGCGCGTCAATTCGCCTAAAGGAATCGCGGCGTGGGCGTTTAATGCGGTTTCCGCTGCTAATCCCAAATCCTTGAGCATGAGATCAACGCCAAAACCACCACTATATGCGCGTGATGCTGGTACGTTTTCCATTACACCCGGAATCGGATTATATAATTCTAAGGCCCAGTTACGACCCGAGCTTTTATTCATGATATCGGATAACACCTGTGGATCAAGACCATTGGCAATACCCAGTGCTAATGCTTCTGCGGTTCCAGCCATGAGGATGCCGAGTAGCATATTATTGCAAATTTTGGCGGTTTGACCCGCACCGGCAGCACCCGCGTGAAAAATATTTTTACCCATGGCGCTCAGAATGCTACGGGCACGTTCCAGCACATCACTTGCACCACCGACGATGAAGGTAAGGGTGCCAGCGATGGCGCCACCAGTGCCGCCGGACACGGGAGCATCCAACATATCCAACCCTTGCTGTTTGGCGGCCGTGGCAACATTAATTGCCGATTGTGCTGCGATAGTACTGCAGTCGATTATCAGTGTTCCTGCTGGAATATGTGACAAAATTCCGGCTTCACCCAGATACAAAGCTTCTACATGGCGGCTGGCGGGTAGCATCGAAATGACAACTTCAGCACTGCTGACAGCCTCTTGGGCGGATGCGGCTACGCTGGCACCAGCATCCGCCAGCGTTTTGATGGCAGCCGGGGATAAGTCAAATACCGAAAGCTGGTGTCCAGCTTTGAGTAAATTTTGAGCCATTGGCCCACCCATATTACCCAAACCTATAAATGCGATACGGCTCATGGAATGTCCTTTATTAGTAAGTTTATTGTCGTCAACGTAGTGGTGTGGCTGGTGTGACTAGTGTTGATTGGATTCGGTTTGATTTTCTACTTAATTTGGCTTAATGTCTGCCAAGATCGTCTAAAGGATGTGTTTTTTCTGGCCATGGTGTGATGAAAAAATGCTGAACCCATTCGTCTGTGACATCGCTTACTGAAGCATGTTGCCAGCGAGGAGATTGGTCTTTGTCAATTAGCAGCGCACGGATTCCTTCTGCAAAATCTGGACCGGTAGTGCAGTGCAACACAGCGATATACTCCATGCGAAATACGTCTGCCAACGATAATGTCGATGCGTGTTGTAGCAATTGTGCGGCCAGGCGAATGGAGCCTGGTGCACCTGCACGCAATGATGCTGCTGCTTTTTTTAACCAGATTTCATCGGTTTCTTGCGTTGTGATGGCGTTGACGATGTGCTCAAGACTATCGTGATTGCATAAGTCGGAAATGCGTGCGAACTGACTTTGTAGTGGGCCATTGGCCAGTTGCAAGGATTGTTCTGCCTGACGTAGCAATGAATCTAATAGTGTCGCATTATGGGAGTGCGATGTATTCCATGGTGCTTGCAACAAATCGTGTATTACTCGGGATTTATCTGCATGAGCAATCGTATAATCGGCCAAATCGGTAAATTTGGCATCGGCAGCGTTGATCATGGCGCCAGTTAATGCTAGAAATAGTCCTAACTTACCTGGCATGCGCTGTAAAAACCAACTTCCGCCGACATCCGGAAACAGACCGATACCGATTTCCGGCATCGCCAACCGAGATTTTTCAGTCACAACGCGGTGGCTCGCACCGGCCATTAATCCGATACCTCCACCCATGACGATCCCATGTCCCCAACACAAAATAGGTTTTGGGAAGGTATGGATTTGATAATCCAGACGGTATTCCCGCGCAAAAAAATCACAGGCATAGGTATTTGCCCGACTATCATCACGTTGATCCGATGCATGCTGTGTCAGCATTGACTGGTATAAATTTTGCAGATCGCCTCCGGCACAAAAGGCTTTTTCACCTGCAGCCTGAAGCAACACCATGGCGATGGAGTCATCTGAGGACCATGCTGTTAATTGCGCCGATAATAAATGAATCATCTCCAACGATAATGCATTCAGCGTTTTTTCTGCGTTGAGCGTAGCAACGCCAATGCGTTTGCCATTACTTGCTGTGAGCGTGTCAAATAATACAGGCGCTTGCGCTGTGATGGGAGTAGTCTCATCCATCATGCATTTTTCCATACGGCACTGCGTTTTTGTAAAAAAGCGGTGACGCCTTCTTTTTGATCCTCGGTATCGAATAAATCGACGAAGAATTCACGTTCAACTGGTAATATCTGTGCTAAAGGATTGTAGCGAGCGCCCTGAATTAATTTTTTACATGCGCTCACACTGGAAGGACTTTGCAAATCAATTTTTTTCGCCAACAATAAAGCTTGTTCTTTGGCTGTTCCTTTAAGCACGACTTGCTCAACCAAGCCGATACGTAAGGCGGTTTCTGTATTGACGCGTTCACCGCATAGTATCATCCGTTTTGCCCAGCCTTCGCCAACCAACCATGGCAAAAGTTGGGTACCGCCCGCACAAGGTAAAAGTCCGATGGATGCTTCTGGTAATGCCATTTGTACCTGTTCTTCTGCGATGCGAATATCACAGGCTAAGGCACATTCTAGACCGCCGCCCATCGCGTAGCCGTTAATAGCGGCGATGGACACGCCACGGAATTGTGATAGAGTTTCAAATGCTTCGCCAAAACGACGCGCCATTTCGCGTGCCATGGCTTTATCTCCGCTGACAAAGGCATTGACATCGGCACCGGCAGAAAAAAACTTTTCGCCCTGTCCGGTAACGATCAGGCTATAAATTTGGTGATTGCCATTCAGATCGTGGACCAAGCGGGTCAGGTCGGCCAAACCATCGCGTGTCCACGTGTTTGCAGGTGGATTTGCAATGGTGACCACGGCGCTGTGGCCGATGATTTCAAGCTGTAAATTGGTATAGCTCGAAGTAGTGTTTGTAGTCATCGTATTTCCTCGTTGACGGATGCACTCAGCAGATGACGTGCGACGATAACGCGCATGATCTCGTTGGTGCCTTCCAGAATTTGATGGACCCGCACGTCACGCAGATAGCGTTCCAGCGGATACTCACGTATGTAGCCATTGCCACCATGGATTTGTAAAGCTTCGTTGCATACCTTAAAGCCCACATCGGTGGCAAAGCGTTTTGCCATGGCGCAGTAGATGGATGCATTAGTGGCATGCGTATCCATTTTGACGGCAGCCAGTCGCACCATTTGGCGTGCAGCGACCAGTTCGGTTGCCATATCGGCCAATTTAAATTGTAATGCCTGAAAATCTGCCAGCTTGCGTTTGAATTGTCGTCGTTCACCCATATACGCTTGTGCCGCATTCAACGCTGCTTGTGCTGCGCCGATGGAACATGTTGCGATATTGATGCGACCACCATCGAGTCCGCGCATTGCCATTTTGAAGCCTTCGCCTTCTTTTCCAAGTAAATTCTCAGCAGGAATCAAGACATTATCAAAGCTGATGGTGCGGGTGGGTTGGCTATTCCAGCCCATCTTGACTTCTTTACGGCCATAACTGATGCCAGGAGCGTCGGCAGGGACGACGAAGGCAGAAATACCATCCGCACCGTCGCCGCCGCTACGCGCCATGACGACGAGTAAATCAGTTGCGCCAGCACCGGAAATAAAGGCTTTCGAACCCGTTAAGCGATACTGGCCATCAATGTATTCTGCACGCGTTGTCAGCGACGCAGCATCCGATCCGGCGCCAGGTTCGGTCAAACAATACGAACCTAGTTTTTCACCACTAGCCAGCAATGCCCCCCACTGTTGGCGTATGCTGGCGCTACCCCAATTTGCCACCATCCAGCACACCATATTATGAATCGTGATGTAGGCTGTGGTGGATGGGCAGGCACTGGCCATTTCTTCAAATATAATGGCAGCATCCAGTCGTGATAAGCCCATACCACCAGTTGCTTCAGGGGTGTAAATACTACAAAATCCGAGCGCGCCAGCCTTCTTGATGACATCCAGCGGAAAAATGCATCCGGCATCCCAGTCGGCGGCATGTGCTGCCATTTCACCTGCGGCAAAATCGCGTGCGCTTTGTTGAAACGCGCGTTGGTCTTCCGATAACTCGAAGTTCATGGCGGCTCCGGAATTATTTCAGCGAGATGGTCGTATTGACGCTGCCAACGGCTGCACCATCTTCAAACCAGCGTGCTGTGATGGTTTTGGTTTGCGTGTAAAACAAGATAACCTGCTTGCCATAAGGACCCAAATCACCTAATTTTGAGGCGCGTGATCCGCTGAATGAAAATAATGGAACCGGCACTGGAATAGGAACGTTGATGCCGATTTGGCCGACATCGATTTCTTCTTGAAATTTACGAGCAGATGCGCCAGATTGCGTGAATATAGCTGTGCCGTTACCGTTCGGATTTTCATTGATAAACTCGATTGCTTCATCCAGCGTGGCAGCAGACACAATGCACAGTACCGGCCCAAAAATCTCTTGATCGTAAATTTTCATGCCAGGTTTAACGCCAGAGAAAATAGTTGGTCCTACGAAGTTACCGTTTTTATAGCCAGGTACCTCTGGGTTTCTGCCATCCAGTTCCAGTTTGGCGCCAGATTCAATGCCACTGGCGATAAGCGCTTCAACACGCTCACGTGCCGCACAGGAGATAACAGGGCCGATATCGGTGTTCGCTTCCGCTCCGCCATTGATTTTCAGTGTTTTTGCTTTGGCAATTAAATCGGGAATCCAGTTATTAGCCTCACCTACCAGTATGGTGACAGGCAGTGCCATACAACGTTGTCCAGCCGCACCAAAGGCCGCACCCGCTAGATTATTCAGCGTTTGTTCTTTGTTGGCATCCGGCATAACGATGGCGTGATTTTTGGCCCCCATCATGCATTGGACTCGTTTTCCTGCCAGTGTGCCGCGGTTGTATACATGCGTGCCCACTTTGGTGGAGCCGACAAATGAAATTGCTTTGATATCTGGATGATCGCAAATCGCATTGACAATGTCTTCGCCGCCATGAACCACGTTGAGTACGCCAGCTGGAATACCTGCTTGCAAAGCCAATTCGACCAATCGCATCGTGACCATCGGGTCTTGTTCCGATGGTTTCAGTACAAAGGTATTACCGCAGGCAATTGCCATTGGAAACATCCAGAGCGGAATCATCGCAGGGAAATTAAATGGCGTGATTCCGGCGCAGACACCGATGGCTTGTTGCAATGTATACGTATCAACACCAGTGGCAACATTATTGGCGATTTCACCCATTTGCAGATTGCCGATATTGGCGGCATGTTCCACGACTTCCAGTCCACGAAAAACATCTCCTTCTGCATCGGCGAGTGTTTTGCCTTGTTCAGCAGTCAGTAGGGCAGCGAGTTCCTGCATGTTTTCACGGATCAATTGTTGATATTTTAAGAAAATACGTGCACGTGTTCCGATCGGGGTTTTACGCCAGGTTTTAAACGCTGCTTTGGCAGATGCAACAATGGCATTGACTTCGTCCGGCGTAGCAAAAGGAACCCGCGCTAATACTTCTTGCGTGGCTGGATTGACGACATCACGCCATTCATTGGTAGTCGATTCAACGAAATTGCCATTGATGAGCAATTTCACGGTAGGGATGGATGTTTGCGGCAATGCATTGCTCATAGCGGGTAATTCCTCTGAAGTGATGGACTGGCGTTCAAAATGGCATGGATGGAATGCGTGACACCCAGTGCAGTTATTTCTGCGTACTGATGTTGTGGCGTTGTGTCAGAATAGTAAAATCACACGGTGGCGACTATGCGCAATTGTGTCAAAGTATCTGGAAGAATTTACCATGTCCGCTATAAATGTAGGTACTATGAGTATTTTTAGCGCTTGCGTGATCCCGTTGTCGGCGGGTTTGTTGATGCCTTAAGCAATGGCTGTGGTTTGGGTATATTTTATTTGTTCATTATTTAGGGCGTTAGGCATGGAAAAAGGAAGTGTGTCGATTCATTTCGTTCAGTCTGCTTTACATTCTGTTGAGCTGCGTGGATATGATATTGCTGTGCTTTTACACGATGCGGACATTGCGCCGGTTCTTGTGCAGTCACACCAATCCCGCATATCAGCGACAAATTACGGCGCATTATGGCTAGCGGTGGCAAGGACCTTGGATGATGAATTGTTTGGGCAGGATACCCGCCGTATGAAGGTAGGTAGTTTTGCAATGATATGTCGTTCGCTGATTCACTGTAAAACCTTGAAAAGTGCATTAGTGCGGATGTTGCGCTTTTTTAATTTACTGTTAGATGATTTTAGTTGTAGTTTGGTGGTGGATGTAGCGCATTTTCGTATCGTTATTGAGGAGCGTGGTGGTGGAAACACGCTGAATGCTGTGGCAGTGCAACCCAAGATATTTGGGCATGAGACATTATTGATGATGCAACATGGGCTGGCATGCTGGTTAATTGGACGGCGCATACCGATTATTTCGGCGAGCTTTTCCTATGAAGAACCGATATACAGTGAAGAATATCGCTTCATGTATTCAACTCAATTGGCGTTTAATCAAGCGGTCACATCATTGAGTTTTTCTTCGCTTCATCTGGATCTTCCTGTGGTCCAGAATGAGGCTAGTGCCACGGAATTTTTACGCGGCGCACCGGCCAATATTGTATTGAAGTACAAAAATAATTCCAGTTTTAGCGCTAACATCCGGCGTCGCCTTCGTGTTACCGCGAGAACAGAATGGCCGGATTTTGACACTTTTGCCAAAGGATTGCATATGACAGGATCAACCTTACGTCGTCGTTTGGGTGAGGAGGGTCAATCTTATCAGTCGATCAAAGATCAGTTGCGGCGTGATATGGCGATTGATTATCTGAGTCATTCATCCAAAAGTGTGATGGATATTGCGATTGAATTAGGCTTTGCCGAGCCGAGCGCATTTCACCGTGCATTTAAAAAATGGACTGGAAGTTCGCCCGGTGAGTACCGGCACCGCTTGGATGCGGTGGTGTAGGTGGTGCCATTGGCACAATTGCTACGGGTAATGTATGCCCAACGATTCTCCCAGTCTTACTCCAGCCGCAGGCGCCCATGCTGGATTAAACTGAACCGTGTTAGTTGGGAATAGTAATACTACCGTGGAGCCGAGCAAGAAACGTCCCATTTCTTCGCCCTGTTTAAGGGTAATTGATTGGTCGGTGTAGTCCCATTCCCGTACCTTGCCGGTACGTGGCGGGTTGACAATGCCATGCCACACTGTTGCCATGCTGCCGACAATCGTGGCGCCCACCAGTGTTAATACCATTGGACCGTGAGGAGTGTCAAAGACGCAAACAACCCGTTCATTGCGGGCAAATAAGCCGGGAATACCACGTGCGGTAGCGGGATTGACTGAATATAGATCGCCTGGTACATAGATCATGCGCAGTAGTCGTCCATCACATGGCATATGGATGCGGTGATAATCCTTGGGACTTAAATAAATATTCGCGAAACTGCCATTGGTAAATTGTGCTGCGAGCACTGGATCTCCACCGACGAGTGTGGTCGTGCTGAAATAGTGTCCTTTGGCCTGAAAAATTTGGTCGGCCTGAATGGCGCCAAACTGGCTTATTGCGCCATCCACCGGACAAACAAATTCGGTTGCCGCTAGTGGTCGGGCATTGGGTTTGAGCGGACGGGTAAAAAAATCATTAAAGCTGGCATACGAGCTAATATCAGGATTGACCGCTTCTGCCATATTCACGCCATATTTTTTGATGAACCAGCGAATGATTGCTGTTGTTATGGCACCGGCACGGGCATTCGCCACATGTGCACCAAATTCGGTGATGGCTTTTTTAGGCAGCAGGTATTGCAGTAGTAAGGTCAAGGAATCAGGCACAATAGCAACTCAAAAGTAGAGAATGGCGAGATTGTACCGAGGTATTGCTGGTTTAGGTGCAAAATCACCCTTAGTTAAGTAACATCGTCCCTGCAATAGTATTCGAACAAAATAGTGCGAGCACGAAAATTGATATGGTATTCTGTTTTTACTATTTTAATCCTCAGTGCGGAGAGCAGAATTATGGCAATTAATACAGTAGGCGGCCTCATTTCCTGTCAAATTATGGTGGAAGGTGAGGTGATTCCGGGGAGTTATTCTGTTTATTCTGTTGTGATCGAGCAAGCAGTTAATCGGGGTGCTATAGCCAACATTACGCTGCTTGATGGTGAAGCTTCTAGTGAAAATTTTGCTATCAGTTCCTCATCCACCTTTGTGCTGGGAAACGCGGTTAGCATTCATTTGGGCTATGACGGCAACAATAGTCTGGTATTTAGTGGCATCCTTACCAGCCAGAGAGCAAAAGCAGAACAGCAAAACGCATCCAAGTTAGTGATTGAATGTAGAGACAATGCTGTTGTCAAGCTCATTGACCCTATAGTGAAAACCACTTCGGTGGCGACTTACACCTATGGCGACAATATTATATCGGTTGATGCTCAGCTCAATGCATCCACATTAACTGGAACGCTGCGCGCGCAAGGCAATGCTATCGCATTGGGCAATTGTCTGAGCTTACAGGGAATGGGCGCGCGTTTTAATGGCGACTATCTTGTCTTCGGTGTTTGCCACGAAGTCGAGGATGGAAATTGGACTACCGAGCTGCAATTAGGTGTCCCATCCAATTGGCTTGATCAGCAGAAAAAGTGTAGTGCGTAGTGTAGTGTGAGGTGTAGTAAGTGCGCCCAATTTTAAAACACAGTAAATCTAGCGTTCAGGCCGCCATCGTCAGTTTTGGCAGCATTACAATGCTTTATTGTGGTGTAATATCGATATTTGGTTATTTTTCTGGAGTTTTTGCTATGTTTTTGCATGTAGAGCCTTACGCGGGTGATCCGATTTTGTCATTGAATGAAGATTTTGGAAAAGATCCGCGTCCAAATAAAATTAATCTTTCCATTGGTATTTATTTTGACGACGCAGGGAATATTCCCATGCTGCCGTCTGTACGTGCGGCAGAGTTAAAAGTCGTTGCGGCGGCGGGTGCTCGTCCCTATTTACCGATGGAAGGAGCGGCTAATTTTCGGACGGCAGTGCAGCATTTATTGTTTGGCGCAGAGCACGCAGCTCTAGCGGCCGGCCGCGTGGCGACGATACAAACGGTGGGTTCCAGTGGTGGTTTGAAAGTTGGAGCTGATTTTATTAAGCGTTACTTTCCGCATTCCGCCGTGCTGGTGAGTGATCCGACCTGGGATAATCATCGTGCTGTATTTGAAGGCGCCGGTCTGGCGGTGACAACTTATCCTTACTATGATACAGCGAGTGGCGGGCTCCGTTTTGATGCCATGCTGGATGCCTTAGGTCAGGCAGAAAAACAGAGCATTGTGTTATTGCATGCTTGCTGTCATAACCCAACCGGCGTTGATCTCACGCAGGCGCAATGGCAACAATTAATCCCTGTGTTGCAGCAACGTGAATTGATTCCTTTTCTTGATTTAGCCTACCAAGGCTATGCGGATAGTATTGTCGATGACGCCTACGCGATTCGCTTGCTGGGTGATAGCGGGGTGAGTTTTTTTGTGGCGAACTCGTTTTCCAAAAGTATGGGTTTGTATGGTGAACGCTGTGGTGCATTGAGTATCGTGTGTCCGGATGCTGCACAGGCAGTCAATGTGTTGGGACAGCTCAAAGCCAATGTGCGTCGCAATTACTCTAATCCACCACTCCATGGTAGCCAGATAGTCGCTACAGTGTTGACCGATCCGGAATTGCGTCCGTTATGGGAAGCGGAAGTGGTTGCTATGCGTGAGCGTATACATGCCATGCGTCATACCTTACACAAGGTCATTAGTGCCAAATTACCAGGGCGTGATTTTAGCTATTTCTTGACCCAACGCGGTATGTTTAGTTATACGGGATTAAGCCCGGAACAATGCGATCGCCTTAAAAATGAATTCGGCGTGTATATTTTACGTTCAGGTCGGATGTGTGTTGCTGGGTTAAATACGGGGAATGTCGAAGCGACGGCGACGGCGATTGCCGCCGTGTTAGCGTAAAATTTAGCGCGAAATAAAAAAAGCCCGATAAGCATTGTAAATTGCTTATCGGACTTCGTATTTAATGATATATTGTATTGTTATAGATTGCTGCTTAGTGATCGAAACACAGTTTGCTGGCTTCTTCAAAAGCCGCTTCAGCTGACATCCCTTTTTCCATCATGCGGGTGATTTCTTCAGAGTGTGCGCGAATATCCGACGGTAGTGAATCCCGATTATTTTTATAATAGTCGTATTTTTGGATAGCAATTTGCTCTTTTGCTTTAGTCAGAGAAGAACCGCCACGTGAACTACTACTGGTTCCTGTGCCCGCTCCAGCGACACGACGGGTTCGAATTGCACTATTTTTCACGATTGGTGCATCGATATTAGTCAACATTGCCTCAACCTGAGCCAAAGTGAAAATACGCGATGCATTCGCACCAGTAAAGTCTTCTTCTGTGGTTTGAATCAGGCGATTGCTGCTGTCAAACGACATTTTCTTTTCGGATGTATTAATAACCTGATAGTTCGGTCCTAATACGTTTCCATTCATCGTAAACTGGGCGCGATCACCATACGCCTGCATTTTTTCAATGACATTTTTGAGATAAGCAGCACTCAAAGTTGCCACATCGCCATTCCACCGTTTATTTCTTTTCGTGTTCAAAATACATTACTTCCAAAAAATTGTAAAAACCAGACGACACCATGTGTGTCGCTAGCTGCAAACAGTCAATAAATTATCCAATAGCCGCTATTATCCCCTGTCGAGATTTAATTAGGCGTAAATAGCGCAAAATATTTTTTCTTGTGTATGAAATTGGTTTGATATCGACTATATATGCCATTCGCCATCGTGATAAACGATATGATCATCCAATTGGACGGTCACGGTTGCAGCAAAAACATCAACATGATATTTGGCTGCGGCACGGCGAATTTGGGGTTTCGTGTAAATGCCATGTTTAGCACCTAGTGACAAATGGATGCCACACATGCGTTCGTAGGTGCCAATATCGCTCACGGTGCGTTCCTGAGTAAAGGCGCGATTTAGCCCAAAACCTAATTCTCGTAACCAAATTTCACCTTCGTCGGCGCGAATATTTTCTAGTACTAGATCAAATTCTGGTGTGGAATCTTCCACTCCGCAGACACGCCCTTTGTTGATGATGAGCGTGATGGGTTGTGCCGGTTTGTTGACAGAAAACGAGGTGTCGCCAAAGACAAAAATTCGTACTCGACCACTGACTGCTTCCAAATCAGTGGCTTCAGTAAATACTTCGCCAATCGGGAATTGCCCGCCCCAGTTAAGCATATTGCTATAGTCACCAATATTCACTTTTGCTGGCTCTAGCGCACAGGCAAACACCAGCTCCGCACCCTTGCCACTATTCACGATAGCGTGACTGGTATGGTCGATACGGTGTTTCAGGGCGTGACCGACAGTGCGGAAATATCCCGGGTCATAAGCTAAAGAATCGATGTAAGTCATCACTTCGCTACCATTCATGCGCGCTAGATGGGGGTGTTCAATGACTTTGAGTTGGCGCTTAAATAGTTCCACACGGATGCGGAATGCTTCCAATCTAAAGTTGGTTGATTGAATTAGTACGACCAGATCAGATGCTTGCAATGGTGCAAATGTAGCTAATACGTGTTCTGGTGTCACCGCATCAAAATCAATAAAGTGTGCATCCGGCAGACAGTGTTGGTATGCCGCAGTCAAAATCGTCGATAACGCGCAGCGTCGGTCATAGACCACCACAGCGGAGTGCTGGGGGGTGTGTTGAAATACGATCGATATAATATCGCCAACATGGTGCGTGGCAAGAGCAGTAAGTTCACCTATTGGAAGGGGAGTTGAGGATGCAGCGGTGGGGTTAAGGCCCTGCAAGTTGGTAATGTGACTATGAGGGCTCATAAGGAATCGCGGGTTGTCGTTGTGCTAGGAGTGAAGGCAAGATTGTAACCTGACAGGTGATAGTGCGTAAGTCCTATCTTTTATATATGTAGTTCTTTTAACCATCAATCTGATTATTGTTTTATTGTTATTAATAGTTGTGTGTGAAAATATTCCTTTAATTGTCACAAATAGTAAATTCAATTATTAAATAACATCAACCGCGACGGATGAAAGTGATGTTGTTAAAATTTGGGACAAAATGATGTCAACGGAAAGAGATAAAGAGACGTTTTTAGCCTATATTAATCAACAAATGATTGCCTGAGCGGAATTCATTGGATGTTGATCCCGTCATTGGAGAATGAATAATGATTTACGAGATAATGCTTCGTACGACTGAAACTACAAAATTATCATCTGATAATTTGATTTGGGTCGATAGTGATTTATCAACGCGTGGATTTGAACAATGGCTTTTTGATCGAGCATTATTGAATCGAACAGGCAATGCTCCGGTAGTGCGATGGAGTATTGTACAGACCAAGCGGCCGGCTCATTTTTGTCTAAGTAGACAAGAGAAAGCACTGGAGAAACGTATTGCTGACTTACTCAACCCAAGACCTACAATAAAGTCTGTCAAAGCAGTCAAAAAAGTAGTCCGAGTATTGCAGTCAGCGCAATCAACACAATCAACACAATCAACACAAGCATACTCAAGCAGGATGGCATTTGCTGCATAGGTGAGTCGTCGCCTGTGGGTCCCAAGTTGTGCATCATTCGATGGCAGATTAAGTTTTTAAATAGGCTTAATCTGCCATTTTTACATGATCATTGTTGTTGAATTGCAACATTAATTGCTTGTTGTTTCCAGAAATAATTTTGTTTTCATGCTATTATTTAGCATGCTAACTAAATTTACTAAGGAAAACCCATGCAGCAGCATGATCAGACCTTGATGTTACTCACTACGACCTTGACCCATGTTGCACGTACCTATAAAGCGAGAGCGGATACGGTATCTGCTGATTTTGGCTTGTCGCAGGCAACGGCATGGCCAATCGTCATGATTAGTCGATTGGGTGACGGTGTACGTCCCGGTATGTTGGCGGAAGCGCTGGGATTGGAACCGCCATCACTGGTGCGAGTAATTGAGCAATTAGTTGTTAGTCATCTCATCGAACGACGCGAAGATACTAGTGATCGTCGTGCTAAAACCTTGCATCTGACTGCCCGAGGACGTGAATGTGCCCTTGGTGTTGAAAAGGCGTTGATTCCGTTCCGTCGCTCTTTATTTGATGATGTGGATCAAGCCGATATTGATGCTTGCATTCGGGTGTTGACCCGACTTGATCAGGTGATGGCAGGTGCTTCCGGCTATCTGGCTTCGGTCGCTTTGGGTGTACATAATCCGGCGTTATCATCGTCTAGTGGGCAGGAGTTGGAATGAGCAGGCTGGCGAATTTCTGGATAATGGCACCTCGATCCATGTCATGGCCAGCAAAAATGGTTGCGGTACTCACCCCGGCGCACGGTGAAATACTGTACTCGTGTAAATGCTTTGCTGCAGCCATGTTGGCACTGTATTTGGCATTGCGTATTGGCTTGCCGCGGCCGTTCTGGAGCATGATGACCACGTATATCGTGGCGAGCCCGTTGTCTGGAATGGTGCGATCTAAAGCGCTATACCGAGTGTCTGGCACAATTTTAGGTTCGGTGTTGACCGTATTTTTAGTGCCGCAACTAGCGAATTCCCCTGAGTTACTTTCTTTCGCTTTGGCATGCTGGGTTGGTCTGTGCTTGGCCGTGTCCTTGCTGGATCGTACCCCACGCGCGTATGTATTTATGCTTGCGGGTTACACGGCCGCGTTGATTGGTTTCCCCGTGGTCGCTGATCCATCAACCGTGTTTGATGTTGCTGTGGCACGCGTCGAAGAAATTACGCTGGGGATTGTGTGTGCAACCATCATACACAGCCTATTATTTCCACGGAGCTTAGGGCCTGTTTTGTTGGGTCGGGTAGATCACGCCATGGCAGATGCGCAGCGTTGGATTAGTGCGGTGTTGATGGGTGCGAAAGTGGGGAGTGACGCTAGTCAGGGTAACGTGGAAAAAACGGAAATGGCAGAGGATTTTCGGGCACGCCGGACTCTGGCTGGTGATGTTACTGAGTTACGTTTGATGTCTACACATCTTCCGTTTGATACCTCAAATTTACGCTGGACTTCGAATGCTTTGCATGCACTGCATGATCGTATGGCGTTGATTATGCCTGCAGTGTCTGCAGTGGAAGACCGACTCGTTGCATTACGGGATTTAGGTGCCTTCACTGCAGCAGAAGCGGATAAGCGGATTTTGCAGTGGTCTGCTGTATTAAATGATATTGCGTTTTGGGTGCAGCACGCTGGTGTTAGTACGACGGATAAAGTGAGCGCGTTGTCACCGGCATCACGTATTCAGGTTGCTCTGACTGCACTTACTCCAACGATGAGTCGTCATGCTGATTGGAGTCAATTGTTGCAACTTAATTTGGCAGCGCGGTTGCATTCGTTGGTTGATGTGTGTGATCAGTCGTTTATGTTGCGTCAGCATATACACGAGGTGCAAAAGGGGACATATACTGCAGCTACTGAATCGGCGGCGCTCTTAACTCAGCCTGAATTTGCGATTCGACATTCAATTTTACATCGCGATTATGGTATAGCGCTACGTTCTGGTTTTGCTGCTGCGATTGCGATTGGAAGTTGTTGTTTGTTCTGGATAGTCACTGCATGGCCATCTGGCGCGACGGCGACGATGATGGCGGCAGTATTTTGCTGTTTTTTTGCAACGCAGGATGATCCGGTGCCAACCATCTCTAGTTTTACTGCATACACCGCATTGTCTATTCCTTTTTCAGCCCTCTATTTGCTCGGGATTTTGCCGGCTGTACATGGTTTTGAGATGCTGGTTTTGGTGTTTTCTCCATTTTTTATTTTGCTTGGCATCTATGCCGGACGCCCGACAACTGGGCCGCAAGTAATGCCCGTGTTGTTGGGATTTTTTGGAATGCTAACAATTCAGGATGTCGGTAATTTGGATCTGGCGACTTTTTTAAATGGGATGACAGCCCAAATTTTGGGAATGATGTCGGCAGCCTTGTTTACCGGATTATTGCGTTCAGTTAGTGCTGATTGGACCGCAGGTCGATTACTTCGCAAGGGTTGGGCAGAATTGTCAGCCCTTGCGCAACTTGCTGCAGTCGATAATCAGGATCGAGTCATTGTTTCTACAACCGTAGCATCTTCTACATCGACTGTAGTGATGGTGGCATCAGCACGGATGCTTGATCGTATTGCATTGCTCACACCGCGATTGGCACGGCCAGATGTTCAACAGGGGCATAACGCCGATATGGCACTTGGTGATTTGCGGATCGGCCTGAATATGGCACATTTGCGTCAATTGCAGCCGGAACTGACCTCGGCTGGAATATCATTGCGAACACTGATGAGCAATCTATCCTTACATTTTCAGCGTCAGCCTGCACCAGCGTTGATTTCATGCCCTGAAATGGTACATGATATTGATCGACTCTTAGGGGAAGTGTGTTTGCAGAGCGAAACATTGCCGCGCGCTATGGTGCATCAGACGATTGCTGCATTGGTGAGTTTACGTCGTGATTTGTTTCCTAATGCTATAGCTTATCAGGCAATAGGTGAAATGGAAAAACGTGATGGAGGGAATCCTGCATGATAGGCGAAGTTAATTTTTACGGAATATATATTCCATGGATTTTATTATTGAGCATCGGGGCATTGATTACAGCACGTGTCCTTAGTTCTCTGTTGGCAAAACTCGGGTTTTACCGCTTGGTGTGGCATCCTGCGTTGTTTGATTGTGCTTTATTTATCACCCTGCTGGGTGGATTGACCTTCCTTTTGCCGAATGGTATTTGATTATGACAAACAAGAAAAACACGACTACTTCAGCTACTATCGTAAAAACTCCTTCTGCGTGGAAGATTCCCTTTTTGGGTATCGTTCGGGTCATGATTACGTTAATTATGCTAATAATTGCTTTTTTTATCGGACGACGCTTGTGGGATCATTATGAGGTTGCTCCATGGACGCGTGATGGTCGGATTAATGCCAATGTAGTGCAAGTGGCGCCGGATATCACGGGTCAGATTACAGCCGTATATGTGCATGACAACCAAGCAGTGAAGGTAGGGCAAAAATTGTTTGATGTTGATAACGCACGTTTTGAACTGGCACTACGTCAGGCTAATGTGACGCAACAGGCACAGCGCATTGCACTCGATCAAGCACTAAAGGAAGCACATCGTAATGCTGAATTACATGAATTGGTTTCACAGGAAGCGCGTGAACAAGGGCAATCTAAAGTAGAACAATTGCGTGCGGCATTGGCACAAACCGACGTGAGTCGTGATTTGGCTAAACTCAATCTTGATCGTACACGGGTGGTTTCTGCTGTCAATGGGGTCGTTACAAATCTTGATTTGCATGCCGGTGCATACGTTACTGCTGGGCATCCGGTGATGGTATTGATTGACCACGACTCTATGTATGTTGAAGGTTATTTTGAAGAAACCAAATTACAGTCGATTCACATTGGTGATGCCGTGTCGATTTCACTGATGGGTGAAAAGCAGTTGCTGACCGGGCATGTGGATAGCTTTTCCGAAGGCATTGCTGATCGCGATCGCAGCACTTCCAGTAACTTGCTTCCGAATGTTAACCCCACCTTCAGTTGGGTTAGATTAGCTCAGCGTATTCCGGTTCGAATCGCACTGGATCATGTGCCTGCAAATGTCAGGCTGATTGTCGGGCAAACAGCCACAGTGAATGTGCATTCCTCGGCCCAATGAGAATCTTATGAAAACAGACCAGATGATAGTGAATAGAGTATCCCGGCTTGTCTCGTTCAATGCCCTCGTCGCAGCAATCGTTGGTGCGGTGATCGTTACATCGGCGTGCACTAGCGTCGGCCCGGACTATCGGATTCCGCCACAATCCGTGTTACAGCGTACTCAAGCAGCAGCACCGTTGATTGGTAGTGGAGAGGCACCATTTCGCCTAAGTCCATTGCCGTCACACTGGTGGCAACTTTACCAGGATCCGGTGTTGGATCACTTGATTCAAATGGCATTTGCAGCGAATACCGATTTACGCATCGCGGCGGCTAACCTGGAACGTGTGCAAGCTGTAGCACAACAAAATGCACGGGCTGGTGACCCGACTGTTGGGGTCAGTGCAGGACCTGAGTATGGTCGTCCATCAGCTGTTTCTATGGGATTGGCTGGTCCGATTCCGGATAGTTGGCTCTATGATGTTGGTGCGCGGATTTCATATCAACTTGATTTTGTCGGTAAAATTTCCCGGGTTATTGAAGCGTCCAAGGCGGATGCACAGGCAGCAGAAGCTGGATACGATATGGTGCGTGTGACGGTGGCTGCGGCAACCGCGCGTGCCTATGTTGATAATTGCGCTGCGGGTCAGGAGCGTCAAGTGGCGCAGTATTCAGTGGATCTGCAGGATCAATTTGTACGGCTTATTGAACAGCGTGTACGTGCAGGTCGTGGCACCGCTTTCGATAGCAGCCGAGCCCGCAGTCAGCTTGAACAATTACGCGCAGTAATACCACCTTTGTTGGCCCAGCAACGTATAGCGCAATTTCGCTTGGCTGTGCTGGTAGGCGAGGTGCCGGGTGCACTCTCATCTGAGTTATCTGCAACGCTGGAGCGATGTCATGTTGTGCCGAGAGTGATGAAGCCGATTCCTGTGGGCGATGGTGCAGCATTGCTGAAGCGGCGTCCTGATATACGCGAAGCGGAACGCCGGTTGGCGGCAGCGACGGCACGGATTGGTGTCGTTACGGCGGAATTGTACCCCGAAATTAGCGTGGGTTTGTCGGTAGGTAGTACTGGTGAATTGGCTGATTTTGGCGCACAGAATGCATCGCGTTGGGGTGTTGGCCCCTTGATTTCATGGACGATTCCTTCGCCCGGAACGGCGCGCAGTCGGATTGCTCAGGCAGAGGCCGGTAGCCGTGGAGCGTTAGCACATTTTGATGCGACAGTACTCAACGGTTTGCGTGAGTCTGAAAGTGCATTAGCATTATATGCACGCGAACTTGATCGGCATGCGGCACTACAGGCAGCCCGTGATCAAAGTGCATTGGCAGCCAAACAAGCGACCAGTTTATACCGTTTTGGTCGTACGGATCTATTGACGGCATTGGACGTGGATCGTACCTTGGCGAGCGCGGAAAGTGCATTGGCTATGTCGGAAGCGCAATTAGCAATTGATCAAGTTGGGTTGTTTTTGGCGCTGGGAGGGGGATGGGAGGCAGAGAATCCACCGACAGTACAGGCACAATGATCTGTTCTGTCGGTTTTTGCGAGCTAGAACTTATTTGCCCCAGCTATCCTTGAGCGTAGTAATTCGGTTAAAGATAGGTTTTCCTGGCAGTGAATCGATGCGGTCAGCGACAAAATAACCATGTCGCTCAAACTGTACGCGCTCATCCGGTTGTACAGTTGTAATACCGGCTTCCAGATAAGCGGTAACGATTTCCAGTGCATTTGGGTTCAGCAGCGTCATGAAGTCTTTGCCACCTGCATCGGGAGTGGCATCGTTAAATAAACGATCGTATAAACGAACTTCAGTAGCAACCGCATGGGCGGCACTAACCCAATGCAAATTACCTTTGACTTTGTAGTTGGCGCTGCCTGGCGTGCCACTTTTGCTATCAGGGAAATAGGTGCAATGGACGGCAATAATGTTACCATTTTCGTCTTTGTCACACCCCGTACATTCCACTACATAGCCGTAACGCAGTCGTACCTTATTGCCTGGAAATAGACGGAAATAGCCTTTATTCGGTACTTCCATAAAATCATCCGCTTCAATCCAGAGTTCGCGGCTGATGTTGAACGTGCGATTGCCCCGTTCTGGATGATGCGGATGAATCGGTGCAGTGCATTTAACCACGTCGTCGTCCGCTTCATCACCCACTGCGTATTCTGGAAAGTTATCAATGATGAGTTTTAATGGTCGTAGTACGGCAATTGCTCGTGGTGCTTTCGGGTCCAAATCTTCGCGCAAACATCCTTCCAGTGTACTGTAGTCAATCCAGCCATCTGAACGTGTCACACCAATACGTTCACAAAATAATTGAATCGCTTCAGGTGTGTAACCACGTCGTCGAATACCAACAATAGTAGGCATGCGCGGATCATCCCAGCCACTGACGATGCCGCTTTCTACCAATTGACGTAATTTGCGTTTACTGGTGACTACATAGGTCAGATTTAAGCGGGCAAATTCATATTGATGCGGAATTGGTGATTGGAAAAACCCACCTTCAGTACAACGGGCAATGATCCAGTCATAAAACGGACGGTGATCTTGAAATTCGAGAGTGCAAATGGAATGGGTAATTTGTTCAATTGCATCCGACAGTGGATGTGTGTAATCGTACATCGGATAAATGCACCACTTGTCACCAGTCCGATGGTGATGCGCATGGCGTATCCGGTAGATCGCGGGGTCGCGCATATTCATGTTGGGGGAAGCCATTGAATCAGCACTAATTTTCGCGCGAACGATATGCGTTCCATCGACAAATTCACCGGCTTTCATGCGGCGGAACAAATCCAGAGATTCAGCCGCAGGGCGATCGCGGTAGGGTGAGTTTTTACCTGGCTCACCAAAATTACCACGGTTGGCGGTCATTTCTTCCGCAGTTTGGCTATCCACATAAGCGTGGCCAGCAGTAATTAGGTATTCCGCCATGGCATAAAGCTGGTCAAAATAGTCGCTGGCATAATGCAAATGCGCGACATCGTTTTGTTTCCAGTCAAAACCTAACCAGTGTACCGAATCCATGATGGTATCGACGTATTCCTGATCTTCTTTTTCTGGATTGGTATCATCAAAACGTAGATGGCAGCGGCCGTCGTAATCACGTGCCAAACCAAAATTGAGGCAAATGGATTTGGCATGGCCAATGTGCAAATAACCATTCGGTTCTGGCGGAAAGCGTGTGATCACAGCAGGCAGTCCTGGGCGCAGGTAAGCGCCTGTAGCCAGATCATTATCGATAATGGTACGTAAAAAATTGGAACTTGCAGTCGGACTAATTTCGTTGCTCATGTTTTAGGCAATCTACTGGGGGTGGCTGGGTGGTAAAAATAAACAAAAAAACACACGTCAATGCAGGATACGAAGCGACATTTTACCAGCAGTCGCTTACCTGAATCCAGTTTTGTGTAGGGCCGTATTTATTTGGCGGAACTGACCAATGACGCAGGTGGTGTAAGATCGGCATCGGCTTTTTTGGTGTCGTCGGTTTCTTCCAATGCTATATCGACTCGACGTGCTTCTGGGTCGGATGGAAGAATGTTTTCGGTCGGTCGGGATGGATTTAAATGAACGCGTTCCTGTGGCAAGCCACCTGCAATCATTAAGCCTTGTACCAGTTGACCACGTTGATCGGCGAAATCGGCCAAGTGCAGGTTTTTGGTGTTATCTGTGGTCACTGCATAGTGTGGACGTAGTTCGACCGTGGTTTTAAGATGGGAGAGCGCAAACTCCAGTATTGGGGCGACTTCTTCCGGAGCGACAAGTGATAGCTTCATTTCATCTGGATTAAAAACAACTTTTCCAGCGCTGGGAAAATAGCGATCATTAACGACCTGATGTACAGGAGCATGAAAAAAATAAACCGAATAAAGCCAATAGCAAATAATGGAAATGGCAACGATTAATGCCAAAATGCGTAGGTGAGCAATACGTGCCATACCTGCTGATCTGTTAAATTGCCGTGCCATAGTCATTCTTTTCTGCTAAAAAGTTAAACAATACCACATCGGATAAGTACAGCACCGTAATTTTACGGTAATTAATAATCACTCGTTATAGAGTTCATCGTTGAAAGGTGGCAAAAATGTGGGCATATCCGCGTGTTATCGCGCATCGTGGTGGTGGCTGTCTGGCGCCAGAAAACACCATCGCTGCATTACAGTGTGGCCTTGACTGGGGTTTTCGTGCGGTTGAATTTGATGTCATGCTTACGCAAGATCAGGTGCCCGTGTTAATGCACGATGAAGTCATGGGACGGACAGTCGCAGGGCAAGCTAAGATTGCAGAGACACCAGTAAGACATGTGCTGCAGTTGGATGCTGGGGTGTGGTTTTTTCCTGAATTTGCAGGTGCGCGCGTTCCTACCTATCTGGAGGCATTAGCATTTTGTCGCCGGAATGGTATCTGGATGAATGTTGAGCTCAAGCCAAGTTGTGGTGCTGAAAGCGTGACCGGAACACGAGTAGCGCAACTTACACAGAAATTTTATCGTAATGATATGCAAGGAGACCTAGCTCCCTTGTTTTCATCTTTTTCTGAAGAAGCGTTGATTGCTGCCAAACTCGCTGCTCCCGACATCCCACGTGCTCTATTAGTTGAGCATATTCCAGTGGACTGGCATGTGCGCTTACGGGCACTGGATGCAGTTGCGCTGCACTGTAATCACCTTCACCTGACGGCGGCACTAGCACAAGCTATTAC
>Ga0302155_10000533_pt1 | contig 30014 bp, 25 predicted proteins | sample I_Bog_N3_1_FD_193508 | JGI IMG/M metagenome (GOLD analysis project Ga0302155, IMG submission 193508) | Peat permafrost microbial communities from Stordalen Mire near Abisko, Sweden - I_Bog_N3_1 | ecosystem: Environmental > Terrestrial > Soil > Wetlands > Peat | place: Sweden: Abisko, Stordalen...
TTCACCTGAGCAACCATCCGCGTTCCGATATACGCGAACACCAGCAGCAATGTCGCTACGATAATGCCACGAAAGTAGGTGTCCTTGACCCAGTCCGCCAATACCTCTTCTTTTGCCAATGCCACCGCAATAAATACGGGGTAATCGTCAAGATGACGATAGGCATTAATGCGAATGACGCCATCCTGTACAGATTTTATCGTTGCAGATCCGCTGAAGTTTTTTGATGCATAGTCCCGGTAGATTGATGCCCCGGCAAGGTTTTTCCCTATGATATTTTCACGCAAGGGTCTGCGATATAACAATGTCCCATCCAACTGGGCCAGCAGAATGGCACCATTCTCACCGATTGAAAAGTGATCAAAGAATTTTTGAAAATAAGCCATTTCAATGGTCGCGAGAACAACCCCGCCAAAACTGCCATCGGGTTTATTGACACGGCGACTGATGGTCAGTATCCAACGTCCGGTAGACCTGCTGCGGATAGGTGGTCCGATATGCGGGGCATTATCGGCATGAGTACGGTGGTACTGAAAATATTCACGGTCTGAATTGTTGTATTTCGATTCTAATTTTTCTTGAGAAGTGACAACCCAGGCACCGTTTTCGTCATAGACAAATAGTCCATTGAGTTGCGGAAGTTCTTTCACACGGAAGCTCAGAAGTTCATGCGTACGTGCAATTGCACTCACATTGCCACCATCATGCTTGAGACGTTCTATCACCCCGATCAGAACAATATCCGCTTCCTTGAACGTTTCATTGGCATGCTGAGCGACTGCAAACGTGACGTTGCTCAGTGACTCAGTGGTTTCTTTCAATTCGGCTCTGCGATTCATCGCCGCGTTCACCATCTCCAACACCACCATAGTGATACATACGATGCCGACAAAAAAGAGGGCAAGCGAGGAAGTCCTGTGGTTTTTGAGGGCGCGCATCATGATTGACTCTTATAGTCGCCGCAGTGGCGAATGCTCCAAACTGGAATAATCAGTGATTGCATTATTCTCCGAGTTGCATTAACGACACAATAAGAGTTTTCCTGATACTTCTAGGTATGTTGCAAAAATGAAAACTTTGCATATCAAGGCTCTGCAACGTTCGGATAAGGCGTGAAATTACCTTTGTGGCACTCAGAAAGACATCAGATCCCGCTGAACCAGTTATAGCCTTGATCTTCCCAGTAGCCACCCGGATTGTCATTGGTCACCATCAGGGCGACCACATGTTTAGGGTTCTTGAAGCCAAGTTTGGTCGGCACGCGGACCTTGAGCGGAAAACCGTAGGAAGTAGGCAAAGGTTGTTTGCGAAAATCCAGTGCCAATATGGTCTGTGGGTGTAATGCACTGGGCATGTCGAGACTGGAGTAATAACGATCGGCGCATTTGAAGCCGACGTATTTGGCGGTGATATCGGCACCAATTGCCTGCAGGAATGTTTTTAGCGGCACCCCCGACCATTGGCCGATGGCACTCCATCCTTCGATGCAGATATGGCGCGTGATCTGGTCGGCCTGTGGCAGGCTGCGCAAGCGTTCCAGCGTCCACGGCTGCTTGTCGCGCACCAGACCCGCGACTTCCAGACGCCAGTCGGCGGCATCGATGTCCGGCGCATTGAATTCGTCGTAAAAGGCATTGAAGGGAAACGGATCGGTAATCTGACTGGCGGCATAAGTTGGCGCCAGCTTACTGCCGCGAAACAGCAAGGCTTGCACACGATCGTTCCAGCGTGACATGGCCCACAACACCTGATCGACCTTATCGTTGTCCTGCAAATCGCAACCGGCCAGCAGTGACAACGCACCCAGAGACAGCGAGGAACGCAACAACAATCGACGCTCGACCTTGATTAACGCCGTTCGATGATCAGCCAGGCGGATTTTTTCCGGCTTGCGGCGGGGTTGTTCCGGTTCACTCATGTGGCACTCTCTTGCTTACGCCCGCGCCCGGTGATCATGGGCAACAGGGTTTTCGGAACCAATGCAACAAGCAGCAAGTGCACCGCCACGAAGGCGGCAATGCCAGCCATGGCGGCAAAATGCACTTTGCGCGCAAAATCAAACCCACCGAACAGATCACTCAAGAACGCCAACTGCACTGGCTTCCATAACGACAGTCCGGACAGTACCACCAGCACGCCCAGCGCAATCACGCCGCAATACAAGAGCTTTTGCACAGCGTTATAACTGCCGGCCTGATGCGGCAAGCGCAGGCGCAGTGCCAGGATTGCATCGGCGAGTACATCGCGTGCACGCAACGGCAGAAAATGACGGCGAAAGTGGCCGCTGAGCAGTCCATAGAGTAAATAAAACAGCCCGTTGGCCATGAGCAACCACATTGCTGCGAAATGCCAGGCAATGGCACCGCCCAGCCAGCCGCCCAGGGTCATCCAGGCCGGAAAGCGGAAACCGAAGATGGGCGAAGCATTGTAGATGGCCCAACCGCTCATGAGCATGCAGACGATGGCGAACGCATTGAGCCAGTGCGCAATGCGTACGACCAGCGGATGGAACACCACTGTCTTGGACATCGCGCTTACATTGGCGGCGTGATGCCGTTCTTGCCGACCGACACCGATGCCGCCGTCATGCTGCCATCAACCTCTTTGCGGGCTCGCACGACAACCTTGGCACCAGCCACCAGCATGGTGCGCTCACCGGCTTCAATGTTGACGATAGGGACATCGGCGGGCACGATGATTTTCTTTTCGCCGCCTTTGTACTTCAGCGTCAGCGTGCGACCGTTACTGGCGACGACATCACCAACGCTACCGTTGGTCATGGTGCTGTTGGGTGCCAGATCGAAAGGACGGTGACCGTCGCCGGTGCCGGCCATCGCTGGCGGGAAGACATGCACTTCAAGCGCCTTTTGCGAGCCGTCTGGCTGTGGAATAGCGGCAGCGCCGATATAGCTGCCGGGCTTGATGTCTTCGATCTTGGCAATCGAGATGGCGGCGACTCGGGTGTCCTTGTCAAGCTTGACTGCCTGCTCTGAACCACGGTTGGTCTTGATGACCATTTGGTCACCGCTGATCGATAGGATGGCACCGCGTACGCCGCTCGTTGGAGGACTTTGCGCGAAAGCAGCAGCCCCGATCAGGCCGCTGGCGAAAATGGCCGACACTGCCGCGCCACGAAGAAACTGCTGGATGGATGCGTTCATGAGTGGTTCGAGTAGTGAGTGGAAATTCATTCTAAACAGATCGAAGTTCCAGACTGATGACATTTCCATGACAAAAATGTCAGCAAGATGGCTCAACCGCCAATTTTAGTGGCCTCCCCCTTGCACGCTCTTGTGCAAACGGCGCAAACCCAGCCATACCAGCACCGCGAACACTGGCACCATGACACCACTGGCAATTTCCGGATTGATCGGTACGCCGGCTTCCTTCAAGGCCGTACCTATATGACCAAACAAACCCACCATGTAATAAGAAATAGCCGCCACCGACAGGCCTTCTACCGATTGTTGCAGACGTAATTGCTGGGCCGCGCGGGCATTCATGGATTCCAGTATCTGACGGTTTTGCTGCTCTTGAACAATGCCGATACGGGTGCGCAGCAAATCATTGGTATGGGCAATACGTTCGGCCAGCGCTTCCTGGCGGCGTGCTACCGAGGCGCAGGTGTCCATGGCCGGCGCCAGGCGTCGTTCCATGAACTCGCCAATGGTTGGCACGCCCTCCACCCGACTTTCGCGCAACTCATCAATACGCGCCTTGACCAGACGGAAATAAGCCTGCGATGCGGAAAAGCGGTAGCTGTTTTGCAACGACATCTTTTCAATGCGCGCGGCAAGACCGGTAATACGATGCAAAATCTGTTCATCATCGGCATGTGTGGTGGCATCACTGGCAGACTGATCGCCATCGACCATGGCGGCGGTCAACGCAGCCAGATCGTTTTCAATGGCATTCAGCGCGGGTGCTGCCTGCTGTGCATGCGGCAGGCCCAGCAGGGCCATCATGCGATAGGTTTCGATCTCCAGTATGCGTTGCACCAGGCGGCCACCCTGCATGTCACGCAGATCAATGTCGCGCACCACAAAACGGCTGAAGCCATCGGCCTGAATCAGGAAGTCGGTCCAGATCTCTCCACCTTGCAAGACCTTGCTCGAGGCCAGCAATTTGCCTTCAAACAGACGCGCAAAATCGCTGGCAACGCCGGCCCCAGCCTGTTCCAGTACCACATGTGCGGCCACCATGACATTGCCTTGCAGCGCCAGCAGCCATTGTTGTGGAATCTGCTTGAGAGGGACTTCCACAAAGGCCTCGTCGGTGCTCAGCGTACTTGCATAACGCTGGGCGAAGGTGTAGGTAGAAAATTCAGTATGGCACTCCCATTTGAGCCGAAAACCGCCGAAATCGTGAAAGAAATGCCTGGCTTCGATACCCGGTCCGGTGACACCAAAATGCAGGCACAGATCGGTCAACAATGCATGCTGGAAAGCAATGTGGCGGTTGGCATCAACGGCGTCGCGCATGTAGACGGCAAAATGCGTCAGACTTTCCGGCGCGCTCAGTTGCAGAAACGGCCGTGAATGCGCTTCGGCCGCCAGCGGTACGCGTTGCGGGTGATTCAGACTGGCGTAGACAATCGACATGAATGGTCCTTAAGTTTGGTATCCGGGTAATAAGGTAGACGCTGATCAGTGCCGTGCAGGCAATCCAGCATTAGGCGGGGCCGTGGCACAGGCAGCGCATTTAATCTGTTGGCGCCGGGTAACTGACTGCCAATATCGTCAGTTGCTCCACGCCGGCCGGGGTTTGCAGCGTCACTTCATCGCCTTCGCGTGCTTTGGTCAGGGTGCGCGCTACCGGCGAAACCCAGCTTATCTTACCGTTCAGGGGATCGAGCTCGTCGATGCCGACGATGGTGACAGTATGTTCGATGCCGAGCTGGTTTTCGTAGGTGACGGTAGCGCCGAAGAAAATCTGGTCGCTGCCGTGATGTACCGTCGGATTAACCACCTCAGCGATATCCAGGCGCTTGGTCAGAAAGCGGATACGCCGGTCAATTTCGCGCAAGCGACGCTTGCCATAGATGTAGTCGCCATTTTCCGAGCGGTCGCCATTGGACGCTGCCCACGAAACAATACGCACCACTTCTGGACGGGCCACGTCAATCAAATGGAACAACTCGTCCTTGATACGCTGATGCCCTTGCGGGGTCATGTAATTCTTGGATCCGGCCGGTATCGCCGGCACCCCCGGTTCATCATCATCATCGCCGTCGGGTTCTTTTACAAATGCTTTGTTCATGGTGCCGTTGCCTGTTCGAATGGGGCTGTGATCGATATCACTGCGACCCGTACGCCTGTGCATCATTGTAGCGGTATGTTAAAGTTCCTGAACACGTCTTTCCATGCTTACGCCGTTGCTGTGCATGCGTGAAGCGGCAACGACAAGACCTTCCCCCCTTTCTTTTCCACTACGCTGACCATGCCTGCCAACACACCGCTCGCCCCTGCTTCCCCCTACCGTATTGGCCTAGCCGCCAATCGCGCACATCAAGATGCCCCCAATTCAGCGCTGGTACAGTTGCTGCGTGGTTCGCGCACACGCATTGAGGCGCTGCAACCGGAGCTGGTCGTGGTCGGCCGTACCCTGGACGCCATCGGTCAGCTCGGCCTGTTGCCCGATTATCCGCATCTGGAGCGCTTCCCCTATGGCCGCCAAGGCGGTCTGATGAAACTGGTCTCGCGCATTGTCGACAGTGATCCTACGCGTCGACTCGATGCCATCATTTATTTGATCGACCCGGTTGATCCCTCCTCAACCTTCCCTGAAGCCGTTGCGCTCAAGCGCCAGTGCGTCATTCACGGCAAACCCTTTCTGTCGACACTGGCAGGCGCGCGTGAATGGTTCGAGCTGGAAGCCATTGCCAGCGGCGCGGCGCCCGACCCACTGCTTGATGACAGTTTTAAGCTGGCCGATGAGGGCATCGCTCTGATCGCCCATGATTCAATGAAACCACGTATGCTGGCATTAGCCGAAAAACACTTTGAGGTACTCGACAGCTTTGCCTTTCGCTGCGCCACCGGCACCACCGGCGGTCTGCTCAATGAACTGGCGCTAAAAATCAAAGGCGAGGCAGGCCGCAACTGGGTGAAACCCTTTCTCAGCGGCCCCATGGGCGGCGATGCCCAGATTGCCGAACTGATCCTGCAGCATGACTGCCGACGCGTGTTGTTTCTCGAAGACCCGCACGTGGCGCGCCAGCATGAGGCCGATATTCAGCTGCTCGAGCGCGCCGCCCGCGTAGTCACCGACTACGCTTCCTGCATGAGCGACGAAAAATGGGGGGATCGCTGGCTCAGCCTGATCAAACAACGCCAGGTCGCTTAAGCGCCATTTATTTTCAGACCTTGTTTTGCGGGCAGCCGCCCAACATATGGCTGCATTGACAAACAAGCTGCGAGGACCGTTTTTGCTGCATAAAATCAAGAGAATTCTGCTCGCGCCATTGATCTATGGCGCTGCCATCCTGCTGCTGTTCGAGGAATGGCTCTGGCATGCAAGCAAGCGAGTACTGGCGCGACTGCCGTTGCTGGCCTGCATTGTCCGCCTGGAAACCTGGATTGCCTCGTTGTCGCCGTATGCCGCATTAGCCATCTTTCTGGCACCCAGCCTGTTGCTGATACCAGTCAAGATCCTGGCCTTAATGTCGGTTGCCCATGGCCATGCGACAACCGGTTTACTGATCGTTCTGCTAGCCAAGGTGCTAGGTACGGCCTTGGTCGCGCGACTCTACGCTCTGACCAATACGGCACTGTCTTCACTGGCGTGGTTTGTACGTTGGCGCGACGCCTTGCTAAGCTTCAAGGACCGCATGATCGCGCATTTACGCGCCACTGCAGCCTGGCAGCAGGTCGAGGCCAGTGTTGCTGCACTCGGCTCTGCCCGCAGACGCTTCTGGGATGGGGCCAAACAATATTGGAACGGCGAGGGTTCGCGCTTACGAATCGTGCGAATCATCAAAAAACTCGCTGCGCGCTGGCGCGAGCGGCGCTAAGAGTTGTAGCAGTTAGATCGTGCTGGCGCTGCCGTGAGTGGCCACGGGCACTGCATGACCGTGTTCGGGTGCCTTGGCCGGCGGTGGATGCCCTAAATTGGTGGAGATATTGTTGCTCCACTCGAAGGCTTCCTTTTCCAGTGCATAAAACGCATCGGCAGACAAACCTAGTCCATCCAGCAATTCCTTCATTTCAGAGACACTTTTGTCGCCTTGTTCGATGTTCTCTGCCAGCTGCAATATCTCACCATAAAAGCCGGTCCGTAACAGCAACGCTTCGCGAATCTCGACACTGATACTGATTTGGGTGAGTATGGTTTCCATGTCCATGCCAAACAAAGCATCGATGAGCGACATGATGCCTACGGTAAAGGCGATTTCGGACATCTTGCGACGTCCCGGACGCAGTTTCTCGGTGATTAGTTCGAGCAGCTTGCCGCGTGTGGCTGCCAGAATCAGCAGTGGCGACAGCGTATGGGTCTTGCCCTTTTCATTATTGGCAAATAACAGAATCTGCAACCAGCGCTTCAATTGGCGGCGTCCCAGCACAATCAGCGCCTGTCCCAACGAATCGATGTACTTCAAGAAACCATATACCGGGGTATTGACCAGACGCAGCAAGGTCAGGCTCAATGCCACGTCGCGCTTGATATAACGGACGATCTCACCATTGTCGACATTGCGTACCAACAACGTCAGGATATGCATGATGACAAGCTTGGAGGCATCCAGTTTTTTGCCCTTCAGGATCACCGGTTTGGCAAAGTAATAGCCTTGAAAATAATCGAAGCCAAACGACAAGCATTCGCGAAATTGCTCGAGCGTTTCAACTTTTTCAGCCAGCAACATCTTGTTGGCGCGTTTGAAATTGATACTCAACTTGAGCAATTTGCTGGGATCAAGCCCCATGACATCAATCTTGATGATCTTCACCAGCGGCAGCAAACGGGCAATATCTTCCGATTCGGCAATCACATCGTCGAGTGCAAATACATAACCAGCACGGGACAACTCGACCACGCGCTTGACCAGTTCAGGGGTAACCTTGACGGTTTCGAGAATTTCCAAAACCACCTTGTCGGCCGGCAGGAAGCTGATGAAATCGCTCATCAGTACGGTGGCATCCACATTGATGAAGCCGAACAGATTACCGATGACGTTATTCAAGCCCAGTTCAGAAGCATGGGCAATGACCGATGCGGTAGCAGCAACATCATCGCTGACATTGGCAGGACCGATAGCAGCATTGCGAAACAGCAGCTCATAGCCGATCAACTCCTGCTCGCGGCTGAGAATGGGTTGCCTGGCCAGAAAAAAATCGAGGGCATGAGCTGGAGTAGCGTTATCTGAAGACAATTCGGTCATGATTTTTTAATTTACCCCAGCGCTAACAGCAGAAAAAGAACTTCAATATTGCTGTCTATTTTATGCCGTAATTAAGCTTCAACAGGAGAAAATATTGCAGAAACGAAACATAAATATTCATCGTGCTATTTTCAATAGATCAAACTGACGCCATCGGCATCGTTCGCTCAGGCTTCTCCGGATTCCAGCACAAAGCCGGCGCCACTATCGCGACCAAGCACCTTGACCAAGTAAGGCATAACTTCCTTGAGAGTCGCTTCCAGGGTCCAAGGCGGATTAAGCACAAACATGCCACTACTGTGCAGACCGAAACCGTCCGGCGAGGGCGAACAAATCGTCAATGTGACATTAAGCCAGCTCTTGGCCCCCAGGCGTTTGAGACGATCGGAAAACTGCCGACTTTCAATACGTTGCAAAATCGGATACCAAACCGCATAGGTACCAGTTGGGAAACGCAGCAAGGCCTCCTGCAAGGTTTCCTTGACACGCTGATAATCGCGCTTGTCTTCATACGGAGGGTCGATGAGCACTAAGGCGCGGCGCGACGGTGGCGGCAACAATGCTTTGAGTGCCTGGAAACCGTCACCGCGCTCAATCATCACGCGTTTGCCACGACCCGACGGACGTTGCCCCTGTTCGGCCGCATGCGCGTCGAGCTTGCGGAAATTATCGGCCAGTATCTTGCTCTCGGTGGTGTGCAGTTCAAACAGACGCAAGCGATCCTGCTCTCGCATGACCTGATTGGCGCAATAAGGCGAACCAGGGTAATAGCGCATCTTGCCACTGGGGTTGAGATTCTTGACCAGTTGCACATACTCGGCCAATGCAGCAGGTAGATCGGTGCGATCCCACAACGGCGCAATACCGGTTTCGTACTCAGCATTCTTGCTGGCGTAGTTTCCATCCAAGGCATACACGCCGGCACCGGCATGCGTGTCGACGACCATGTAAGGAGTCTCTTTTTGCCCTAGGTAACGCAACAATTGGATTGTTACCATGTGCTTGAGCACATCAGCATGATTGCCCGCGTGAAAGGCGTGGCGGTAACTCAACATAAAATCTTCTATTCCTTGCTAGGTTTAATGACCCGCGTATCACGGTATGTCATGAATGCGATGTGAACAATACTAATAAAAATATGAAATTATTTTGTACTTTTCCACAAATATGCCCGCATTTTAACAAGGATGCTCCAGCAATAGTCGCAGCAAAGCCGATTATTCCTGCCACGACGGCAATCCATACCTATTGTCCGGCGCGGTCCAGGCGGAAGTAGGCGTCCAAGAGCGATGTCTTGAACACCACACCCAGCAGGCGTGGATCTTCGACACTGGCAATCACCGGAAGCCGTTCACCCTGATGGTCCAAGAACAATTGCAGCGCCTCCCCCAACGACATATCCGGCGTCACCTCGTGCAGGAAATGGGTACGTATGAAGTCGCCCGCGCGCTTGACAGCAATATCGTTCTTGTCCAGCAATAGCGAGGTCACGTCCTGCAAGGCCACTACCCCCAGGTAACGGTTATCAGCATCGGTGATGTAAATGTATTTGACCGGATATTTCAGGAAAAGCCTGGTTACTTCCGTCAAAGGAGCATCCATTTGCAACACCGTTTCAGCTGGCTTGATCAGCTCATTCATGTGCGTGCCGCGCAAGCGGATACGCTCGGCAGCATCGCGATGGCGCTTGAGCGTGATCTCATACATCGACTTGCCGTCCAGGCCACGCGCGATGGCATAGGCCACTACGCAGGACAGCAACAGTGGCAACACCACTTGGTAGCTGAGCGTCATTTCAAAGATCATCAGCACTGCCATAATTGGGGCATTGGTGGCGGCAGCCAGAAAAGCGCCCATACCCACCATGGCATAGGCAAACGGCGGCGAGATCACGTGCGGCCAGAGCGTATGACCGACATCGCCAAACAAAAAACCGATAGCTGCACCAACAAACAGGGTCGGCGTAAAGATCCCCCCGACAGCGCCGGAGCCCACCGTCAAGGCAGTGGCTACGATCTTGTAGACCAGCACCAGCATCACCGTCGTCCACAGCCAATTGGTATGCAGCAAGGAGTTGACCACGCTGTAACCATTGCCCCAGACCTGCGGCACCTGCACCGACATCAGTCCCACCAACAAGCCACCCAGCGCCAGACGCAAGGGCAGCGGCAAGCGAATTTTCTGCCACAGCACCTTGCTCATATCGAGCACACGCAGGAACTGCGGTGCCAGCAACCCGGCCAAAATGCCGAGCAACACGAATAACAAGATTTCGACACCGGCCACTTCCGGGAAATAAGGCATTTCATAAGCCGGTTTGTAACCGGGCAACTCGCGCATGGTGATGTTGGCGACCACAGAGGCGACCACGATTGGACCGAAACTCTCCATCACCAACGCACCCAATACGATTTCAGTGACGAAGAACGCGCCTGCGATGGGCGCGTTATAGGCAGAAGTAATCCCGGCTGCGGCGCCGCAGGCGACCAGCAAACGCAACCGCGACGCCGGAAAATGGACAAACCGCCCGACCAACGAGGCACACAATGCAGCCAATTGCACCATCGGACCTTCACGGCCGATGGAACCGCCCGAGGCGACCGAAAACAGCGAAGAAAGACTGCGCAACAAGGAGTGACGCACCGGAATATGACCATCGCCAATGGCCACTGCCTCCATGTAATCAGAGGCGGCGCCAGACGGCATGCGCTTGGCCCAAATCAGAAACAGCCCAGCCACCAGACCGCCGCAGGTCGGAATCAACACACGCATATGCCAAGGCAAACCGGTGGCGATTTCCACCAGACTGCCGCTATGACCGGTCAGCAAAAATTGCAAAGCGGCGATTCCTTCGCGAAAGACAATGGTCGCCAGTGCCCCCACGAAGCCAATGATGGCGGCCCACAACAGCATGGCATGGGCCTCGGACATGCGTATTAAATTCTGTAGGCGAAAACGGGCTTTGAGTAAGGTCGTGCGTAGGGAGTTTGACATCAGTTGCTTTCGACGATCAGGGAAAGCAGATGCTGCATGTCTTTCTGCACGGCGCTGTCGGCCCTTTTTTGCATGTGCTGATAGCACTCGATCACTTCGCGGGCCTGCGCCGTGATACTGGCGCCGCCGCCTTTGGCGCCGCCGGTAGCGGTTTCGACCAAGGGCTGACGAAAGCAACGATTCATTTCTTCGACCAGCAACCAGGCACGACGGTAAGACATTTCCATCTCGCGCGCCGCGGCCGAAATCGATCCAGTGCGCTCTATCGCCTGCAGTAGCGACGCCTTGCCGGGGCCGAAGGCAATCGTATCGCCTTGCATCACGCGTAAGCGTACGGATTTGGAATGTGTCATGGGCCAGATTGTAGCAAGCCCGGCCAGCAATTTACATGGATTACAGCAGCGATTTGACGGACGCTATATCCTTGCGTATATTTCGCTCCTATTCCAGTCCTTATTTCACTACGCAACACGCATCCCCTCTCAGGAAGCCTTATGCCCGCCACTGCCGTTACCCCAAGCTTGCGCCGCATCGCACTGGCCGTTATTGCGGCGACCTTGCTAAGTGCAGTCGCGGGCCCCGCAACAGCCGCCGATCTGATTGTCTCGGCAGCGGCCAGCCTGACCAATGCCTTCAATGAACTCGGTACGGCATTTGAGCAACAACACTCTGGCGTCAAGGTTATCAACAATTTCGGCGCCTCCGACATCCTGATGCAGCAAATTGTGCGCGGCGCTCCGGCCGATGTATTTGCCTCGGCCGACCAGACTGCCATGGACAAGGCAGTCGCAGAAAAAGCCGTACAAGTCAGCAGCCGCAAAAATTTCGCTGCCAATCAAATCGTGTTGATCGTGCCGCATGACAGCACCCTCGCCCTGAACACACTCAAGGATCTCACCCAGCCCAGCGTCAAGCGCGTTGCGCTCGGCAATCCGGCGTCGGTGCCATTTGGCCGCTACACCAAGACGGCGCTGGAGCAGGCCGGATTGTGGGACATCGTATTGGCTAAAGGTGTACTGGCGCAAAACGTGCGCCAGAGTCTCGATTACGTGGCCCGCGGCGAAGTTGAGGCCGGCTTCGTGTTCGCTACCGATGCCGCCGTCATGCCGGAGAAGGTAAAAGTAGCCATCCGACTCCCTTCGGACAAGCCAGCGACCTACCCGATTGCCATGACTGCCACGACTGCACAGACAGAACTGGCCGGCCAATACATCGCCTATGTGCAATCGGCTGCCGGCCAGGCGATACTAGCCCGATATGGCTTCTTGAAACCCTGATATATGGGTGCGATCTGGACGCCCTTATTACTCTCGCTGAAGGTCGCAGGCTGGGCCACGGCGATCAATTTTGTGCTTGGCGTCGCGACCGCCTACGCTCTGTCGCGCTGGCGCTCGCCGCTACGCGATCTGATCGACTCGATTCTGACCTTGCCGCTGGTCTTGCCACCGACAGTTCTGGGCTATTACCTGCTGGTCTTGCTCGGCAAGCGCGGCTTGATCGGCTCCTGGTTGTCGGCACTCGGCATCGAGCTGGTGTTTACCTGGCAAGGCGCAGTGATTGCATCGACCATCGTTGCCTTTCCGCTGGTGCTCAAAGCGTCCCGCAGCGCCTTTGAGCAGGTCGACATGCAACTGGAAAACGCCGCGCGCGTGCTGGGCGTGTCTGAAGCGGGTGTATTTTTTCGCATCAGCCTACCGCTGGCTACACGTGGCATCTCCGCTGGCGTGTTGCTGGCCTTTGCCCGGGCGCTCGGAGAGTTTGGCGCCACCTTGATGATCGCCGGCAATCTGCCGGGGCGCACCCAGACTTTATCAGTCGCCATCTATGAGGCAGTACAAGCTGGCGACGACAACACCGCCACGCTGATGGTGGTGATCACCTCCATCACCTGCGTAGCGCTACTGTTGATCGCTGGCCGACTGGTGCCTGGCCAAAGCCCGCGTAAAAAGGATCTGTTATGAGCATCAGTGTGCAGATCAGCAAACAATTGCGCGCTGCCGACCGGATCTTTCAACTCGATCTCAGCTTCGCTTCGGACAGCAAGCGGATTGTGCTGTACGGCCCTTCCGGCGCGGGCAAAAGTCTGACCTTGAAGGCCATTGCCGGCCTGATGACGCCCGATAGTGGAAAAATCATCATCGCGCAACGTACTTTATTTTGCGCCGACGATGCCATCAACCTGCGCCCGCAACAACGCAACGTCGCCTACCTGTTTCAGGATTACGCTCTATTTCCGCATCTGAACGTGGCACAAAATATCGCCTTCGGCTTACGCCGCGGATGTTTCAATCTGCGCCGGCCGGCGTCACATCCGGCGGTACAACGCTGGCTGCAAGCATTCGCGCTGGAGGCCACGGCGGCCAGCTACCCGGAGCAACTCTCTGGCGGTCAGCGCCAGCGTGTGGCACTGGCGCGTGCGCTGGTGGCGCAGCCGGACATTTTGCTACTGGACGAACCGTTTGCGGCCTTGGATTTGTCACTGCGCCAACGCATGCGGCGCGAACTAAGTGAACTGCAACAGCAGCTAGACGTGCCCATGCTGATCATCACCCATGACCCAGCCGACGTCGAGGCGCTCGGCGAAGCCGTTTTTGAAGTACGCGACGGCACACTGCATCAGCACAAATAAAAAGCCGCACTCTTGTGAAGTGCGGCTTGAACTGCTGCTGGACCATTTGTTTTTATGCCCGGCAGTGAGCCCAGGCCCGACTTAGTCCCCTCTTACCTCCTCAGTGATACGGTCTGCTCAGTGCTTGTCGCCGTCGAAGAATTGTTCATCTTCGGTCGAACCATGCAATGCCGTGGTCGATGACTGACCTTGTTGAATCGCCTGGGTGACAGCATCGAAATAACCGGTTCCGACTTCGCGCTGATGCTTGACGGCGGTAAAGCCCTTTTCAGCAGCAGCAAATTCGGCTTCCTGCAATTCCACGAAGGCCGACATCTGATTGCGCGCATAGCCGTGCGCCAGGTTAAACATCGAGTAGTTCAGTGCATGGAAACCAGCCAGCGTGATGAACTGGAACTTGTAACCCATGGCGCCCAGTTCACGTTGGAATTTGGCGATGGTGGCATCGTCCAGATTCTTTTTCCAGTTGAACGACGGCGAGCAGTTATACGACAGCATCTTGCCTGGGAACTTGGCATGAATGGCTTCAGCAAATTTCTTTGCGAAGGCCAGATCAGGCTTGCCGGTTTCACACCATACCAGGTCTGCATAGTCGGAATAGGCCAGACCGCGCGAGATGGCTTGCTCAATGCCCGGACGGGTCTTGAAGAAACCTTCCACAGTGCGCTCACCGGTCAGAAATGGACGATCGTTCTCATCCACATCCGAAGTCAACAGGTCGGCGGCTTCTGCGTCGGTACGTGCAATCACCAGTGTATTGGTGCCGGAAACATCGGCTGCCAGACGCGCCGCATTGAGCTTTTCGACTGCTTCGCGGGTCGGCACCAGCACCTTGCCACCCATGTGACCGCACTTCTTGACGGAGGCCAGTTGATCTTCGAAGTGCACGCCGGCAGCACCAGCGTCAATCATCGACTTCATCAGCTCGTAGGCATTAAGCACGCCACCGAAACCCGCTTCAGCATCGGCCACGATAGGGGCGAAGAAGTCGATATCGTTCTTACCTTCGGACCATTGAATCTGATCTGCGCGCTGGAAAGTATTGTTGATGCGCTTAACCACCATCGGCACCGAGTTGGCTGGGTACAACGATTGGTCTGGATACATCTCGCCGGCCAGATTGGCGTCGCCAGCAACTTGCCAGCCGGACAGATAGATCGCCTTCAGACCAGCCTTGACCTGTTGCATGGCTTGGTTACCAGTCAGTGCGCCCAATGCATTGACGAATGGCTCGGTGTGCAACAGATTCCACAACTTGTCGGCGCCACGCTTGGCCAAGGTGTGCTCGATGGTCAGCGAGCCGCGCAGACGTACGACGTCGTCCGCTTTGTAGTTGCGCTTGACGCTTTTCCAGCGTGGGTTTTCTGCCCAATCCTGTGCCAGTGCCTGAATCTGTTGTTCGCGTGAAGTCATGGTCAATCTCCTTAAGGGTGAAAAAATGGAGGTAAAAAGTGAATTCCATGACTTCATAGTAGGCTTAAGTGTGCAGAGCAGCAAGGTCTTATATAAGACATATTAATTATTTTTAAATCATATATATCAATGACTTAAATATCATTTTTTGCGATACGAAATACGATTTCTGAAAATGAAATAATTTCATGATGCTGCGCACCGTCGTTTTTCACGATGTGAAATCGATTTTTTGCATCATGAAAATACGATTAAAAAATAGAATCTTTACTATGCATTGCATAATAAAAGTCACTATCATGCATGCTTGGTCTGCAGCAACAACGATCGCCCTTACCTTTTATAAAAAGGACAAACGCATGAGCAAAGCAGAAACACTAAAACAATGGCAAGAACAAGAACTGGCGGTCCGTGCTCGACTGGCCGCACCCGGCGTGGCCACCATGGACGACCTCAAGGCCGGCAGCGGCATGCAATTCCTGCAACGCATCTGGGATGGTGAATTGCCGTCGGTACCGATCGGCGCCACACTGGACTTTGTGCCGATCGAAGGTGAACCGGGTCGCATCGTCTTTCAGGGTACGCCCGGCAAGCAGCACTACAACCCGCTGGGCAGTGTGCACGGCGGTTATTTCTGCACCTTGCTCGATTCGGCGCTCGGTTGTGCGGTGCACTCGGTGCTGCCGCAGGGCCAGGGTTACACCACGCTGGAACTGAAGGTCAACCTGATCCGTGCGCTGACCGACAAGACCGGTCCGGTGCGCGCCGAAGGCAAGGTCGTTCACGTTGGCAATCGCGTCGGCGTAGCCGAAGCACGCATCATCGACGCTGAAGGCAAGTTGTACGCACACGCAACCACCACCTGCCTGGTCTTTTCTCTCCCCTAGTGCAGACATCGCCGGTTGTTTAATAGAGCAAGAAAGGTCAGAATGGTACGAATAGCAATTTAGGGGGCGTCTGGCGCCGACTGACCACATGCATTACGCACTGAACATCCGCACTTTCCTCTTCAGTCACTATTTTTATTCTGGCGTACGAATAGCTACCGGCGTGGTTGGCATGACCCTGTTGGTATTCAACCTGGCCGATATGCAAACCACCATGACGGTGTTTCTCGGTGGCTTGTGTACCAGCCTGATGGATTTGCCGAGCCCCTTGCGCCACAAATTCAATGAAATGCTGGCCGGGGTGTTGCTGTGTACCATCGTGATGCTCATCATCAGCCTATGTGCACCGTTTCATGTACTCGTCGCAGTGATGATGGTGCTGGTCAGCTTCCTGGCCAGCATGATGGTGGTCTACGGTAAAAAGACTCTGCCGCTGCAATTTGCCGCCTTGCTGGTGATGACGCTGTCGATGGAAAATGCCTTGCCGTTCGAGCAGGCCTTCTGGCACGCCGGTTACTTCCTCGCCGGCGGCCTCGGTTACCTGTGTTACTCAATGGTGGTGTCCTGGTTCCTGCGTCGTCGCGTTAAACAGCAGGTACTGGCTGAAGCATTGTTCGAGCTGGCGCGTTATCTGCGCATCAAGGCTGACTTCTATAACATCCACAGCGACATCAACGCCCAGTTCAATCTGCTGGTACGTCAGCAGATTTTCCTGGCAGAGAAGCTGCAGGCCTCGCGCGACATGGTCTTGCGCGACCTGCATACCAAACAGGATGGTCTGCTGGTACAAGTGCACCTAAGTATGCTGGAGCTGTATGAACAGGTCTTGTCGACCCATGCCGACTACGCGCTGCTGCGCAGCCACTTCGGTGACAGCGATGTTCTGATGTTTCTACGCGATCTGGCCAACAAAACTGCCGAAGACATCGAATCCATCGCCTTTGCCGTCACCCGCAAACGCGCGTCCATGCCAACCGTGAATTACAAGGCCGAACTGCGCGCAATCCAGTACGAATTGCAACAACTGCAGCAACAGCAACTGAGCAGCCAGACCTCGCAAATTCCGACCGAAGCCATCACCGTGTTGAGCGTGACCTACAATAAAATCAAGGACATCATCGAGCTCATCGGGCAACTGCATCAAGCAACCCGTAAGCCGGTCGATCCGCTGCCTATCCTGCCAGGCTCGGATATGACGCCCTTCCTGACCCAGCAAAAATACAAGGCTGGACTGCTGCTGGCCAACCTGAACTGGCAATCGCCGATCTTCCGCTTTGCCATTCGCGTGGCATTAGCAGTGTCGACCGGCTTGTGGATTGCCGCCAGCCTGCCTTATATGTCGCACGGCTACTGGATCGTGCTGACCATCGTCATCATTCTCAAACCCAATTACAGCTCGACCAAGCAACGCCGCGCCGATCGCCTGATCGGCACCATCATCGGCTGTGTGATCACCGCCTTGATCCTGCGCTTTGTGCATGACCAGATTGGCCTCTTGGCGGTACTGTTTTTGTCCAGCGTGGCCGCGCCTGCCTTCAATTACATCAAATACCGCTATACCGCCGTGGCGGCCTCGGTGCAAATCCTGATGCTACTCAACCTGCTGTTGCCGGCCGGCCATCAAGGTGTCATCAGCGAACGTCTGATTGATACCATCATCGGCGTGGCCATTGCCACCGTCTTCAGCTATGTGCTGCCGAGCTGGGAATATCGCGATTTGCCGCGCCTGCTCAGAAATGTCTTGCAGGCCAGCCATCGCTATATCAAGGCCAGTCGCGACATGCTCGAAGGTAAAGTCGGTGACGATTTCTTCTACCGTGTCTGCCGCAAGGGCTTCATGGATAGCCTGGCAGCTTTGGTAGCAGCCCAGGTGCGCATGATGGATGAGCCGATCAGCAAACAACGGGCAGTGCTTGAAATTAATCGTTTCGTGGTGCAAAACTATCTGATCGCGGCCCACATTGCGGCCCTGCGCATCCTGCTGCGCCGCCATGCCGAAGGCTTGCCGCGGGTGCAGGTCAACCAGTTGATCGAACAGACGTATGAGAATGCCACCGCCCAGTTGCTACAGGCACAGCAGCTCCTCATGCCCATTGTCGTCGACAGTACCGACAAAGCAGACGCCACCCAGACGTCAGCCCAGATAGAACCGACCAACACTAGCACAGCAACACCGGGCGCGTCCGACTGGTCAGGCTGGCATACCTTCCAGCGACGCGCCTCCCTGCTCAATAAGGACTTGCAGCAAATCGTCGCACAGACCGGCGCCATCGATACCATTTTGCGCCGCTCCGAACAGCATTAAATCTGGCTCATCTTGCTGTATCACGCCGATACCGATTTTTTCCAGATCCATCACTTCGTCACGCAGCGCCAGCGCGATCTGCAAGGCAGTCATGGCACGTGGCTGATCGTCGCGCACAAATGCACACTGCAACAGACGCAACGGCCCCGGCAGCAAACCCCTCAAGGGCTTTTGCGACAGACTTTGAGCAAACTGCAGCCAGCCCACGCTGATGGCTTCAGCACGGTAGATATCGGCGTAAATGAATGGCGGCTTGTCACTACTGCTGCCGTCACGCTGCACCCAGCCATTGGCAGTAAAACCGTAACCCCATAATTGCTCGGCAAAGTATTGTGCACTGTCCTGACCCGCAGCCGGATCATGGATCAACTCGCCCAGTGCCAGGGCCTCCTGACTGAGCACGGCGGCACGAATACCCTCACGCATGGCTTCCAGATAATCCAGATGGCCGATCTCGCCACATTGGTAAGCCATACGCACTTGTCTGAGTTGCACATTCTCTGACAAATGCTGAGCATAAGTGCGCGACAGCACTGGCAATGCGGTGCAACCGTTGGCATCGGCAGCGCTCTTCTGCAAGCGTTGCTGTACCAGCGCATTGCGCACACGCGGTGAACTGCGGCGCCTTGCCAACGCATTGCGAGCAGCGTCGAACTGCTCGGCCACGTCCTGCTTATTGCCCTGCAATGCCTGTTTTAGCAAGGCAATCTCGTCGAGCTTTTGCCGGGCAAAAGCCAACCAGCTTTTCAGTTCGCGATCCAGCTTCGGCTCATTATCCAGATCCACCGGCACATGCAGCAAAGAACAGCTAGCACTTAGCCAGAGGTGCTTACCGAGCCGGCTCTGCAGCGCTTGCAACTGCGCCAGTGCTGCATCCAGATCACAGCGCCAGATGTTGCGACCATCAACGATGCCCACGGATAGCACCTTGTCCTGAGGCCACTGCTCAGCGAATATCTGCAGTTGCTTCGGCGCACTTACGCCATCGATATGCACGCCAGCCACCGGCAAAGCGCGCAAGAGTTCCAGATGTTCATCAACGGCACCGAAATACGTCGTCAGTAGCAAATCTGGCGCCACAGTAACCAACTCAGCATACGCCTCGGCAAAAGCGGCGCGCCACTGCGGCTGCAGCGGTAGCGCCAGAATCGGTTCGTCAATCTGCACCAACGCCACGTCCCGCGTCCGCAAGCGGGTCAATAAGCGCGCATAGCCAGCCACTGCCTGTGGCAGCAAGTCCAGCGCATGGTTTAGTCCACCGCCTAATTTTCCCAAATACAAAAGACTCAGCGGACCAAGCAACACGACCTTGGCGCGATGCCCCTGCCGTTGTGCTTGGCTCAGTTCGTCGAAGAGCCAGTCAACGCCGCCATCGAAGCGCAACTCCGGCGTCCATTCCGGCACCAGATACTGATAAGCGGTATCGAACCATGGTCGCGGTTCCATCGCGGCATGCACATCGTCGCCCTGCGCCATCCTAAAATAGCTGCGCAAATCGAGCGCCTCGGGAGCCACGCCAAAACGTGCCGGCAATGCGCCCAGCAATGCCAGCGTGCTCAGTACATGGTCATACCAGGCAAAATCGCCGACACAAACGAAATCCATCCCGGCATCCGCCTGCATCTGCCAGTGACGTGTGCGCAAGGCTGCTGCGGTGGCCAGCAAGCTACTTTCACAGGCATCGCCACGACAAAACGCCTGTACGGCAAATTGCAATTCACGCTGCGCACCAATGCGCGGAAAACCCAATATATGCGCAACGTGCGCACGATTGACGGCTGTCATGGTCATAGCCAACTCCAACACTTTAAGGATGAGGTTGGCATGTTGCGTCAACATGCACTATGATTCAAACGAAATATTTTTAGAATTAACTTGAATTAAACTAATAATGCCACCATCACTCTCCAGCATCCTTGAGCTGCGTCATCTGAAAACGCTGCAAGCGTTGAAAGAAGCCGGCAACCTGTTACGCGCTGCATCACTGCTCAATGTGACGCAATCGGCGCTGTCGCATCAGATCAAACAACTGGAAGATCACCACGGTGCGACACTATTCGAGCGCAAGTCGGTGCCAGTGCGTTTCACGCCGGCAGGCGACCGTCTACTCAAGCTGGCGGCCGAGGTGCTGCCACGCCTGGCGGATGCCGAACGTGATCTGGCGCGGCTGCAACAAGGCGTTGCCGGACAATTGCGCATTGCTGTCGAATGTCACACCTGCTTTGACTGGCTGATGCCTTCCATGGATGTGTTTCGCAAGCGTTGGCCAGAGGTCGATATGGATATTGTTTCGGGCTTCCAGGCCGATCCTATCGGTCTGCTCCACGAACATCGCGCCGATCTCGCCATCGTCGCCGAAATCGATGCCGACGAAGCGGTCGACTACCATGCCCTGTTTGGCTTTGAGATTGTTGCCCTGGTGGCGCACGACCATCCACTGGCGGGCAAGCAATACCTGGACGCGGCCGATTTCGACAGCGACACCTTGATCACCTATCCAGTACCCGACGATATGCTCGATGTGGTGCGGCAGGTGCTCAAACCGGCCGGCATCAATCCGCCACGGCGAACCACTGAATTGACTGTCGCTATGTTGCAACTGGTAGCTAGCCGCCGCGGCATTGCGACGCTGCCGCTATGGGCAGCGCAAAATTATCTTAACCGCGACTACGTACTGGCCAAACGCATCACCGCCAAGGGCCTCACCGGCAAGCTCTATGCCGCTTGCCTGCCGGCCCTATCAGAGAAAACCTATCTCAACGATTTCGTGGTTTCGACGCGCGAAACCAGCTACCTTAATCTATCCAATGTGGAGTTACTGTAAGCCTGCCGCAAGGACGAAAAAAAACCGTGCTCGAATCTCCGCACGGCTTCTCCTGGGCACTACTGAATTCACACTTGCTGAAATTACAATTTTTCGCGCGCTATCAGCACACCATCTACATCGGCATACACCCAATCGCCTGGATGCACAGCGACACCGGCAATGACCACCTTCAGATCAGCATCGCCGGCACCCTTGCGCATACTGCGCTGGGGATGTGTAGCAAGAGCCCGCACGCCGATATTACAGGCGTTGATTTCCAGGGTATCGCGAATGCAGCCGTTGACGATAATGCCGGCCCAACCATTTTTCTCGGCCAGCACGCCAAGATTACCGCCCACCAGTGCACAGCGCAGACTACCGCCGCCGTCAACCACCAGCACTTGGCCATTGCCGGGTGTTTCCAGTGTGGCGCGTACCAATACATTGTCTTCAAAGACCTTGAGCGTCTTGGCAGGTCCGGCAAACGCCGCTTGCTTGCCGAACGAGGCAAAAATCGGTGGCAATACTGCCAGACTGCCATCGGCAAGCCTGGCTTCATTGGCGTCGCATAAATCACAGGTCAACCATGTCATGAGTGGCGCTCCATCTTAGTCAAATGAGATTCCGGTTACACCGCTTCATCCGAGCGCTCAGGCTCGACGCGTGAAAACAGGCGATGCAGGCGTTTTTGTTCAAACATGCGTTCATCGGCCGCCCGCAGCAGACTTTCGATATCCAGACCATCCTGCGGAAACAGCGCAATGCCGATGGAGGCGTCAACGTGATAGGTCGCGCCGTCACGGCCGCTGATCGGATGATTGAGAAATTGGCGGATCTTCTCAGCAATTGACTTGGCCACCTCTTCGTCGGCGACGCCATGCAAATAGACCACGAATTCATCGCCGCCAAAGCGCCCTACCGCATCATCCTTGCGCAAAGCATGTTGCAATTGAGTCGCCGTCATCACCAGCACTCTGTCGCCTTCATCATGCCCATATTGGTCATTGATGGATTTGAATTTATCCAGGTCGATGAACAACAAGGCAAACTGCAAAGGCGTAGCGGCACCGCCGCTGCCGAGCCGGAAATCGATCTGTGCGATGAAGGAGTCACGATTGAGTACGCTGGTGAGACGATCCGTGCGTAAATTATGCTCCATCTCCTGAAAGCTTTGCGCCAACTGACCGATTTCATCCCGGCGGTCAATATTGAGTATCGGGAAAGGCTCGCCATTGCCGATGCTCTTGGCTGCCAAGGTCAGCTTGCGGATGTCACGCAAGACCCAGCGCAACATGACAAATCCCAGCACGAAGGTCAGACAGACAGCAGCCAGTCCGAACAGCAGGGTCTGATAGACGCCGCCGGTGACCGAACCGAGAAAATCCGCACGGCTTACCGCGCTGACTTCAAGCCAGTTCAGTCCTGCACCATCCTGGTAGAGGCGATACGCCAATTCCAGTCTGTCAGCATCGCCCTGCAAACGTTGCACGACGACCTCACCCGGCGTCAGCTTGTGGATTTTGAGAGACTCCAACACATGCGCATAAGCTTCGCGCACCATTGGTGAATTGCTCTGACTGGCATTGATACGCTCCAATGTGGCGCCACCAATCTTATGTATCGGCTCATCAACTGTAGTGGCAATCAGATTGCCATCCATTTCAATAATGAAGGCAACCGCACTTTTGCTCATTGGCAATGCCTGCAGCGATTGTCCTAGAAATCGCAAACCTATGCTGCTGCCAGCCACGCCGAGCAAGACATGTTCTTGGGTGTACACCGGCTTGGACAAGGTGATCCCGATGATTTCCAGACGAGAGTCCCGAAATACCGGCGACCAGGTCTCTTGTTGCCGCTCCATGGCCTGGATATACCAGGGCCGGGTGCGCGGATCATAGTCCTGAGTGGCAATCAACTCCGGCTTGGCGCCAGGACCGGGCAGATAATAGACATAGTTTTTACCTTCGGCATCGCGACGGCTGTAGACGTAACGATTGACATCCTCCTCCTTGAGCCCCAGGAAACTGCCATCGACGCCGCCAAAATAGACATAGCTGGGATCGTCAAACAAGCCGTTGGCCAGCCACAGACGCTCTTCCAACGCCGCCTTGTCTTGCGGAAATGGAATCGGTACGGGCGTACCATTTTTTTCCAGCGGTGGAATAGGATTAGGAGCAACCACGCGCAGCGTCTCGCGCACGCCCTGCAATTGTTGGTCAATGGCCTGGCCGACACGACTCATGGTTTCCATCAGCGCATTGCGCGCCAGCACCTCGGTCGCGTCGTTGCCGGCACGATAAAGGAACAGGCCAATGGTGACTGCCAGGCATACCATGAGAAAAATAAACGGCAAGATGAACAACCGCTGTAGAGAAGATTGCTTCAGAATTTCACCCCTTGCCTGTAGCCGTTTGCATGATCACGCCTAGTGTCCGGTTATCATTTTGTTATTTTTATACCGACGGAACCCACAAAAAAAGTCGGCGTCTCCCCCAAACAGATCGCAACAGTTTATACGTTTGCACGAAAAAAATCCTTGATATCAAAAAAAACCTCCACCTTGCGGCGGAGGCTTGTTCATCTATCAAGAAATGACCGAGTTTTCATCAGCTCGCCAATACATCGGGCAGACATATTGATCAAGAGGCCTGACCACTTATTCGGTTTCAAATGCCAGGGCAGCATTGCTTATTTTTACATGCACCACGTCCTTGGGACCGAATTTCCCTTGCAAGATCAACTTTGACAGAGGATTTTCAATCTCCTGCTGAATCGCACGCTTGAGCGGACGTGCGCCATAGACCGGATCGAAACCAGCTTCGGCAATTTTCTGCAAAGCGTCAGCACTGACGACCAGGCCGATATCCATCTTGGCCAGACGCTGCTCCAGAATGTGTAACTGAATCTTGGCAATGGCACCGATGTTCTTTTCATCAAGGGCATGGAACACCACAATCTCGTCGACCCGGTTAACAAACTCTGGCCGGAAATGCAGCTTGACCTCGGCCATCACCGCCAGCTTGACCAGCGCCGGATCGCTGTCTTCCATCGCCTGAATCTTGTGCGAACCCAAGTTGGAGGTCATGACGATGATGGTGTTCTTGAAATCCACCGTGCGTCCTTGTCCATCGGTCATACGTCCGTCATCCAATACCTGCAGCAACACATTGAAGACGTCCGGATGGGCTTTTTCGATTTCATCGAGCAAGATCACGCTATAGGGCTTGCGCCGTACCGCTTCGGTCAGATAGCCGCCTTCTTCATAGCCGACATAGCCCGGCGGCGCACCAATCAGACGCGCCACCGAATGCTTCTCCATGAACTCGCTCATGTCGATGCGAATCATTGCCTCTTCGGTATCAAACAAATATGCCGCCAGCGCCTTGCACAACTCGGTCTTTCCCACTCCTGTGGGGCCCAGGAACATGAACGAACCATACGGCTTATCAGGGTCGCCCAGACCGGCGCGGGAACGACGGATAGCATCCGAGACAGCCACAATCGCCTCTTCCTGCCCTACCACGCGTTCATGCAACGAGGTTTCCATGTGCAGTAACTTTTCGCGCTCGCCTTGCATCATGCGCGACACTGGAATGCCGGTGGCGCGCGCCACGATTTCGGCAATTTCTTCGGCGCCCACCTGAGTACGCACCAGCCGCGGCTTGGCCGCAGGATTGTTGCTATTGGCCGCATCCTGCTTGCTCTGGGCTTCCAGCGCCTTTTCCAGTTCGGCCAGTTTGCCATACTTGAGCTCGGAGACCTTTTGCCAGTCACTCTTGCGCGTGGCTTCATCCATCTGCAGACGAATCCGCTCGATCTCTTCCTTGAGATGTTGGCTGCCCTGCACGCTGGCTTTTTCGGCTTTCCAGATTTCTTCCAAATCGGCGTACTCGCGTTCCAGTCGGACGATTTCCTCAGCAATCAGCATCAGTCGTTTTTGTGAAGCTTCGTCCTTCTCGCGCTTGACCGCTTCGCGCTCAATTTTCAACTGAATCAGTCGACGGTCCAGCTTGTCCATGACTTCCGGTTTGGAGTCGATTTCGATCTTGATCTTGGCAGCGGCTTCATCGATCAGGTCGATTGCCTTGTCCGGCAAAAAACGGTCGGTGATATAGCGATGCGACAACTCAGCCGCCGCGACGATGGCCGGGTCGGTGATGTCGACTCCATGATGCACTTCATATTTTTCCTGCAAGCCACGCAAGATGGCGATAGTCGCTTCCACGCTGGGTTCGTCGACCAGAATTTTCTGAAAACGCCGTTCCAGCGCGGCATCCTTTTCGATGTATTTACGATACTCATCGAGTGTAGTGGCACCTACGCAATGCAGCTCGCCGCGCGCCAGCGCCGGCTTGAGCATATTGCCCGCATCCATGGCACCCTCGGCCTTGCCGGCACCGACCATGGTGTGCAATTCATCGATGAAGACGATGGTCTGGCCTTCGTCCTGAGCGATTTCCTTGAGCACCGCCTTGAGCCGCTCTTCAAATTCACCGCGATACTTGGCACCGGCCAGCAGCGCTGCCATGTCGAGTGACAGCACGCGCTTGGATTTGAGACTATCGGGCACTTCGCCACTGACGATGCGCTGCGCCAGACCTTCGACGATGGCGGTCTTGCCCACGCCCGGTTCACCGATGAGCACGGGATTGTTCTTGCTGCGCCGTTGCAAGACCTGAATCGCACGGCGAATTTCATCATCGCGGCCAATCACTGGATCGAGCTTGCCGTTACGGGCCCGCTCGGTCAGGTCAAGCGTGTATTTCTTGAGTGCCTCGCGCTGTCCTTCACCTTCCTGAGACGATACATTGGCGCCGCCGCGCACTGCGCTGATCGCGCTTTCGAGTGATTTCCGGGTAAGCCCATTCTCGCGCGCGGCGCGACCGGCATCGGACTTGTCATCGATCAGGCCGAGCAAGACCATTTCACTGGCGATGAATTGATCACCATGCTTTTGTGCTTCCTTGTCTGCCAGATTAAGCAAGGCCGTCAGCTCACGCCCGATCTGCACTTCGCCGCCGTTGCCGGACACCTTGGCCAGCCGGGTCAAGGCATGCTGCAGCGCTGAATTGAGCCCGGCCACATTGACGCCGGCGCGTTGCAACAGCGAACGGGTGCCACCGTCATCTTGCGCCAACAAGGCCAGCAACAGATGCGCCGGCTCGATATATTGATGATCATTGCCAACCGCCTGGCTCTGCGCATCTGCCAAAGCTTCCTGCAATTTAGTGGTGAGTTTGTCCAGACGCATGTTTTGCTCCAAGTTTTGATTACTTAGGAAATTGGGCCATGCCGGTGATTTTCAAGCAAAGCGGCAGCGCCGTGCGGATTGATTTGCAGCAGATTTGATACAGATCAAGAGTGTGCTCCCTGCGGCACTCCCAACAAGTGTTCATGGAGCCCTGCTAGCACTTGCTGCAAGCCGGCCACCACCGTCGTGTGCGCCAGCATGGCGGCGGTATCGAGTTGATTGGTCGGCAACGCTACCGTCAGCGACGCCGCGGCAACCACGTCGGCATTCATCATCGCCAGCGTATCGAGCAACGATGTCTGGGCATGCACGGCCCGACCCGAGGCATTGATTGCCGCTACCGGCTTGTTGATCAACTCGCCACTGCCGACCAACCAGTCCAGCGCATTCTTGAAGGCACCCGGGACACCATGGGCATATTCCGGACTGGCGATCAAGACTGCATCTGCCGCTTTTACCGCAGCACGAAAATGCCGCACACTGGCAACTTCCCGTCCTTCATCGTCAGGATTGAACGAGGGCAGCACGCCCCACTGCTCATATTGCCGAATCTGCAACTGCGGCGGTGCCAAGACGGTCGCAGCCTGTAACAAAGCTCGATTAGATGAAGCCTGACGCAAGCTGCCCGACAAGGCCAGGACGGAAAAAACGAACGGTGCGCGATCCAATGCGTCTCCTCAAGAAAAGAATGTGCGATACAACGCAAAGCCGGCTATACACAAGGCCACCGAGCCTAACAAGTGCAGTCCGGAGTGCGCCAGCGCCCAAAAATAGTCGCCCCGCAGCAACAAACCCATGGCTTCGGCTGAAAAGGTCGAAAACGTCGTCAACCCACCAAGAAAACCCGTAATCAAAAACAAGCGCCATGCCTCTGACACGCCCGTATGACCATCAAAAAAAGCCACCAGAAAACCAATCACCAAGGCACCGCCCCAGTTGGCTGCCAGCGTACCCAGCGGCAGTACGTGGCCAGCCGTATTGAAGCACAGCGACAAGCCCCAGCGTAACCAGGCCCCCAGAACCGCTCCCGCGCCTACCGCCAACCATTGCATGCTTGTTCTCTATTGCTGTTGGAATACGCCATCATGGCGACAGAACCGTAATGCGGTCAAGCGCCTGTAAATCGTCCTGCATGGCTTTATCGACGCTGTGATACATCCAGTCGATCCAGGTACTGATTTTGGCATCCAGATATTGGCGCGACGGATACAAGGCATATACCCCCATCTGCTGCATGTGATATTGCGGCAACACTCGCACAATGGTGCCGGCACGCAAAGCATCAACTGCTGCATAAATCGGCAATACACCGATACCCATGCCTTCTTTCATGCTCAACAACATTGCTTCGGCCACATTGACCTGGAAATTTGATTTGATATGCACGCTGGTTTTACCTTCCGGCCCTTCCATGCTCCATTCATTAGCCGGCGAGAGCGAGCTCACCAGTTGCAGGCAAGCGTGCTGCGGCAATTGTTCCGGTCGCTGCGGCGTGCCGTGTTTTTCCAGATAAAGCGGCGACGCACACAAAATACTGTAGAGCTCGCCCAACTGTCGGTAAATCAAGCCCGAATCGGGCAACTCCCGGGCCAGCACCAATGACACGTCAAACCCCTCCTCCAGCAAATCCGGCACCCGTTGCGCCAACGTCAGCTCAATGCTGACGTCGGGATAACGTTTCTGATAATTGGAAATGGCCGGAATCAGATAGCGCTGACCGAAGCTGGTCATGGTATGGATGCGCAAACGCCCGGATGGTCTGACGTAGGCATCACTGGCTTCGGCTTCAGCTTCCTGCACAGAAGACATGATGTGTTCACAACGCAGCAGATAACGCTCGCCAGCTTCGGTGAGTGCAATCCGGCGTGTGGTGCGATTGAGCAAACGTGCCTGCAAGTGGCGCTCAAGGTCAGCCACGGCACGCGAGACGTGCGCCGTGGTCAAGGCCATTTGTTGCGCCGCTAGCGTAAAACTGCCAGCATCCACTACGCGCATAAATATGCGCATATTCTGCAAGGTATCCATAGGTTTCCTGTCTCAATCCGGTCATTTTTACTGCGCCACGCAATAGTGCGTAATACCGGACGCTGCATTGTTACCCAAAATAAGCAAATGATTATTGCAGTTATTGAAAAAGCCATTTGTGTTTATTGGCGTTTTTCTTACGATCATTACTAAATAGAATGAGATCCGCTAGATATTTGCAATTTATTGGATAATCTCATGAACACCATTGTCGATAAACGCCTGTTTGCTGTGCCGCTGCTCTGCCTCGTGCTCGCCGGCTGCGCTGACAATGGCGGCATCAAGCCGCAGGCAAGCTTGCAGCAAGCCAATACCCTTGATGCCGGCAACGCCATACGCCAGATCGGCAACCAAGCCGACTGGCCCAAGCGCGCCTGGTGGGAAAACTATGGCGACACACAACTCAATGCCTTGGTGCTGGCCGCAGTAAGCAACAACCCCAGCATGGCAATTGCCGCCGCACGCGTGCGTCAGGCTCAGGCCATGGGTGTGGTCGCGCATGCCGGCGAGCTGCCGCGCGCAGCGTTTGAAGGCAGCATCGAACGCCAGGACTGGTCCAAAAATACCTATTACGGCGCCACCTTACCGGGCCGATTGACCTGGAACAACACTGCCGTGGTTGGCTTGTCCTACGGTCTGGACCTATGGGACCGCGACCGCAACACCACTGAGCGCGCCATCGATGAAATCCATGCGGTTGCCGCCGATGCCCGTACCGCCCAACTCGAACTGGAAAGCAATGTGGTGCGCACCTATGTGCACCTGGCGCTGCAATACGGTTTGCTGGACAACACCAACAGTACCCTGGCACAACAACAACGTATTCTGGATCTGGCGCAACGCCGCCTCAAAGGTGGTATCGGCACCCAGATGGAAATTACCCAGGCCGAAGTACCACTGCCGGAAACCCGCCGCCAGATCGAAGCCTTGCAGGAAAACATCGCCTTGACCCGCAATCAACTGGCAGCCCTGCTGGGCCAAGGTCCCGGTGCTGGCGACAGCATCACTCGACCCAGCCTGAACCTGCAAGCCAATCTCTCCCTGCCCAGCACCGTACCGGCGGAACTGCTCGGGCGCCGCCCCGACATCAGCGCAGCACGCTGGCGTGTGGAAGCCTCCAGCAAAGGTATCGCCGTCGCCAAGGCCGACTTCTACCCCAACATCAACCTGGCGGCCAGCTTCGGTCCGACAGCCGCTAGCGGTGGCTTGTTGAGCTTTCTCAGCGCCCGCAATTTCACCACCACCTATGGCCCGGCCATCTCTTTGCCGATTTTTGAAGGCGGGCGTCTGCGCGGACAACTGAGCGCCACCACTGCCGGCTACGACC
>Ga0302155_10000534_pt1 | contig 30006 bp, 25 predicted proteins | sample I_Bog_N3_1_FD_193508 | JGI IMG/M metagenome (GOLD analysis project Ga0302155, IMG submission 193508) | Peat permafrost microbial communities from Stordalen Mire near Abisko, Sweden - I_Bog_N3_1 | ecosystem: Environmental > Terrestrial > Soil > Wetlands > Peat | place: Sweden: Abisko, Stordalen...
GTTCGCCACGTCTGGAGCGTTATAACGGCTTGCCGTCGGTGGAAATACTTGGTATGGCCATGCCGGGGAAGTCTTCCAGTGGTGAAGCGCTTGGCACGATGGAGCGTCTTGCTGCCAGCCTGCCGCCCGGCATCGGCTATCAGTGGACAGGTATTTCGCTGCAGGAAAAACAAGCGGGATCGCAGGCAATGATGCTCTATGCAGTCTCGATTCTGATCGTCTTTCTTTGTCTGGCGGCGCTCTATGAAAGCTGGACCATTCCGGTTTCCGTGTTGCTGGTGGTGCCGTTGGGCGTTCTGGGGACCGTCGCGGGTGCATTGTTGACGTGGAAAATGAACGATGTCTATTTTCAGGTCGGCTTGCTTACCACGGTTGGTCTGTCTGCCAAAAATGCGATTTTGATTATTGAATTTGCCAAGGATCTTTATGCGCAGGGCAAGTCGGCAACGCAAGCGGCGATTGAGGCGGCGCGTCTGCGTTTGCGTCCGATCTTAATGACGTCGCTCGCCTTTACGCTGGGTGTGCTGCCGATGGTCATTGGGTCTGGTGCCGGTTCAGGTGCGCAGCATGCGCTCGGCACGGCGGTCATCGGCGGGATGATTTCCGCGACGGTCCTGGCGATCTTTTTCGTTCCGCTGTTTTTCGTCATTGTCATGCACATGTTTGCACGGCCTGGCAAAGCAGCCGTCGAGACTCCTTCCATCGAAAGCGAATAATATGAAAACACTACGCATGAGGATGATGGCGCTTGCCATCCTGGCCACGCTGGGCGGTTGTACGCTCATGCCGGAATACGAAAGACCGACGGCGCCAGTGCCACAGGTCTATCCGGATGCGCTCAACAGCAAGCAGACTGGGCAGGCATTGGCCGATATTGGCTGGCGTACTTTCTTCAACGATGATCGCCTGCGTCAGGTGATTGCGATGGCGCTGGAAAATAACCGTGATCTGCGCGTGGCGATTTTGAATATTGAAAAATCGCGTGCCCAGTATCGGATTCAGGAATCCTCGCTGTTTCCGAGCATCAAGGCCAGCAGCAGTGAAACTGCTTCGCGCACGCCTGCCGATCTGTCCCAGACCGGCACTGCACTCACTTCGCGGCAATACAGTGCCACGGTCGGCTTCAGCAGCTATGAGCTGGATGTTTTTGGCCGCGTGCGCAGCCTCACTGCCGAGGCGCAGCAAACTTTTCTGGCGACGGTTGAGGCACGACGCAGCACACACATCAGTCTGGTCGCCGAGGTCGCCAACGACTATCTGACGCTGGCCTCGGACCGTGCATTGTTGACACTGGCGCAAGACACCTTGAGCAGTCAGACTGCCACGTATAAGCGCACCGAGCGGAACTACCAGTTGGGCAATGCGTCGCTGCTCACCCTGCGGCAAACACAGCAGAGCCTGGAAAGTGCGAAGGTCGATATGGAGAAATACACCAGTCAGACTGCACAGGACATCAATGCCTTGAATCTGGCTGTCGGTGCCAGCGTGCCGGAGTCCTTGCTGCCGGATGGCTTGCCTGTGGGGCTTGGGATGCCGATGGCGCTGCCCGCAGGTTTGCCATCGGATTTGCTGCTCAAACGTCCTGACGTGCTAGAGGCTGAATACACGCTCAAGGCTGCCAATGCCGATATCGGTGCGGCGCGCGCGGCGTTTTTCCCCAGCATCAGTCTGACGGCTTCGGGCGGTGCCGGCAGCAGTCAGTTGAGTCGCCTGTTTAACGCCGGTCAGGGTACCTGGAGTTTCACGCCGCAGATTTCTTTGCCGCTGTTCGATGGTGGCAATAACGCGGCCAATCTCAAGGTGTCCAAGGTGACGCGTGATATTGATGTGGCGCAATATGAGAAGGCGGTGCAAACCGCCTTCCGTGAAGTGGCCGATGCCCTGGCCCAGCGCAGTACGCTGGGGCGGCAGCTCGAAGCGCAACAGGCGCTGGTGGATGCTTCAGCGCAAAGCCTGGAGCTGACCGAGGCACGCTTCAAGCACGGCATTGACAGCTATCTGGATGTGCTGACGTCGCAACGCTCACTGTATGCGGCGCAGCAATCCTTGATTAGCACACAGTTGTCGTGTATTTCCAATCAAGTGACGCTCTATAAAGTGCTCGGTGGCGGTTGGGAAGAGACGGGTGTGGAACTGAAAACGCAGACGAAATAGTCTGATCCTGTCGGCCCGCGCAGGCATGCCTGAATACAGGCCAGCCTGCGCGTGAATGGGGGCCGGAAAAGCGCCTACATTGCCGTAGTTTTGGCAGTGCCGTAAGCGGCAAAGAAGGTATGCAATGCGCGGCTGACAGCAAGTTTGATCTGCGATTTTGAGAGTGTTTTTTCGACGCCGAGCAATAGTGGATGAATTGTTTCGCAATCCATTAACGCTCCTAGCTGGATGGCCGCGAGCAGCGGGTCGGATTTCTTCAAGTTTCCTAAGATCATTTGTTTTTCGAAGATATTTGCCAATTTTTGCATGCCTTGCTTGGGTCCTGTTTCATAAAAACGCTGACCGATGTTAGTGCGACCAGATTCGGCAACGATGGCACGACGCGTCTGGATGGCGCTGGGCGAGCAAAGGTACTCTAGGGCTTTTTCGCCAAATACCTGTAAGGTCTTTTGCAGATCATCGATTTCTTTGTTTAAGGCAACAAAAGCCGGCTCGAATTGCTTGTTCGCTTCTTCGTGCACGACGGCCACGAACAATTCTTCCTTGGAACTGAAATAACCGTACAGGGTGCCCTTGGAACCACCGATGCGCCGTGCAATTTCTGTCATCGAAGCACCTTCAAAGCCCAATTCCAAAAAGACCTCGGAAGCGGCAGTAATGATGGATTCCCGCTTGGCTTCTGTCTTGACTCGCATGGTCATGTCCCCTTTATTGTACGAAGGCGCTGAGTATTGCTTGACTTGACTGTTATGTCAATTAATAGTACCGTACAGTACGGTTCATTTATGGATGAATGGCCTTGCGTGTTTTGCTGAACTTGATAAACCCAATGAGATCGGGGTTGTCAGTCGGGATGCGACGGCAGCCTCTGACGCAATAGCAATGGAGTGGCGATGAATTTACGGTCCGAGCGCACGCACGTAACCTTGCTGGATGCGGCACTGACTGCGTTCGCGCAGCGTGGCATACGTGCAACCACTCTTGAGGATGTCGCCATGGCGGCCAAGATGACCCGTGGCGCGGTGTACTGGCATTTTTCGAACAAGGCCGCCATGGTCCGTGAAGTGTTCAATGACTTGGTATGGCCCTTCAACATTGGCACGGATATTCAGGTGTACAGGGACTCAGGCAATCCCATGCAACTCTTGCGGGATGTGCTGTGGCTGCGAATGAAAAACTGCCTCGACGATGCTACGCAGTTCAGGATGATTCAGTTACTGCTCAAGAGCAACGGTGTTGGTGACTTGCCGCAAGACCTGAGCAGCAAGTTGGCAGAAATGAGTGCGCTCTCCATACAGAGTCTGACGGCAGTGCTCAATATCTGTTATCTGCGCCGAGTATTGCGGCGTGGATTGACGCCGCTGGATGTGGCGATGAGCATTCATGCGACGGGTCTGGGTGTGCTGGCAGAAAATGCCAGCCTGCTCCCGCATTCACTCGCGCGACCATTCTTTCTTCCGCTGGAGCTGGTGTTGCTGGGGGCCTGCAAAGAGTCGCGCAAGGAAAGCTCGTTACTGATTCTGGCGGGGCGCAGTGTTGCTTGATCGTTCGGTGACGGCACTGGCCCGCATATGGCAAGGGAGTGCTGGGAAGATTTTCTTTCAAGTATTTTCAAATCAATTACTGGTTCATTGCGTTGAAACAAGGGAGGTTCTAATGCAATTCAAAGACAAATTATTCGCCGGAACAATGTTGCTGATGACGATATTGTTGACGCTCTTCATTTTGTTCTTGGCGCTATCAGACCCACTTTAATCAAGTTAAATAAGCGCGCAAGTGCTTGTTCAGGAAAGAAGATTTAACATGAAATATGTCATTTACATCGCTGCGATGGCGTTCATTGGCGTGCTCGGTGGTTGCGCCAGCACTAGTGTTGGCAACCCGGATGATCCACTGGAAGGCTACAACCGGGCCATGTTCAAGATGAACGATAAGCTCGATACCTACGCTTTCAAGCCGGTTGCTGAAGGCTATAAAACTGTCACGCCAGGCTTTGTGCAGACTGGCATCGGCAACTTCTTTGGCAATCTCGGAGACTTGTGGTCGGGCGCCAACCAGCTCCTGCAAGGACGTGGAGAAATTGGTGTCTCCAGTTTGATGCGGGTAGCTATCAATACTACCTTTGGTCTTGGCGGCGTGCTTGATGTCGCCACTGAAGCGCGTTTGCTTAAACAGAAATCCGATTTTGGCCAGACCCTGGGAGCCTGGGGTGTCTGTTCTGGTCCCTACCTCGTGCTGCCATTGCTGGGATCGTCGACACTGCGTGATGTCGCTGGGTCGCCAGTCGATTGGTATGGCGATCCATGGTCGTACAAGAGGCCCGTCGACGTACGCAATATTGGCACAGTGGTCCGTCTAGTGGATCGTCGCGCGCAATTGCTTGATGCTGGCAGTTTGCTCAATGATATTGCGCTGGACAAGTATGTTTTCATGCGTGACGCCTATCTGCAAAGTCGACAGTCGCAAATTGACGTTGCGAAGGGGCTTAGCAGCGATGAGTCATCAAAAGATAAAAATGGTAACTAATCTCGCCGTGGCAGAATAAATGATCAAACCTCTCGATTCTGGCTTTAAATCGTGCAGAAAGTCGATGTACTTGTTATCACTGACGCGACCACTAATAAGGTTAGCTTTGAAGGGCGGAGCAATTGCCAGCAGCAATGCGGCTAATTCCGATCTGACGGCCGATGCGCTCACGCTGCAAAACATCAGCAACCAGATGAATTACAACCCTGATACCGTGAGCACCTCGGGCGGCGCTCAGGACGGCAACTTTGTAAACAAACGGCTCGGATACCGGATATCTGAGCCATTTTGTCGTCTACAGCGTCGTAAATGCAGCGGTATGCCAATGTAATGTTGCTTTTCTTTGTAAGCTATTTCGGTTTGAGATCGTCAACGTTGCGGGTTCAAATCCACGGAGTGGTTTTCAATGTTGCGCGATATCGAGAGACGCAGGCCGGTTTTATTTTTTATTGGACAAACAAAGCGGGCTTTTTTTCAACTCCGGTTAATACATCGAACGACGCGTGAATATCGATATATAGCGCCACGGCGTTCTCTACGCCAATGACGATGGGAGGGCCAAAGCGCCGCATGGCGATGCCAAATTTCTTCAACATTCGTTCAATTGCGGTAGTGGTTACAGTCACATATTGTTCAATTTCATTTTGATAGCCATATGTGATTATTTCGGTAATAGAGAGCATTGCAATCGACGAAAATCCAAAAGAATTGTCTCTATCGGTCTCAATGGCAAAACGACTCAGCTCCCAGATTCTGGAATCTGCCGGCGCCATCATTCCGTGCAGTAATTGAGGGAAAGAGTCTTTCAACATATATGGCCCTTCGGTCGGCAGCAGCCTCCAGCATCCGCGTAATTGCCTGCCAGATCCGTGCATCATCATGTAGTGAGGGTCCATCGCATCATAGCCATCGATCTCCATGCCACTCAGGATGGGTACCTCCCATCCTAATCGGTCGCCGAAGACCTTGGCACGTAATTTATGCATTTCCAATAGCTCATGATTGGGGAAATCACGTCGATTGGCGATCTCAATGGTGAGTGACATAGGTGCTCCTGTTTAAATTTTGTGGAGCGCCTATGGTTATGCGTTTTGCATAAAAGTGTAACTAGCAGAACATACAGGTAATGGCACTTTACACTTTTTAAGACCCATCTAAACGACTACACTTTCAATTTTTAATTGAGCGAATGAAAGTGAGAGGAGCATGTCAATGCTCCTGAGAGACCGCAGTGACAATGAGCTACTTCAAAAATTTGAGAACGAATAAGAACGAAAATCAAACCCAATTCTGGCGTCGATTTGGCGTGACGCAATCACGCGGCAGCCGATTTGAGAAAGGTGAGGATGTGCCAATGTCAGTGGCAATGCTCATTGAGCTCTATTTTCAGGAAAAAGTTTCTGATAGTGATTTGATTAGTGCCTTGCACAATATATCGCCGGATGAACGAAAGCATGCCAACGTATATCAGAAATCAGCTAGGGATGACTAAGCCGGTTTTTATTGCCTTGACGATGACTTGTTGCCTGCTTCTTACGCCAAATTTCACTTTCAAGTTAGAGACATGAAAATTGATCGTCGCTTCTGAGCAGCGAAGAATTTGTGCGGTTTCCCAAGAAGACTTTCCTATTGCGATCCATTTCAAACACTCCAGTTCTTTTGGCGTGAGCCTGGGCTCGATCGCCTTTGGAATATCCCAGCTCATCATCTTTGTCGATGACTCTACGATGTAATCCCGAATCAGCGTCATCTTCGCCAAACCATTGTGATGCGTCTCAGCCGTGCCTTTGCCAAGTGAATCTGAGACAAAGCTCAAAACACCGAATTCGCCATTGACGCCATGTATAGGAAAAGTCATGCCCGAACGCAAGCCAAAACTGGATGCTTGTTCATAGAATGCCGATTGTGGCTGTGAGGAAAATAAGGATCCATTCCAGGAAATCGGCAACGCACTCGTCAAGCAATGTTTAACGGTTGGGTCGATATGATGCAATTGCATCGAATGGTATGTCTCTCGCCATTTTTTTGGGTAATCCGATATTAATATTGCACTTTCAAGCGAATGCGATTTACTTTTTACCATACCAAACAGTACGTTTTTGAATCCATTTGTGGCAGCAATGGTAAATAACAGATTTTTCCATTCGTCCAGCGTAGAGCATCCCAGCAACGCAAGCAACTCGTCCATTAGTTACTTTCTCTTTTTGATTTTTATCTGAAACATTTCTTATTTTCTTTTTGTCCGACGGCAAAAATAGTCGGCATATGTTAAAGCAATGTAGACGGTTTTAATAAAAAAACTATCAAAAAAATACCATTAATAGCAAACATACTCATACGCAGTTTGAGTCAATTATTCATCAGCGCTAAGTCTAGAAATTGTCAGAATTAACGCCGTCATTTCTAAAAAAGAACAACTTATCCCATTCGTCAGCCTAGCTATTCTGCTAGTTGGTTTCGCCAGGGGCAATCAACTACCATTCGGAAATGCGTTGGTATTTTTGTTATCCCACGCGACAGAATAGTTGTCGCATCAATTGAATATTCGCAATCGAACGGGGACTGAGTCAAGGCAGGTAGTGGAGCCGTATTCAGAAGAACGTAGAGAAGTGATGTTGAAGAAAATGATGCGGCTCATGAGCAAGCCAATTGCTGTGTTGGATATGAGAAAAAACTCTCCATCATCGGCGCCGAAATTGGGCATTGCAGAGAGACGCCGTGCAAGGAAGTGTACTGGCATAAATGATGCGTCCAGCATTGCCACAAAAATCGCCAGACAACGGTAACGCCCATTGAAGAGATTGTGATCGACAGATGCTGACGCGCACCCGCACGCATCACCGTTGAGCTCAGTCACGATATTTCCGATCACTGATGGAAGAGTGATGTCGAATTTCATGGAGCACTATTTTTCTTCTCAATAATACGCAGCATTGTATGCATTCCATTTTTAATTTAACCCAATGAAAACTGCGCGAATTTCAGGTTAATTTCTGCAGATTTATTTAGGAGAAATAGCATGTATTTCGAATTGATAAAAGAAGACAAACGCCTTGTTCATAAAGAGCATGACGATGACGTGCTCATTTGTAATCCACGCGGTGTCTTGCCTAATTTTCTTGAGAGCGAGTACGACTTGTCTGGTATCGCGAAACAAGACAGCGAGCTTTTTTTTCAATATTACGAAAAAGTTTCTGGTGTTTCGATAGGCAAAACCCCTGCTTATTTTCTTCGGCATATTCCGCGAACCATGTCATTTGAAAGTGCGCAGCGGCTTGTCAAGGCTTACGCAGGGGTGGTTGATTTAATCGCTGAATATTATGCGCTGCATAACGATCAATACATCATCGCGGAAAAAGCAATGACAGAAGCTCATCAGGAACTGATATTTCAGTTCTTTGACGGAGTTGGTATTGCTGAATATGAACGTTATCGCCTGTGGGCGATATTGAAACAATTTCCGGATGTTAAACAAGAGCCAATTTATCGAGCTACTTTGTTCAATAACGGGAAGCATTATTTCTTTTACCGGAAATCGCATGAGCACGTTCCAGGAATGATGTTGATGGAGGCGGCGCGACAGGCGCTTTATGTGCATTTCTATAAATTCAGCGGCTATTCAAAAGGGGAAGTGGCTTTGTCGCTGCTGTCGTTCGATACCCGGTTTACACGGTTTATTGATTCAAATTATCCGGTTTATATTCAAACGGAGAACCGGAAATGCAGCAACAACGGCGATGACAAAAAGAACAGTTTTTTCAGAGCAAAGTTAATTCAGCGCGACATACTGGTCACAGTGATTGATGTTGAAGTCTCGGTAGTGAAAACAAAAATATTCGAGCGAATGCGCAATTTAAAACCCGATGTCAGACACAATTTTGTTCTTCTCGATGCGGCGTCGCGCCTGCTTGTTTTGCTGATTTTACCTAATGGTGAACATGTTGAGTCGAGGTTTTCAAATATCGCTTACGAAAGATTGTCTGTTGATGTTGCAACAGCCGAATTTTCCAATAGCATCGACATGCATCTCAGATTTTATATTTTTGCACCGAACTTCGGCATTATCAAAGGCGAAGGAACGGTCGCAGAGCTTGAAAAAGACTGTGGCCATACAAGCGTTGTAATCAACGCCGTCAAATGGGATGCCAAGGCGGAGCGGGCCGTGCGGGAATTCATCAAGAAAGAATGCTACGTCATCGAATCATCGATGCATGCAGTACAAGAAGATGAGGAAGTCAGTGATGCCGTCAGTTACGCCTGATCCAAAAAATATACCGGAATCAACTTCTTACGCGAATGTGATCTCAACCTTTCAACTAAGAGATATACATCTGAAAAATCGTTTGTTCTTTGCGCCGATGGGACTTGATCTGGCGAACCGGGACGGTACATTTTCGGATGAAATGCAAGAATTCTATGACGGCATAGCAGAAGGTGGTTGCGGATTGATTGTCCTGAGCAATGCCACGGTTTCACCTGATTCTATCCTGCAACCAAATGGGCTGCGTCTATATGAACCTTTTCATGCCGAATCGCTGCGAGCGATGATTGCCAGTGCCAGAGAATGTGATGTGGAAGTGGGAATTCAATTGCAGCATTACGGCGGTCAAGGAGTGACAACGTATACCAAGGGGAAAGAATTGCTCACGCCCAGTGGTGTGGCATCGGAATTGCTGAAACGCAAGGACTCACGTTACCGAGTCAGGGAAATGACGCAGGAAGATATCGATCTGGTCAAGGGACAGTTCGTGCATTCCGCATTATTGGCCGAATGGGCTGGCGCAAGATTAATCCAGTTGCAAGCATCAAATGGCTATTTGCTCAGTAGTTTTTTGTCACCGCATACCAATCAGCGCAAGGACGTATATGGTGGCAATGCCATCTCGCGTGCCAGATTGCTCATTGAACTGGTCGCGGAAATCCGAGAAAAATTGAAGCCATCCACCTTGCTCAGTATTCGGCTTGGTGTGGATGACTGTCTGGAAACGGGCGGCAGCGTTCCGGAAGATTTTAAAGACGTCATTCCACTGCTCGAACAAGCCGGCATCGATCTGATTGAAGTTTCCGTTTGCATCGCTGAGACATTTTCAAAACTGACCAATGTCACCGACGACATGCGGGAATTAATCAAGAAACATGCAAAAACGATTAAAGGATTCAGCCGTGTTCCAGTGGGATTTGCCGGGCTGGTCAGGTCGCTGGAGGAGGCCGAACAGATTGTCGCCAATGGCGAAGCAGATTTTGTCGGCATGGCACGGGCGTTGTTTGCTGACAATGACTTGATCCGGAAAACCTTGGAAGGACGGCGCGATGAAATCAATTGGTGTTTATGGGATGGAAAATGCTTTAAAGATAAACACAATCCTCGATTTCAGCGGGTCTATTGTTGTGTGAATCCTAAATACAGACGGCCTGAATAGTGATCCGTTCGCGCTTTGTGTAAGGCAGCCTCGCTTGTATCGTATCCGGTGAAATGAACGCCTCTTTCCTTGGAAAATTTGCGTCATTCCCACTGTTAAATATTTGATGAAATGTGGAAAATGAAGATAAAACGTTTTGAAGAAAAAATTATGCTCATTACCGGCGGAACGCATGGAATGGGCTTGGAAGTGGCTATCGCCGCCGCACAAGAAGGTGCTCAGGTCATCATTTGCGGACGCGATGAAGGTAAAGGAATTCAAGCTGTTGTTGCCGGAAGCGAAGCCGGAGAAAAATTGCATTTTATGGTGTGCGACATCGAACGTGAAGATGACGTAGAGCGTCTTATCAATCGTGTCACTACGGAGTTTGGCGGACTCGATTTTGCCTTCAATAATGCCGGTATTACATCGCAATATGCACGCTTGGCAGAGTCGGATGTGGATGCCTGGCGCAAAGTGATTGATGTAAATCTGATCGGCACTTATTTAAGCATGCGCTATGAAATCGCGGCCATGCTGCGACGTGGTGGCGGTGCGATCGTCAACAACAGCTCGTGTGCCGGCATCATGGCGATACCGGCACAGTCCGCGTATGTCGCGAGCAAGGCTGCGGTGATCGGGCTCACTCAAAGTGCTGCCATCGATTATGCCCATAACGATTCAGGCGTGCAGGTCAGGATCAATGCGATTGCACCGGGGCCGATTTCCGGCGGTATGAACTCAGAGAAAAATCTAAGCAACAATCCGGCGCGGACTGAAAAGAAAATTAACGCAACAGCGATGCGACGGCTGGGAACACCCGTCGAAGTGGCTTCAGCGGTGCTCTGGTTGCTGTCGTCGGAAAGCAGTTATGTGACCGGTGCGGTTATTCCGGTTGATGGCGGTGTCACTGCGGGTAAATTTTAGTGGCGGTGGTGTGATGGTCGGCATGAAAAAAAACGTATTGATTGTTGGCGTCAGTAGCGGGATCGGACATGAGCTTGCCAGTCATTTTTTATCTCGAGGTTACATCGTTGTCGGCATGAGCCGCAACGCTCCGGAGGAATTGCTCAAGCATCCCGATTTCAGTTTCACTGCAATCGACCTGGAAGACAGTGAAACGGTCATTTCCAGAACTACGAAATGCTTAACTGAACATCCAGAAATAACGCATTTTCAGTATGTATTTATGAATGCAGGGCGGTTCAGTCAGCAAATTACCAATATGGAAAATGTACCACTTGACGACTTGAAAGCCTTGATGCAAATCAACGTCTGGGGGCATAAATTGATCCTGGATGTACTGCTCATCAAGCACATCAAGATCGATATCTGCATGTTTTCTTCATCCATCGCGGGCGTGCGGGCCAGGGCTGGAAATAGTGGCTATGCCATCTCAAAAGCTGCCATGAACATGATGGCAAAACTATATGCGTTGGAGCGTCCCGATATTTTCTTTCTGGTTCTGGGTTTATGCAATGTCGATACCTTTCTTAGTCAGACCATATTGACGTTGCCATTAGAAGGCGATTTCCCTGAAATTGCCAAACTTAGAGAGCGCGGAAAATCCTTGGCGGGTTATATCGTTTCGCCCAAAGAGCGAGTGAAAAATATTACCCGATTGCTCGCGGGAGACATAAAAAATAATGTCAGCAGCGGTGATTTCATTGAGATCCGCAGCCTCATCTGATTTTTAAGAAATTCAATTTTCAATTACTTGCCGATTTAAAAGGACCCGCATCATGAAAGTGTTAGTTGTCAATGCACATCCCTCGTTGGAAACGTCGCGTGTATGCCGTGCGTGGATCAGCGCCCTGAAATCACATGCGGAAGTGACGATTTGTGATTTGCCTGCACAATATCCTGATATGGATATCGATGTGCTGGAAGAACAAAAATTATTGCTCGATCATGATCGTATCGTTTTGGTGTTCCCGCTGTACTGGTATTCATCGCCGGCCATTTTAAAACAATGGTTTGATCTGGTGATGCAGCCGGGCTTCGCCTATGGACGCGGTGGCGATAAATTACACGGCAAGGAGTGGCTGGTCTGCACGGCAATCGGCAGTAACGCGGAATGCTACCGTGCCGGAAATTACAACAATTTTACGATTGACGAATTACTGCGGCCCTTGCAGCAGTCGGTTAATTATATCGGCGGGAAATATCTGTCGCCATTCTGTTTTTACCGATCATTGCTGGCTAGCGAAAGCGAAATAGAAAGCAGTGCAAAGGAGCTGGCGTCGTATGCATTAGCGAGAATTGATCCGAAATCAGATCATGAAAAACTCGTGAACGATTCAATGGATGCGGTTGTATCAAGAGTGATGTAAATCCGGTGTCAATAATTTTAGGAAATTAGTATGGTAGCTCGACTGAGAATCAGCGCTCTGGAGCGGGATGGCGCATTTCAGGAACTGACGAAACGCCCAGTTGTTGCATGGGCGAGCATTGTTTTGTGTTGTATCGGATTGGGATTGTTTATTTCGTCCACAGTGGCCTGCTTTCGGGGATTATTGTCTTTATCGTTAGCGGTAATTCTGAATACGCTGGCGCTGTACATCCTGTTTACCCCGACGCATGATGCGGCGCACCGGGCAGTGGCAAAATCAGAATTCATCAATTATCTGGTCGGTAGCCTATCCCTTTTTCTTTGGGTTCCGTTGGCCAGTTTTCCAAGTTATCGTTGGTTGCATATGCAGCATCATCGATTTACCAACGAACAGGGCGATCCAGATTTCTATGCCGGCAATGGGAAATGGTGGACCTTGCCGTTGCGCTGGCTGACGATAGATCTGTACCAGATTATTTTCTTTATCCGTTATAGCGGACGGGTCAAAAAAAGCTGGCCTGGAGTGTTTTTGTTATGGTGCTTAACAGGATATGTTTTTTATTTCGCGCATTTACACCATGTGTTATTTGAGGCGGTGATGTTGTGGCTGGTGCCAAATCGCCTCAATATGATGGTACTGACGTTCTTGCTGGATTATCTGCCTCATTATCCTCATAACGTGGCGCAGTCAGACGATCACTACCGTGCCACTTCCATTCGCCAGGGCGCAGAGTGGTTAATGACGCCTTTATTTGTTTTTCATAATTATCATCTGGCACACCATCTTTACCCTACCTTGCCGTTTTATCGCTTGACCAAAATTTGGCGCGCCAGGGAAACATTCCATTTAAGTAAAAATCCCCTCCTCGTACCGGCTTTCAATTTAAAGGAACGCCGTGCATCGATGCCCGAGTCGGTTGGGCTGAGCTCGGACCCACTGTGATTTTTATACATGCAGATTGACATCAACAGACAATTTTAATTCGGATATGCCGGGTTTTCGAACGGATTAATGTTTTTCGCAAGACTGCGCAGAGTGCTCGTTCCATGGCGAGGTTATCTCCTGGTTCACATCGGCCTGTGCAACATTGGTATTGCCAACACGAAAGGTTGTAAGGAATATGAAACGCTATATTGAATGGGTTATCCGCTATCGGATTGCGATTTTTGTCATCACGTTTCTGATGACAGTCATGGCGATTTATCAGGCCAAAAACCTGAAAGTCATCATTGACATGAATGCGACGTTGCCACAGTCGCATCCCTATATCGCGACCACGAATCAGGTGGAAAAAGTATTTGGATCGAAATATGTGGTGGTCATTGGTGTGACGCCGAAAGCCGGTGACATTTATCAGAAAAATGTACTGGAAAAAGTGGCGCACATTACTACGGCATTGCTTAAGGTGCCGGGTCTGGTACCAGAAAATCTCCTCAGTTTATCGGCACGTCGGGCCAAAAACATTGTTGGAACTGGTGACGGATTGGAAGTCCGGGCACTGATGCCGAGCGTACCTGAAAGTGCAGAGCAAATGAATGCGTTGCGTCATGCCGTCATAAGCAATCCGGTGTATTTGAATTCGATTGTATCCAATAATGCCAAGACAACCGCAATTCTGGCCGAGTTTAAAGAACCGGTTGGTGGATTCAATACGATTACCAGGCAAGTGGACGATATTGTGAATCTGGAAAGAGATGCCAGCGTTGAAATCAATATCGGTGGATTGCCAAGTTATCTGGCGACGATTGAAACTTATTCTGCGCGAATGGGATTTCTAATTCCGATTTCCATCATTGTATTAAGCATCATTCTGTTAATGGCGTTCCGAACCCGGCAAGGTCTTATTTTGCCGTTAGCTTCCGCCATTCTTGCGCTGATTTGGGGATTGGGCATGATGGGGGCGGCAGGCGTACCTTTGGATGCGTTCAATGCCACTACGCCGTTTTTAATCTTGGCAGTAGCAACCGGGCATGCCGTGCAGATGCTTAAGCGTTATTACGAAGAATATGCTCACCTGAGATTGACAAGCAAGCTGTCGGCGCAAGAGGCGAACGTTCAAGCTGTTGTTACGTCATTCATGCGCGTTGCCCCGGTCATGTTTGCAGCCGGATCGGTCGCATGTTTCGGATTTTTCTCCCTCATGGTATTTGAAATCACCACAGTAAGAACGTTTGGATTTTTTACCGGAGCAGGCATCTTGGCCGTGATGGTTGTGGAGTTCACATTTGTTCCTGCGCTACGGTCGATTTTACGTCCGCCAAAAGAGGCCGAAGGCGCACCCAGAAAAAAACCACGTATCTGGGGTAGGGCCACTGAAACAATTTCCAATCTGGTGACCGCTGTCAGCCGCAGCCCAATTTATATTGGTTTCGCCTTATTTACGATTCTGGTTTTAGTCGGCATGAATCGTATTGTTGTCGATAACGCTATCAAGAGTTTTTTTGCCGCCGATACACAGGTAGCAAAAGAAGACAGCAAACTCACAGAACGACTAGGCGGTACGAATACACTCTATTTGCTGGTGGAAGGAAGCAGCGCCGATGCGCTTAAAGATCCGAAGACGCTGGAGGCCATGGATCGTTTGCAGCAATTGCTGGCGCAAGAGTCGAATGTGAGCAAGACCATTTCCATTGCCGATTTTGTGAAACGCATGAATCAGGCAATGCATGGCGACGATCCACAGTATTTTACGATTCCTAAAGATCCGCAATTGGTGTCGCAATATTTGCTGTTGTATTCCATGTCCGGTGAGCCGGGAGATTTTAATTCTTACGTTGATTACGATTATCGGATGGCCAATCTGACCGTGTACTTGAAAACGGATAGTAGTGCATATGTTGAAAAACTGATCGAAAAAATCACCCGGTTTTCAGACAAGAATTTTGATTCATCGGTCAAAGTACGGTTTGGCGGGAGCGTGACTCAAGGGGCTGCGCTGAGTAAGGTGATGGTGCGCGGGAAAATCCTCAATATTTTGCAGATTGCGGCGGTAGTTTTCCTGGTGTCTACATTTATCTTCCGCTCGCTTATCGCCGGACTGTTGGTTTTGCTGCCGTTAGCTATTGCTGTACTGGCCAATTTCGGTTTGATGGGATGGAGCGGGATACCGCTCAATATTCCCACTTCCCTGACGTCAGCAATGGCTGTCGGTATCGGTGCGGATTACGCCATTTACCTGATCTATCGTTTGCGCGAAGAACTGGCTGCTGGTACCAGTGAAATAAAGGCTGTCCGCAACGTGATTAAAACCGCCGGCGAAGCGATATTGTTTGTAGCGATTGCCGTTGCTGCAGGTTATGGCGTGTTGTTGTTTTCAGTCGGATTCAATATTCATAAATGGCTTGCCATATTAATCGCTTCAGCGATGTTGGTCAGTGCACTGACTGCGCTGCTGCTGATCCCCGCGCTTATTTTGACTTTCCGGCCTAATTTCATTTTCAAATCCAGATTCGAAAAAACGAATCTGCTTCCTGCCTCCGTTGCGCTCATCATGCTGGCAATGGGATTGTCGGCTCAGCCACAGAACGGCCAGGCGGCAGAGCTCAATATCATGCAAATCATGGAAAAAAATGTCAGCGTGAACAAGGTCGGTGATTCAACCGCTGACTCGACTTTTACGCTCATTAATAAAGATGGTCAGGAGCGCGTTCGCAAGACCTTGAACATTACCAAGTTACAGTCCAATGGTGTCGATAATATGCGTATGACACGCTTTTTGGCACCGGCCGATGTGAAGGGAACCGTATCGTTACTCAATGAGCATTCGGATAAAGATGACGATATCTGGATTTTTCTTCCAGCGTTAAAAAAAGTACGCCGCCTGGTGTCCAGTAATAAACGTGACAGTTTTGTCGGAACGGATTTTTCCTATACCGATGTCATTGGTTACAAGGTGAACGAGTGGAATTACAAACTGCTGCGGGAAGAAATGATGGATGGCAATATCTGCTATGTAATTGAAAGCACACCGAAAAATGCAGCTGTGCTGGCCAACACGGGGTATTCCAAACGGGTTGACTGGATACGCAAAGATAATTTTGTCTCAGTCAAGTCAGAAATGGCAGATGACAATGCACAGCCTTTGAAGACGATGCGTTTCGCAGATATCCGTCTGGTCGATGAGAAACATGGAAAATGGCAGGCCATGCATTTGGAAGCCAACAATGTGCAAACTGGGCACCGGACGCTTATTCAACTGGAGAATTTAAAAGTTAACCAACAAGTGGCGGATGACTTCTTCACGACCCGTTATATGGAAAAGGAATAATTTTTTCAATGTCGGGAAATGAGGTTTTACCACCGGTTCTATCCGTGTTGAAAAGCTTGTTCATCCATCCGTTGCTGTTGTTGTTACTGTCGTCGCAGACGTTCGCTGCTACCGTGCCAGATGCTGGTGAGGTAGCAGTACCTGATAGTATCGTGACCACGCTGGAGTTGACGGGTTCAGTCCGTGGCGGCTACTTCAGTGCATCCAGTAATCTTGATAATGAAAAAAATGTCTTTTCCGATGCGCTGTGGTTAAAGGCGACGCCTAAGTTCGGTGAGAATCTGTCCTTCGTGGCCGAAGGATGGGTGCGCAACGATGCATCTTTTAATCGCAGTGCAAACACGCAGCTGCTGCGGGAGGGATATCTGAATTACACGGTCGGCAATCTGGATGTGCGTTTGGGCAAGCAAATCATTGTGTGGGGGCGAGCCGACGAGCTCAATCCGACCGATAATCTTACTCCACACAATTACACATTATTGACACCGGAAATCGATGACCAACGACAAGGCGTAACAGGGGCGCAATTTGTTTATCACCTCGATAACCTGGCGTTGACTGGAATCTGGCTGCCGACCTTCCAGTCAACGATTTTCCCGTTTGCTACGGTGCCCGGAGTTCATGTGACGAGCGAGGCCGCACATGTCAATCAGACGGCCATCAAACTGGACCGTTCTGGCGGCGAGGTAGACTGGTCGCTGTCGTATTTTGAAGGTCTTGATCTGAATCCAGATATTCGTGTTGGCGACCAGTCATCGTCTGGAACAGATTTGCTGTTTGTGAATAAACGGATTCATGTGTTAGGCGGAGATGTGGCAACGGTGGTGGGGCGTTACGGTTTGCGCGCCGAGGCTGCATATACCTGGACATCAAGTCAGGGTGCAGATGATGTATTGGTCAAAAAACCGTTTTTGTATGTGGTCATGGGGGGGGATAGAACATTCAACGATAATTTGAATGTGAATGTGCAGTATTTCTTTCGGCACGTGACCGATTATGTGAATCCTGCGACCGTGCCTGATCCGTTTTTGCGCAGTCTTGCCGTACAAGCCGCAGGAGTGGCGAATCAGCTTGAACGTTTTCAGCAAGGCATCAGTGTGCGTGTCGCCAATAAATGGCTCAATGAGACGTTAGAAGGCGAGGTCGCGGCCATTGCATCGTTGACCGATCATGATTTTGTCATCAAGCCTAAGCTGATTTACTCATTTTCTGATCATGGTAAGGCAACTGTTGGGGTGGCTGTTTATCGCGGAGGCGCCGATACTTACTATGGCCGATTGCGCAATGATTCGACATTTTTTAGTGAACTGCAATACGTATTTTAAATAGGCTGCATCATTTTATGAAACGCAGGAAATCTATGCTATTGAACTCTGCAAGTGCAGGAAGTATTGGTTTGGCGACGCGTTATTTACCGGTTTATCATTTTTCAGAAAGACACGATATCGCCCCGATAGCTGCGCCGGTGCAAACCATCATGAATTCGGTAAAAAATTACGACGACCAGCAAGATCGTATCTTGAACATACTTCTGAAAATTCGCGAGATGCCCGCCCGACTGGCGGTTGAATTTGGCGGGAAAAATGCACTTGCGTCTAAACCGCGTTTTGGATTGGATAATTTTTTAGTACTGGAAGAGTCGCCAACCGAATTGGCGTTCGGGCTGATAGGACGTTTTTGGCGGCCTGATTATGGCTTGATTCCGATTGAAAACGCAGAAGATTTTTTGAGTTTTAAGCGCACGGGAGTTCCAAAACTGATCATGGTATTTTCGATTGAGCCATCATCCTCTGCGACACAGTACTGTTTGCGTACTGAAACTCGTATCTGGTGTCCCGACACACGTTCACGTCTCTCATTCATACCGTATTGGATCGCGATTCGCATCGCTAGCGGTTGGATCCGCCGTCGGATGCTGTCTCAAATAAAACATGACGCAGAACGATCGCTTTCGTTGCTGTAGTTCCGACCATCCACAGATGGACTTCTCGATCGTTAGCGCCTATCTCAGCGCCGCAATATCCCTGCTTTTGATGAGATGCGCACGCACAATATTGCGACTGATACCAAGCAGCTTTGCCGTTTGCACCTGATTGCGATGGCAAAATTCAAAGGCAGTACGCATCACGGTTTCTTCGATACGATCAAACATCTGTGCATCCGATTCTTCAAATAACAAGTGGAGCGCATTCACCAGTGCCTGCTGTGGTGAAATTTCAGGAGCGGATTCATTTTTTACGGAATGTCGCCCAATCGAGAGGGAAGACAGGTGTAAATGTACTGCGCTGATGATGTCGTTCTGACAGATCAAAAGCGCGTGATGAATCACGTTTTCCAGCTCACGGATATTGCCCGGCCAGGTGTGTGTCAGCAGTTTGCTGGCGGCGCTTGCATCCAGGTCGGTCGCGCCATAACCCAGACGTCTGCGGTATTCCTCCAGAAAGTGTTGCGCCAGCGGCAGGATGTCGCCAGGGCGCTCACGCAGTGTCGGGAGCGCCAGATGCGCCACATGCAAACGATAAAACAAGTCTTCGCGAAAGTGCCCTGCGGCAACCGCATCTTGCAGACGGATATTGGTAGCAGTGACCACCCGTACATCAATGGGCGTGCTCTTGCACGAGCCTAAGCGCACCACTTCACGTTCTTGCAGAACGCGTAGTAATTTGACCTGAATGGAGAGCGGCAAGTCACCTATTTCGTCAAGAAACAAGGTGCCGCCGTTGGCGGCTTCGAACCAGCCGGTCTTGGCCGTGAGTGCACCAGTGAAGGCGCCTTTTTCATGTCCGAACAGCTCGCTTTCGACCAGACTTTCTGAAAATGCACCGCAGTTCACCGCGACAAATGGGCCCGTATTGCGCTGACTTAACTCGTGCACATGACGTGCAATGAGTTCCTTGCCGGTGCCGGTTTCGCCAATGATGAGTACGTTGGCATCGCTGGGTGCGACCATGCGAATACGTTCGAGCAGTGCCGCAGAAACGGGGTCTTGAAAAACCTGCGCGGTGGCGCGAATGGAGGTGGTCAGTTTGCGCGGATTGGGCAGCGTGAGCAGTGTCGCGCCATCGGCGGGGGCGTTCGAACGCCCCCATCCTGCGCGCTGGGGCGGCGACGTGACATCAATAGCTCGTTCGAATGCGTTCATAGATGGAGGGTTCGTACTGCATTGCTGATGATTGCTGCGTTATGAGCATGTTAGCAGTGGCACCGGCTGCGTCGAACGACGAAATCGGCATATCCATTCTTGATTTATATCCATGCCCATGCGTAGCGGATGCTGAGGAAAAAACGCATATGGATTGACGTTAAATGATTTAGGGCAGCCATTGCTGCTGTGGCAGCACCTGGTCAGCAGACTGTTGCTGTGGCAGCAGACGGTATGGCTGCTGTTGTTTTGTAAGTGGTTGATTTGTAATGAAAAATTGTGTGGCACGGTATTCGCTATGACAGGCTTATCCATTCCCCGTTTTCAACAAGGAGTCACTCATGAGTCAAGCGTCTTCCACACCAGCCCCTGTCAAGTTTGCCTACTGGGTACCGAATGTCAGTGGCGGCCTGGTCGTTAGTACCATTCCGCAACGTACCGACTGGAGTCTTGATTACAACGTCCGTCTGGCGCAAACCGCCGAGCGCTCCGGTTTCGAGTATGCACTGAGCCAGATTCGCTTTACTGCCGGCTATGGCGCCGAGTATCAGCATGAGTCCGTGTCCTTCAGTCAGGCACTGTTGCAGTCGACCACCAAGCTGAAGGTGCTGGCGGCAATTTTGCCCGGTCCCTGGAACCCGGCGGTGGTGGCCAAGCAGATCGCCACGATTGATCACATCTCCAACGGCCGTATCGGGATCAACGTGGTGAGCGGCTGGTTCAAGGGAGAGTTTCTGGCCATCGGTGAGCCGTGGCTGGAGCATGACGAACGTTATCGCCGTTCCAACGAATTCATCCGTGCACTCAAGGGTATCTGGACCCAGGACAACTTTACCTTCAAGGGGGATTTTTACCGCTTCAATAATTACACCTTGAGCCCGAAACCAATACAAAAACCGCATCCGGAAATTTTCCAGGGCGGCAGTTCGCGTGCTGCTCGTGATAATGCGGCCAGCGTGTCCGATTGGTATTTCACCAACGGCAATACGCCGGACAATCTCAAATTGCAAATCGACGATATTCAGCTCAAGGCTGCCGAGAACGGCCACAAGGTACGCATTGGCGTCAATGCCTTCGTGATTGCACGCGACACTGAGGAAGAGGCCCAGGCGGTGCTGGCCGACATCATCAAACACGCGCATGTGGAAGCGGTGCATGCCTTTGGCGATGCCGTCAAAGAAGCCGGCAAGGCGTCCCCTGAAGGTGAGGGCAACTGGGCCAAGTCGAGCTTTGAAGATCTGGTGCAATACAACGATGGCTTCCGTACCAATCTGATCGGCACGCCGCAACAGATCGCTGAACGTATCGTCGCACTCAAGACGGTGGGTGTGGACCTGATCCTGACGGGCTTCTTGCATTTCATTGAAGAGGTCGACTACTTTGGGGCCAAGGTGTTGCCGCTGGTGCGCAAGCTCGAAGCTGAGCAGGCCGCTACTGCTGCGGCCGCGGCCTCCACGGCCGCCAATACGCAGCAAGCGTTGGCCTCAGTGGCGTGAGGGGCAACATGTCTGAGTCTTTGCTGGAGATCGGCTCGCTCGGGTTTGGCATTGATACGTTGCCTTTCATTGACCATGGCCGTCACAGGTGGAGCGCGGATGCGATAGACCCCGCGCGCGTAGCTGTCGATAACGCGGTGTTGCAATTGGAGGCGATTGATCTGTCCTTCGGCGGGGTCACCGCGTTGGCAGGCGTGGATCTATCGATTGCCCGCAAAGAGATCCGTGCTGTCATCGGCCCCAATGGCGCAGGCAAGAGCTCGCTGATCAATGTCATCAGCGGCCTCTACCGTGCCGATCGCGGCCGTGTCGTGATTGGCACGCACAGCTTTACACAGGTGCCTACCGCAAGGCTGGCGCGTCTGGGCGTGGCGCGCACTTTCCAGAACCTGGCGTTGTTCAAGGGTTTGAGCGTGCGTGACAACATCGTGTTGGGTTGCGTCGATGCTGAACGTTCCAGCTTCATTGAACAGATCATTGGTCTGGGACGCGCCCGGCGCGAGCGTGAGCAGGCGCGTGCGCGGGCGCACGCGATGATGCATTTTCTCGGGCTGGAAGCGGTCAGCGAACGTTTGGCCGGCACCTTGGCATATGGTCTGCAAAAGCGCGTCGAGTTGGCGCGCGCCCTGGTCGCTGCACCACAACTGTTGTTACTGGACGAACCGATGGCGGGCATGACCGTGACCGAAAAATCTGAGATGGCGCATTTCGTACGTGCTGCCCGTGACCAGTTTGATATCACTGTCTTGCTCATTGAGCATGATATCGGCGTGGTACTGAGTCTGTCGGACCGCGTTGCAGTACTCGATCACGGCCGCAAGATCGCTGACGGTACGCCAGCACAGGTGCGCAACGATCCGTTGGTTATTGATGCCTATCTCGGGGTGGCGCATACCGACGATGCGCATCAAAAGGAGTTTTTCTGATGGCGGATTTGGATGTCGGTTTCTTTGTCGAGGTGCTCATCGGTGGGCTGCTCTCTGGCGTGATGTATTCACTTGTGGCAATCGGTTTTGTGTTGATCTACAAAACATCGGGTGTCTTGAATTTTGCGCAAGGTGCGCAGTTGTTGTTTGCGGCATTGACCTTTGTCAGTTTGACCGAGCGCGGATTGCCTTTTGTCGTCGCGCTAGTCCTGACTTTTGCGCTCATGGTGTTGCTGGGGATGGCCATTGAACGGGTGGTATTGCGCCCGTTGGTGAATCAGTCTCCGATCACGCTCTTCATGGCCACACTAGGCTTGTCATATGTCATCGAAGGTGTGGCGCAATTGCTGTGGGGTACGCAGGTCCATGCATTGGAGCTGGGTATTCCGGATGAACCGCTGCAACTGTTTGGCATCATGGTGTCGAGCTTTGATTTGTTTGCGGCGGCTACGGCTGGCTTGATGGTGGCCTTGCTGTCGGCTTTCTTTCGCTATACCCGGGTTGGTCTGGCATTTCGTGCAGTAGCCGACGATACCTATGCCGCGCTGGCAGTGGGACTGCGTTTGCCTCGTATCTGGGCGACGGTCTGGGCGGCCGCGGGTGTGATTGCATTGGTGGCGGGCTTGCTCTGGGGAGCGCGGCTGGGGGTACAGTTTTCGCTCTCCCTGGTGGTGCTCAAAGCCCTGCCGGTACTGGTGCTGGGCGGCTTTGACTCCATCCTCGGTGCGATTGTCGGCGGCTTGCTGATTGGTGCGTTAGAGAAGCTGGCAGAGGTGTATATCGGCCCTTTCTTTGGCGGCGGTATCGAAAGCTGGTTTGCCTATGTGGCGGCACTGGCCTTCCTGTTGATTCGCCCTAGTGGTTTGTTTGGGCAAAAGCTCGTGGAAAGGGCCTGACATGCACCGTCATTTCAAATTCCCGAGCGCATGGCCTGGGTTGTTGGCGCAGGCCCCGGCTGCCGTCTGGGCAACGTTTTTCGTACTACTCCTGGCCTTTATCGCGGTGCCTCTCCTGGCCAGCGATTATGTGTTTGATGCCTTGCTGATCCCCTTTCTGGCACTGTCGCTGGCAGCTGTCGGACTCAATCTGCTAACTGGATATGCCGGGCAACTGTCGCTGGGTAGTGCTGCCTTCATGGCTGTGGGGGCGTTTGCCGCTTACAACATCAATTTGCGTGTGCCGGGATTGCCCTTGTTGTTGAGCATTGTATTGGCAGGATTGACGGCGACTGCGGTGGGTCTGGTGTTTGGCTTGCCCAGCTTACGTCTGCGCGGTTTTTATCTGGCGGTATCGACACTGGCGGCGCAGTTTTTCGTGCAATGGGCGTTGACCAAGTTCAGCTGGTTTAGCAATGACAATGCCTCCGGTGTGATCGATGCACCGGTGCTGGACATCGTGGGTATTCACTTTGATACGCCGCTCGGGCGTTATCTGTTTTCACTCATCATCGTCACCGTGTTGACCACATTGGCATGGCGGCTGGTGCGCACACAGACGGGGCATCACTTCATTGCGGTGCGCGATAACGAGCTGGCCGCGCGTGTGATCGGTGTGCCGGTGTTACGTACCAAGCTGCTGGCGTTTGCCTTGTCATCCTTCATCGTGGGGGTGGCGGGCGTGTTGTGGGGCTTCGTCTATCTGCGCACGGTGGAGCCTGCCGGATTCAATCTCGATCGCTCGTTCCAGATCCTGTTCATCGTCATCATCGGCGGCCTGGCGACGATTCGTGGCGCTTTCTTCGGGGCCGCGCTGATTGTGATCTTTCCACTATTGCTGTCGCGCCTTGGCAGTTTTCTGTTTGGTAGCTGGTTTGATTCTGGCGTACTCGACATGAGTCAGCGCATTGTCCTGGGCGCATTGATCATCGCCTTTCTCGTGGCTGAGCCGCAAGGATTGGCGGCCTTGTGGGACCGCTGGTACAGGCGCTTGCGCCGGAACTCGACCACCGCGGCATGAACCTGTTTTTGCGGCACCTTTTCTCTCAACTATTGAAAGATTTTTTCACTATGTCATTGATTAAAAAATTAAAAACGGTGGCACTGCTCGCTACCCTGGCCGTGTCCGGCCTGCAGATGGCGCATGCCGATGAACAGTTTTTCCCGCTGCAGAGCTATCGTGTCGGTCCATATGCCGCCGGCGGCACCGGCTTTTTCGGCGGTTTTATCGATTACCTCAATCTGGTCAATATTCGCGACGGCGGTGTCGGTGGCGTCAAGCTGACCTGGGAAGAGGGCGAAACGCAATATGAGGTTGAACGTGGTGTGGAGGTCTATGAGCGGCTCAAGCAGCACCCTGGTATTGCGACATGGAATCCACTTTCAGTAGGGATTGCCTATGCGCTGCTCGACCGTGTCACGGCCGACAAGGTGCCGCTGCTGACGATTAACCACGGTCGCACCGATACCACTGACGGTCGCGTGTTCAAATATATCTTCCCGCTATTGCTCAATCCTTATAGCGAGACCTCCGGCATCGTCAATTACATCGCCGGCAAGGAAGGCGGTACTGACAAGCTCAAGGGTAAAAAAATCGTCGTGCTTTACCACGGCTCGCCTTACGGCAAGGAAACGATTCCTATCTATGAATTGCTGGCCAAGAAATATGGCTTCACGGTACAGCAGATCGAAGTTCCTCATCCTGGCAACGAACAGCAATCGCAGTGGCTCACGATCCGTCGCGCCAAGCCTGATTATGTGGTCTTGCGCGGTTGGGGCGTGATGAACCCGGTGGCGTTGAAGACGGCGCAAAAGACAGGCTTTCCTGTCGATCACATCATCGGTAACGTCTGGTCCAACTCAGAAGAAGATGTGATCCCTGCCGGTGATGCCGCCAAGGGTTATGTCGCCATCACGACGGTGGCCGCCGGTGCGCAGTACCCGGTGCTGCAAGATATTACCAAGATCGTCTATGGCGCCGGTAAGGGCAATCTGCAAGATCCCAAGCGCATCGGCAGCGTCTATCACAACCTGGGCGTGCTCAATGGCATCCTCAATGTCGAAGCGATTCGGATTGCCCAAGCCAAGTTCGGCAAGCGCACTCTGACCGGTGACGAAATCCGCTGGGGGCTGGAGAACCTCAATATCGACCAGGCACGCACCGCAGCGCTCGGCGCCAAGGGCTTGTTTCATTCCATACACGTGACTTGGGATAACCATGAAGGTGACGGCCGTGTCGCCTTCCAGCAATGGGATGGCAAGCAGTGGCATGTGGTCTCGGACTGGATTGCACCGGATTGGAAATTGTTGCGTCCCATCATTGAGAAGTCTGCCTTGGCCTATGCCAAGGAAAAAAATATCAAGGTGCGTAACAGCATTGATGATTAAACAGTCTTGATCTCCGGCAGTTGCCGTCCGGTACTGCCGGTCATCAATCCATTTTTTTATACCTCATTTGAAAGGCCATCTCATGTCCGCTGTTCTTGAGTCCTCTCTCTCAACGTTTGCTGCGGCAAACGATTCGGTACCCGGTCTGCAGCGCTCGGCCCAGCCTGCGCATATCATTGCCGATGATGCCGAAGCCATTGCCGTGGCCCATGCTGTGGCCGCCAAACTGGCGCCCGGCGCTTCCGAGCGTGATCGCCAGCGGCGCTGGCCGGTGGAGGAAATTGAGACCTACTCACAAAGCGGTTTGTGGGCGATCAATGTTCCCAAAGCCTTTGGTGGCGCCGAGGTGTCGTATGCCACGCTGGCCGAAGTCATTGCCATCATTTCTGCTGCTGATCCGTCGCTGGGCCAGATTACGCAAAATCATCTGGGGTTTGTGGCGGCGGTGCGTACCGTCTCCGATCTGGCGCAGCAGCAATTGTTCTTCGCCGACTTCTTGCATGGAGTGCGTTGGGGCAATGCATTTTCAGAATCGGGCTCGAAACGTGCGGCCGATTTTGAGACGCGCTTCATCGATGCCGGCGACCATGTGATTGTCACCGGCAAGAAGTTTTATTCCACCGGCGCATTGCTGGCGCATTACGTTCCTATCGTGGCCAACGATGAGCAGGGTAACACCTGGTATGTCGTGGCTGATCGCAACGCCCCGGGATTGACCGTGATCGACGACTGGTCTGCCTTCGGCCAGCGCACCACGCTCAGCGGCACGGTGCTCATCGAGCAGGTGAAGGTTCCCAAGACGCATCTGATTCCGGCTTACAAGGGCTATCTGGAACCGTCCGCCGATGGCGCCATTTTTCAAATCATTCAAGCGGCAGTCGATGTCGGCATCGCACGCGCGAGCATTGCTGAAACAGTGGAATTCATTCGCACCAAAACGCGGCCATGGATAGACAGCCAACGTGAGCATGCCTGGGAAGACCCTTACTCGATTCAAGCGATAGGCGATCTGCAGATCCGTTTGCATGCCAGCGAAGCTTTGCTGGAACGTGCCGGGCGCGCCATTGACCGCGCCGTGCGCGCCCCGGATGGTGAAACCGTGGCTGCCGCGCAAGTGGCAACGGCGGAAGCCAAGGTGCTCTCTACCGAGCTGGCGATCCTGGCCACCAATAAGCTGTTTGAACTGGCCGGCACACGTTCGACACTGGGCCAATACAATCTGGACCGCCATTGGCGCAATGCCCGCACGCATACCTTGCATGATCCGGTGCGTTGGAAGTACGCCATCGTCGGTGACTATTTCCTCAACGGCGTGAAGCCGCCTTTTCATGCATGGAGCTGAGGTGAGCACGTGCTTGTTGCACATTGATGCTATCAAGGCCCAGTACCAGCGCGCCATCAATGCCTTGCACGGTGTCAGCCTGGAGCTGCGCGCTGGTGAAATCCATGCCTTGCTCGGCGCCAACGGCGCCGGCAAGTCGACCACACTCAAGGCGGTATCGAACCTGCTGCCTGCTGAGCGCGGGCAGTTGACTGCCGGCCGGATTGTCTTTGACGGTCATGATGTGGGGCGCACCAGCCCCGCCGATTTGGTGCGCTTAGGTTTGGTGCAGGTACTGGAGGGGCGTCATTGCTTTCGTACACTGACGATAGAAGAGAACTTGCTCACCGGTGGGCTGGGTCGCAGTGCGCGCCGTCATGAAGTGGTAGAGGATCTGGCACGTGTGTACGCCATTTTTCCGCAACTCAAGGAAAAACGCCGCACCTTGGCCGGGCTCAGTTCGGGCGGCGAGCAGCAGATGACGGCTATTGGCCGCGCCCTCATGTCGCGTCCGAGGCTGCTGGTGCTCGATGAGCCATCGATGGGACTGGCGCCGTTGATTGTCAGAGATATCTTTGCGCAGTTGCAGCGGCTCAATCGTGAGGAGGGGCTAAGTATCCTGGTGGCTGAGCAAAATTCTACGGTGGCGTTGCAGTATGCTGATCGCGCCACCGTGCTCGATACCGGCGTCGCAGTGCTCAGTGGCGACGCCAAGACCTTGCGGCAGCGACAGGATATTCAGTCTTTTTATTTTGGCGAAGGCATTGCCGCTCATGCCACCATTGAACAGACTGCAGTAGCGGCGTGACAGCACATGGATGGTTCTGGTGGCGTGGCAAACTCGCCGTATCAGTAGGCGGTAGTCGCGCCGCCATCCATGAGGAAGTTCATGCGGCGGTATCTCTCATCACGCCGACCATTGAGTTCGTCCTTGGTCCGTGGTGTCATGCTCTGCCTGTTCATATCGATTCGGTGGCACCGTCAACCCCAGATGATCGCGCAGCGTGCTGCCTTGATATTCGGTGCGGAACAAGCCGCGTCGTTGCAACTCAGGCACCACCAGATCAACGAAATCATCAAGTCCGGCAGGGAAGTAGGGTGGCATGATGTTGAAACCATCGGCCGCCTCTCCATGGAACCATTCTTCCAGTGCATCGGCAATGTGCTGCGGCGTGCCGCAGACGATGCGGTGACCGCGTGCACCGGCCACCACGTGGTAAAGCTGGCGTAGCGTGAGATTGTCGCGGCGCGCCAGATCGGTGAGCAGTTTGGCGCGGCTTCGGTTTTGATTCGATTCGGGCAGCGACGGTAAAGGACCATCCAGCGGATAGCTGGAAATATCGTGACCCAGCCGGTCCGATAACAAGGACAAGGCGCCCGGGGACAGATCGCCGGCGGTATCGACCCAGCGTTGTAATTGCCCGTATTTGTCCTGCGCCTCCTGCTCGCTGCTGCCGATGACGGGGAAGATGCCCGGCATGACATGCAGCTGTGACGGCGTGCGACCGTACTTGCTCAGACGCGACTTCAGATCGCCATAGAACGCTTGCGCGGGCTCCAGCGTCTGTTGTGCGGTAAACACGATTTCCGCCGTACGTGCGGCCAGCTCCTGGCCATCATTGGAAGAGCCTGCCTGTATCAATACCGGATGGCCTTGCGGCGCGCGCGAGACATTGAGCGGACCCTTGATCGAGAAGAAGGGACCTTGATGATTGAGGGCATGGACTTTGGTCGGCTCAAAATAAATGCCTGCAGTCTTGTCGCGCACTACCGCATCAGCTTCCCAGCTATCCCAGAGCCCTTTGACCACATCGACGAATTCACCTGCCATGGCATAGCGCTGACCATGTTCAGGGTGATTGCCGCGGGTGAAATTGGCAGCCGATTTGTCATAGGAGGTAGTGACCACATTCCAGGCGGCGCGGCCCTGGCTTAAATGGTCTAATGAGGCGAACACCCGTGCAATATGAAACGGTTCGCTATAGGTAGTGGAGGCAGTCGCGGCCAGACCGATGTGGCTGGTACTCATGGCCAGCGCTGAGAGCAGACACAAGGGCTCGATGCGCATGGCAAAGGATGGATGTGCATCGGGGCCACTGGTGAGGCCATCGGCCAGGAATACCATGTCGAACTTGCCGCGCTCTGCCGTGCGTGCGGCTTGTTGCAGCAGGGCCAGGTTTTCGCTGCCGGATTCAGCGTCGGGGTGACGCCAGCCGGCGATATGATGTCCTGCACCTTGGAGGAACAGACCCAGACGCATCTGGCGTTTTGTCGCGATAGTCATGTACTTTGCTCGGTTTGTCTAAGAGGCTGTTGCAAAATTACCGTGGCGTTGTTGCTGCTCCTCAGCCTCTAAGGCGTAACGGCCTTGAATTTCTCATGCAGGCGCAACAGCGTGCGCGAAGGCGGCATATTGTGCTGATTGCCTTCGGCGATCAGGAAGCCGCTGCGATGCCAGTCCTGAACAATCTTGTCGAGCGCGACCACGGTATCGTTTTCACCCTTGCGTACCCAGATTACTGAGGGCGACGGAATCAGTTGCTCGGGCATGGGCGATTCGTAATCCTGCCATTGCGCAGCATCATTGCGTAGTCGCGCCTGAATACCCGGCGTGACGTGTACAGAGGCGACGCAATTGCCGCCACGCAGCGCCAGTAAGGCTTCCGACATACCTTTGAAACCCTTGGTCTGGGCGCCATATTGTTCGATCAGGGGTTTGGTGTAATTGCTGCCTTGCGATACGCAGACCGGTTTGCCACGCAAATCGCTCCAGTTTTTGATGCCGCTGTCTTTGCGCACCATGGCGGAGCCGCCGATCTCTTCAAATGGCGTTGGCACATAGCTGAGGATTTCACTGCGTTCCTTGGTGTATTGCATGCTGGCGATCAATGCATCGACTTTGCCTTGTTGCAGAAACTGCACGCGATTGGGTGGTTCAACGACGACGGTTTCCAGACGTACACCCAGATGCTGGGCCAGGCTTTCTGCCAGCTCGACGCTATAGCCCAAGGGTTTGCGCGTGAGCGGATCAATCGAACCATAGGTGCCGTCGAGCAGGACTCCTACCGTGATTTTGCCGCGCTCACGAATCTTGTCCAGGGTTGCATCAGCATATGCAG
>Ga0302155_10000538_pt1 | contig 29899 bp, 25 predicted proteins | sample I_Bog_N3_1_FD_193508 | JGI IMG/M metagenome (GOLD analysis project Ga0302155, IMG submission 193508) | Peat permafrost microbial communities from Stordalen Mire near Abisko, Sweden - I_Bog_N3_1 | ecosystem: Environmental > Terrestrial > Soil > Wetlands > Peat | place: Sweden: Abisko, Stordalen...
AATACGATTACCAACACACCGACGAATACTCCGACTAATACGCCTACGAACACTATTACCAACACAGCGACTAATACACCAACGAACACGCCTACGAGCACAATTACCAACACACCGACGAATACTCCGACTTATACGCCTACGAACACTATTACCAACACGCCAACAAACACTCCAACCAACACGCCTACGAATACGATTACCAATACACCCACGAACACGCCAACTAACACACCTACAAGCACGATTACCAATACACCGACGAATACTCAAACCAACACACCCACGAGTACAGTGACTAATACACCGACGAATACGCCCACGATTACCAATACACCAACGAACACCCCGACCAACACCCCCACGAGCACTATTACGAACACACCAACAAATACCCCGACTAATACGCCGACAAGCACGATTACCAATACACCGACAAACACTCCAACTAACACACCTACGAACACAATCACCAATACACCGACGAACACCCCAACTAATACACCCACGAATACGATTACCAATACACCCACGAACACGCCAACTAACACGCCCACGAATACCCCGACTAACACGCCTACGATTACCAATACACCGACAAACACTCCAACTAATACGCCTACAAGCACCGTTACCAACACGGTGACGAATACACCGACCAACACACCCACGAACACGGTGACCAATACGCCGACCAAAACCCCAACAAATACGGCGACTAACACAGTTACCAATACGCCAACGAACACACCTACCAACACACCAACCAGTACCATTACCAATACACCTACAAATACTCCGACGAATACCGTAACTAACACAATTACAAATACACCGACCAATACGCCTACGAATACCGCTACTAACACGATTACCAATACATCGACCAATACAGCTACGAATACTGTGACCAACACGCCTAGCAATACGCCCACTAAAACCCCGACGAATACGGTGACTAATACGATTACCAATACGCCGACAAATACACCGACCAGCACACCGACGAATACTGTGACTAACACGGTGACCAATACGCCCACGAATACCGCTACAGCTACACCGTCCAATACGCCGACGGGTATACCAACCAATACGCCGACTAATACCGCTACCAATACGGCCACCAACACCGTAACGAATACCATTACGAATACGTCTACTCAAACACCGACGAATACAGTGACTAACACACCTACCAACACACCTACCAACACTCAGACCAATACGGTTACCAATACCCCGTCCAATACCCCGACGGCGACCATAACGAATACGTATACCAATACGCCAACCTTCACGATCACTTTCACCTCGACCAATAGCTTTACGCCCACCGACACGCCGACCATTACGCCTACCCCAACCATTACCAACACCCCTACAATTACCCCGACCTTTACGCCTACGGGTTCGGTGACGCCCACCCCGACGCCCAACGTGGCCTTATATCTGGACTCGAACGTTTTTAATCCCAATCTTCAACCGCTGGGAATGGATGTGAGAGTGGATGTGGCAGGACAAGTGAGGGTATTGATCTTCAGCATGGCGGGGCAGGAAGTGGAGAAATTAGTGGATCAACCTATGCTTCCGGGTAATTACCGGTTCAGCTGGGATGGGCGTAACAAATCGGGAGCGATAGTGGGGAATGCCATTTACTTCATCATTACGGACCAGCCTTCGGGCAGATTGATTCGTAAAGTCGCGGTTTTGAAATAAGACGCGACCGCTAATAGGCGAGTTGTTTGCGGGAAATGTAATGTCGGGCTTTAATGAGTTTGTTATAATTTTCAATAATGAATGATAAAAATGAAGGCACATGATCCATAACAAATCCTTTTTTAAACCATACCTGCTGGTTTGCTTTTTTATTTTAACGATGCCCGCGGTTTCTTATTCCCAAAGTTCCACCTCGACGGGAGTTCAGTTTCTGGAAGTGCCTGGAGGTGTTCGGGGCGCCGGTATGGGCGGTATGTTTACCGCCGTGGCGGACGATGTCAGCACCGCCTATTGGAATACGGCTGGGTTAAGCTCGCTTAAATATATCGAGTTGAGCGCCTCCGAAGTTTCCTATTTCGCCAATCTTAATTACAACTTCGTGGGTCTGGCCATTCCGCTGAGTCCGGGAAGCGTTATCGGCTTCAACGGCGCTTTTGATTCGGTACCCTCGTTCAATTCGACCAATAATCCCTCAGCCGCGCTTGGAAGCGAGAATGATTTTGCTATCGACCTGGGTTTTGGACAAACTTTCGGAAAAAATCTGGCGGTGGGTTTGGGGGCCAAATTTATCTCCACAACCCTGCTCAGCTATACCGCCACGGGCGGAGCGGTGGACGCGGGCTTGCTGCTTTACACCACTGATCGGAATTTTACCCTTGGTCTGTCCGTACAAAACCTGGGTCAACTCTCCAGTTTTACGCAATATTCCACAGTGGAATCGTTACCTTTGGATCTTAGGGGTGGGGTGGCCTATCGGTTTCAGCCGGATAAACCCAACAATTTTTTATTGGGGCTGGATGTGGAACAATCGGGCTCGGATGATCCGGTGGTTCACGCGGGGGGAGAAGGCCGCATTAAAATTAGCGATGTTTCTCTGGCCTTGCGCGCTGGTTATAGTTTCAACCCCTCGAATCAGGATTTGGGCGGTAACGCGGGAGCTGCCTTGGGAGCGGGCATTAACTTTACAGGATTTGAATTAAATTACGCCCTCGTCCCTGAGGGGATTTTGGGCGATAACCAATGGTTTTCCCTGACATATCGTTTTGGTACGGAAGAAAAGCCGACGCCTGTTGCCACGCCGATGCCGCAAAAAATCGGGGCCATCGAAATCAATCCCCAGATCGCCAATTATCAAACGGGGTCCCTGAAACAGGCCACCTTTGATTTGAAACCCCAGGCCCGGACCGACATCAAGAACTGGACACTCGAAATTACGGACCCCAAGGGTAACGTGATTCGTTCCTATGAGGGCAAAGGCGTGCCGCCCAAAGAACTGGCCTGGGACGGTAAGGACAGCAATGGGAATGTGGTCAACGGCGGTATTTACGCGAATTATAATTTCCGTACAGTGGACGCAACGGGCCAGCAGGTTGTGGCCAGCGATCCCGTGTTTAAGGTTTCGCAGGTTTCGCCCAGGGAAGCCACGTTACTGGCTTCCGTACAGCCGCGGATGTTCGTGGCGCCAAGCTTATCCGAAACGGTTGAGCCGGTGAGCATGTTGTCCGGCCTGGTGAAGGTTCCCTATGTGTCCTTTGACTACCAAAGCTTCAAGATTAATCCGGGCTATTACGCCTATCTGGATCAGGTAGCGGATCTGATTCGTAAAAATCCAAACTCACGGGTTTATATTGACGGGCACTCTTGTGATGAGGGAACGAATGTGGATTTGATGTTCTACGCGCAGAACCGCGCGGACGCGGTGCTGAGTTATTTGGTAGAAAAGGGAAAAGTTTCTCCGGATAATCTTTATTCACGCGGTCATGGAGCCTCCATGCCGCTGGATACGAGCGATACGGATGAAGCCCACGCCAAAAACCGGCGCGTGGAAATAGAGGTTTTAATCAAATGACCATCAAGGAAAGGGCGAGAAAATTGTTAAAATCCAATCAATTTCGTTTGATCGCTGTGTTGATACCATTTCTGGGGGTTTCCGTAGCTTGCCAGTTTTTTACGGACTCCATCGAGACGGGAGCTGACCTGGACCGGGAGGGGAAAAACGCGGAAGCGATTCAGGCTTATCAAGATTATTTAAAAAATCATCCCAATACCTCCCAGGCTCCCCGAATTTATTACCGGTTAGCCAAAAACTACGAAGCTAAATCGGATTATGCCAACGCGCAGTTGTGGTATGGAATGATTCTTTCGCAATACCCCAAAACCGATGAAGCCATGCACTCGCTATTGGACATGGCGGTTCTTTACCGCGATAAACTCAAAAATCCGGCCAAGGCGCTGGAATACGATCAGAAAGCCTTTACCCAATATATGGATAACGCTCCTCTGCGCAACGCGATTCAACCCCTGATTGATGTCCAGTATCAAACGGCGTTGGCGTCATTTGTCGCCAGGGATTACAAAAAGACCGCTGAAACAGCGGAAAACATTTTTCAGGTTTATCCCATCGCTTTGATGCTGCCGGATACGCATACCCGGGTGCAAAACCTAATTGATCGGGCTCATCGGGCGCAAAGTGTAGCTGATGCAAGCGTTGATTCGATCACACTCAGTAACGAAACCCTATTTAATAAAAATGATGAAGTGGAATTCGCTCCAGACAATCCGGACGAAAAAAACATTCCCTCTCCCGATGGAAAATTAATAGCCGCCCGTAAAAAAGGATCCGATGATAAATATTATGTTTATTTAGCGAAGGCTCCCCAAAAAGGGAATAAACCCAGTTTCAAACGTCTGGGCAAAACTTCGGGCGCTTACGAACCGGCCTGGTCGCCGGATGGGAAAGAGTTGGTTTATTGCCGCATCGTTAGCAAACAGAGGCAGTTGGAACAACTCGATGTCAAAACGATGGCAACCCAAATTCTTTTTTTAACCAAAAGCACCAACCTGGGCATCCATCCGGCTTACCATCCCGCTGGAAACAAGATTGCCTATGTTTATGAGGGTAGGATTTGTTTGATTAACGCGGGTGATAAAACCCCGGTAATTTTTGACGGGTTGTCTTCCTCCGGCAATACCAGCGACGCCTACTTCAAACAATTATTGAAAACAAAACAAAAGCTTGACTATACTGCCGAATTGCAATGGTCAACGGATGGAACGATGATTCGGTTCCGTCAAACAGATAAAAAAGGCAAGTTGCTGGACGAATTGCTGTTTTTGGATGTAACTACTTCAAATAATCTCTGAAATTTTTAATAAAGAGGACGCTATGAAAAAGATGATATTAAAAGGATTTTTGGCGATTGTTATTGGGTGTTTTTCAACCATGGTGATGGCTCAAGACAGCGCCAGTGAAAAAGCCCTTTTAGCCGCTATTCAGGCGAATCCCAATGATCCAACCGCTCACTTTAATCTGGGTATTTCCTATTTCAACGAGCAAAAATACGATCTGGCGACCCCGGAATTTCAAAAATGCGTCCAAATTAACTCGAATGACACTAAAGCGAAAGAGATGTACGAAAGCAGCGCCGGTATTTCGGCTTACTTTCTTCATAATTACCCGGTCGCGGTGGATCATTTAAAAAATGCCCTCAGCATTAATCCTGAAAACCCCAACGCCAATCTTTTGATCTCGGACGCTTATGTTCAACTGAAGGATTACACCAGCGCCGAAGCGTCCTTAAAGAAATATGAAACTGTTTCGCCGGAGGGTAAAGAAAAGGCCAGCGAGATTCTTTCGAAAATCTACATGGATCAAAAACGTTACCAGGAAGCTACGGTTGAGTTAAAAAATGTAGTCGAAGCGAATCCCAAAAATTTTGAGGCCAACGAGAATCTGGGTGTCGCTTATTTTCAAATGAAAGATTACAAAGACGCGGCTCATTATTGGGAAAAAACAGTTGATATTCAAAAGGACGCGCAGACCTATAAATTTCTTGGCTTTTCTTATTACAACCTGGGTGATTTTACCGACGCCATCAGCAATTACAAAAAATCCATTGAGTTGGAATCCTCTAAACCCGCGGCAGACCAAAACTCCGAATCTCTGGGAGAGACCTACTTCAACCTAGCCGTGGCTTATAATGACAACGCTTTATACGATGACGCGGCAGACGCCTTTCAGCATGCTTTCAAAATTAATCCAAAAGATTCCAACGCGGCGGTGGGCCAGGCCCAGGCCATTGAAGCGGCAACCAATGCCCATATGGAAAAGGCCAGCAGCTATCTGCTGAACAACCAATACAGCGACGCCATTGATGAATGGCAGCAGGTTTTGAAATACCAGCCCGATAACCAGCAGGCCAAAGGTTTTATCGCTGATGCCCAAACCAAAATGAAGCCCGAAGTGGATAAACATTTCGCGGCGGGAAAAAAATACGCTAAAAAGGGAGATTCCCTCGAAGCTTTGAACGAATGGAATCTGGCGTTACAAATTGATCCCAACAATGATGATGTCAAGGAAGCCATCAAGGGCTTAAAAGCCATCAAAAAGGACAGGGTTAAGGCTTTGGTGGCGCAAGCCGAAGATTATGTTGAAGCCAAGGATTTTTCGGACGCTATCCTGAGTTTTAAGAAAGCCAGGGAAATTGATCCCGACAACAGCAAAGTTAAAAAAAGATTGAAGCAGTTATTGGGTAAACAATCCGACGAGAGCGACTCGATTTACGCCAAGGCGGAAAAAAACTACGGCAATGGCGATTTGAAAGAGGCCTTGAAGGATTTACAAGAGGCCAAACAAATTGATCCATCCGACTCGAAAATCGCGGGATTTTTATTTAAGGTTCAAAAAGATATTACGGTTAAGGTCAAGGATCTGGACTCGGACGGAACGGATTTATTTAACAGCGGAAACAAAGACAAGGCGCTGGAGAAATTCCAGGAAGTGCTGAAACTCAAATCCAACGACGACACGGCTAACGATTATGTCAAGCAATTGACCGGCCAGCAGTCGCAGGCGAAGGTGGACGCGGAAAAAGCCAAGGGTCTTTATTACGAAGGGGTTGACCTTTATATAAATGGTAAAATCAGCGAGGCCATTGGTAAATGGCAGGCCTGTCTTGAGGCCGATCCGGGCAACGTGAATGCCCAGGCAAATATCGATAAAGCCAAAGCCAAATTGCAGTCCATTGAAAAACTGAATCAAAGTTAGAATCAGTCGGTCAAAAAAACTTGGTAGGTTCCTTGTCGCGTTGATGGGACGGTTGTTTTAATTACCTTCATCCTGGGAGAAGATTTTGAGCAAGTCCAAAACCGCCATTGACCAAGTGCCCGCTGAAAAACCCGTTCTCAAACACCATCTGTTCTCCCTTCGGGTCAAGTTCATCGCTGTTTTTACCTTCTTGATTCTTCTGGTCATGGGTGTGGTCACGACCCTGATCCTTTACCAGGTTCGGCAAACCCTCGTTGAACAAATCATCAACCGGGCGGAAGCTCAGGCCTCGGGTTTGGCCACCAACAGCGTGGATGAAATGCTCAAACAGCTTTCCCAGTCCGCGACTGTTACAGGCACTGCGGCGGGAGAGGATGTAAACCTGACACTCATGCAATTCGCCAATGACGCCATGAAAGAAGGGTCGGGTTCGGCGGTCCGTGATATTCCTACGGGGTTGAATTCCTGGGAGGAACAGGTTCTTCAAACCAGCAATGTGGCTTATGGAATCATCCAAAAGTATCTTTGGCCCGATGAAGGTCAGGCCAACGGCGATATGGAATACGTCAAAATTCTGGATAAAAACGGCAAGGAGATGGCCGATAACAAAATTCAGAACGTAATGGAACATGTGGTTTACCAAAATCCGCCAGGCACCAAGGCTTTGGGGGATGAGGCGATTTTAACCCAAGCTTACAGCTCGGGTGATCGAACCTATTACGACATCGCGGCGCCCATCCTGAACACCGCCGAGGGTCATAAAGATAAAATCGGTGAAGTTCATATCGGCATGAACCAAAACACCATTAACCGCGTGGTCCGCTATGTGGCGGTTTCGATCATTCTGACCACGGTGGCGATCGTTCTTCTGGGAATCATTATCGTGATGATCTTCGTGACTATCATGATCATTCCCATCAAGCTTTTGGTTATAGGCGTTCACGCCATCTCCTCCGGCAACTTTGACCAGGTGATCAAAATTCACCGGGGCGATGAATTGGGCGACTTAACCGACGCTTTCAACGACATGGCCAAATCCCTTCGGGAAAAAGAAGTGATCAAAGGCGCTTTCTCCAAATACGTCACCAAAAGCGTGGTAGACCGGATTCTGCAGCATCAGGACGGGTTAAAACTGGGCGGCGAGAAAAAAGAAGTAACGGTATTTTTCTCCGATATCCGCGGTTTCACCCCCATGTCCGAAGTATTGAGCGCGGAAGAAGTAGTCCACTTGTTGAATGAGTATTTCACGGCCATGACCACGATTATTTTCAAATACGAAGGCACGCTGGATAAGTTTATGGGCGACGCCATTATGGCGGTTTACGGGGCGCCGATTGATATGACGGATCACGCGGAGAGGGCGGTGCTGGCGGCGATTGAAATGAGCGAGAAAATGAAGGAACTCCAGGCCAAGTGGAAGCTGGAAGGCAAAAGGGAAGTGAACATCGGTATCGGCATCAACACCGGCGAAGTGGTTGTGGGCAATATCGGCTCGAATGAAAGAATGGAATATACGGCTATCGGCGATAACGTTAATTTGACCCAGCGGCTGGAGTCGGTCGCGGAAAAAGGCCAAATATTAATTTCGGCCGCCACTTACGAAAAAGTGAAACATAAAGTCAACGCCACGGTTTTGGACCCGATCAAGGTTAAAGGGAAAGTTGAAAAAGTTCTTGCCTACAGCGTTATTGGATTAAAAGCCTGATTTAAACAAGGAAAGGTCGTTGTGATGGATTCTATTCCTACCAGTAAACGTAAAGACGAACGGTTTCCGATTCTGGCTCTGGTTCGATACCGTTTGTTGTGGTCGCCGGACGGCAGCAAGCCGGACGCGGAACTTCATAACGGCAATAACGTGATCTGGAATATCAGCCGTACGGGCTTATTTCTCGCGACCAAAAACTACACCGAGATCAAATCGATCATCGAGGTGGAATTTCCCCTGGAGGAATTTAAAGTAACACTGAAAACCGAGGCGGAAGTGGTTCGGGCGAACCATTTCAACAATCCCAATCTGGGAAAGTATGAGTACGGCATTCGTTTTACCAAAATTACTGAAGAAGCGGCCAAAATGCTGGACAAGTTTATTAGTTTGATTGAGGCCAAAAAATAGCTTTTTGTGATGAATGGAGATTCGAATGCCGGTTTTTAATATAGCGACAGTCAATGTGGAAGGGACCGACCTGGTCATGATTATTCTCGACGCGGCGTTCGGCGCCAAAAGTCCCCAGGCTCAAAACGAAATATTAATGGAATTTCAAAACAAGGCGATTGCGGCGGGTCACAAGGGCCATGTCATTCCAGTTTGGTCCAGCGCGGCGGGCAAGATCAACTTTATGGCGCCCCGCAATCTACATCCTTTTTTCAACACGATTACGCCCCAATACATCGCGGAGAACTTCCGTAAACAGCTGACCTGGTAAAAACAGGAACCTCATTCATCCGAGCCGGGAACCGATAAACTATCACCTTTACCGTTACTTACAGCTATTCCGAGGCCACCCATGAAAATTGATCCTCAAGATTATCGTGTTAAAGAAGGCAAAGTGATCGACCTGAAAAAATGGCCGACCCAAATCAAACCCTTGTGTGAAGCTAAAGAAGATTATCTCAAGGCCCAGACAAAGCACGTGGAAAGACTCAGCGAGAAACAAAGCCTGCTTTACGCGGATAACCACTATTCCATTCTTTTGATCTTTCAGGCCATGGACGCGGCGGGCAAAGACGGCGCCATTAAGCATGTGATGTCCGGGGTCAATCCGCAGGGCTGCCAGGTTTTCAGCTATAAGCACCCCAGCGCGCTGGAACTCCAGCATGACTTTCTGTGGCGCACCACCCGGGACCTGCCGGAGAGGGGTAAAATCGGCATCTTTAACCGGTCCTATTATGAGGAAGTACTTATCGCCAGGGTTCATCCCGAAATTTTAAAGGCGGAACAAATACCCAATGACCTGATCGGCGGCAAAAATATTTGGCAAGAGCGGTACAAGTCCATTGTTAATTTGGAAAACCATCTTTACCGCAACGGCACCCGGATTATTAAATTCTTTCTTCACCTTTCCAAAGAAGAACAGCGGAAACGATTTTTAAAACGGCTGGAAAAAGTGGATAAGAATTGGAAATTCAGCATCGACGACATCAAGGAACGGGCTTATTGGAAGGAATATCGAAAAGCCTATGAGGCCTGTTTAACCGCCACCAGCACCACAACCGCGCCCTGGTATATTGTGCCGGCGGATCATAAGCCTGATACCCGACTGATTATTTCCGAGATCATTCTGGATACGATGGAAAAACTGAAAATGAGCTATCCGAAACCCGATAAGGCACATCGGGAAGAACTAGAAGAGGCGTTGAGAACCCTAAAGAAAAAAGGCGAATAATTTGAAAAAGTGCCCAAAGTGCGGCGAAAAAAATCAGGATGGCGCCAAATTTTGCGGCGTCTGCGGAACGGTTTTCGCCAGGAAACAGTCTGAACTCCAATTACCCCGATTTTCGAAAATTCAGGTCATCGTCGCGGGGATCCTATTGGCGGGTCTGGTGGCCTGCGGTTTTATGTTTCAGGGCGGCGATAATCCGGACAAGGCTTCCGCTTCTCTGACGGTTGACCAGCTGGATCAAAAAGGGATCGCCGACTTTAACGCTAAAAAATACAAGACCGCCCTCAAGTGGTTTGAAAAAGCGGCAGACAAGGGTGATTTTCCCGCGATCAACTGGGTCGGTTGGATTTATGAAAACGGCCTGGGCTTGCCGACTGATAACGCTCAGGCGGTAAGCTGGTTTCACAAAGCCGCCGATAAGGGGTTCGCCCCTTCGGAAACCAATCTGGGCTGGTGCTATCAAAATGGGCTGGGAGTAACAGCCGATATTCAGCAAACGATCAGCTGGTATCAAAAGGCCGCCGCGCAGGGAAACGATTCGGCTGAAATTAATCTGGGTTTTTTATATGAAAAAGGCACAGGTGTAGCCCAAAACGATAGCGAAGCGAAAAAGTGGTACAAGCTGGCCGCCGATCACGGCAGTCAAGAAGGTAAGAGTAATTTGGATAGATTAGAAGCCAGCCAGATTCATTTGAATGACGTGATACATCCCCTGGCGGCGGGACAATAGTTAAATCTGAATAATCTTGTTTTTGTGGTCCAGGTAATCTTTTAACACATATTGGGTCAGTTTGTCCGGGGCGGGGAAGATCAGGCGGCCCTTGTTGACGCGATGCATTTTTTCCAAAAACTCGCCCTCGCCGAAATAATTCATCTCAAAATCATTTCCCATGACAAAGGTATTGATGGTGATGTTCTCGTCAGTCACCGCCTTTACTTCCCGCAGGGTGCGGTCAAAGGTGCGTTCGTTAGGCGGGTAAGTGAGATAGAGAAATGAGTCTTCGTAAAAGGCTGTGGGGGCACCATCGGTGATCAGCAGAATTCTTTTGTTTTTCGTGTCCGAGTTGGACAAAAGCACCCGGGCCAGTTCCAGTCCCTTTTGCAGATTGGTGAAATGCTCCGGTATTAAATCCTTACTACGAGGACTGACTTCCTTGGAGTAATCAATGCGCATATTCACCGCTCCGCCCATGATGGTCACGGGTTTGGGAGCGAGCTCGGGAATGGCGCCCACCGAAATTTGTTTGGCGAAGGTGGAAAAGGTAATGAAGTATAGTTTGTCTTCGGGGTATTCGGTGCGGATCAAAGCGTCCAGGGCCAGGGCCAATTTTTTGGCGTTGAAAAAACGACCCTCGCGGGACATCGAACCGCTCTGGTCGATCAGCATCACAATCGCGCTGGAAGCCGCGCCCTTGGTCTGGTGTACCATAAAATCACGGCTGTCGATGCGGATTTTTCCGTTCGTTTTTTCGGTTGTGCCCAGCTGCCGGATGGCTGAATTCAAAAGACTGGATGGCAGATCCAGCGAACTGAGCGAATCGCCGAACTCGTAGGGCTGGGTGGTGGTCATTTCCACGTTGCCGTCGCCGGTGTAGGTGGCGTGGTGGCGGCCGATGCCGTCGGTAAAAAGCCGAGAGAAAACTTCCTTAAGGGCTTTTTCACCGATTTTTCGGGCGGCTCCAGGCGTGATTTTATACAGGTTCGAGTTCTCATCGAAATCCACGTCGCCGGTGGCCTTTAAGGCCTCGGTAAACTTTTGGCGTACTTCTTCCCGCTTGGCTTCGAAGGCTTGGGCCGCTTCCTCGCCCAACAGGTCTTTTAGCTGTTCCACGTCCATATTAAAAAGATCGCCGTGTTCCACAGCGTCCATCAGTTTATCCTCCAGCTCGTCCAGCATTTGAAGCTTGTCCTGAAGCCGTTCGGCCTCCGAAGGATTGAGATTTTTTTGACCCGTAAAAGAATGTTCCTGATTGAGCTGGGAAAGTGAATTCATCTGCTGAATGAGTTGAACCAGTTCCATCAGCAGGGGCCGGGCGGCTTCGCTATTTTTGTCCTTGTTACGGGATAACTGCCAATCAACCGTGTAGAGAAGAGAAGGGTTGCGCTGTTTTAAACCGTCGTCCAGCCGTTGGGAGAGAAGTTTGTCTTTCAGCTTTGCCATCAGCTGTTCGACCTCAATGGACTTTCGGCGGATAGTTTCTTCCAGTTTAGTCAAAAGGTCGTCAATCCGGTATTGGCTCAAAATGTCCTGTTTTTGCTGGTCAATTTTATCCAGAAAACCCTGTATCAGCTCGTCCAGTCCGCCCACTTTCAGAAACTCGTTATAGGGCAGGCCTCTTTCCTGAAGGTGTTTCAGGGCTTCGTCAAACGAAACGTGGTACTGCATCATCAATTCCTTCACGGCGTTGATGAGCTCTTCCACCGTGAAAGGCGGTTTTTCAGGTTCGTGCCATTCGGAATAATCATGAGTTATCATTTTGAGTCCTTAAACCTTTTTTACCACCAAGGCACCAAGGGCACCAAGAAAGGCAAAAAGATTTTGGTTACACCTTAAATCAAAAAAGTCTTTCGTCGTTCTTGGTGCCCTTGGTGCCTTGGTGGTTAACTTGTTTATTCCTTTTTCTTTTTCGCCGTGGCGGGGGCCTGGTAATCCATCATTTCCCCCACTTTGTTTCTCGAAAGCTTGCCGGTCAGGTGCAATCCTTCCAGCACAAACTCCACACAAGAAGCCTGATAGGCTTCGGAGTTTTTACCGTTCAGGTGATGCACTGGCTCCCATATCTGCGGCAGTTGGGAAATAACCGCTTTGTATTCGACCGAGGGGGTTAATTCCGAAACACGGATATGTTTATCGCCGGCCAGGTCGGGATTGACAACTTCGAGTTGGGCCTTTTCCATATGCTCTTTAAAAACCTGTCCAATGGCCTTGTCCATGATCTTGCTGAAGACCTGAAACTCGTTGACGGTTTCCTCACGAAAAGGGTCCAAATCGATTTTTCCGGCAGAAGAGGTGTAAATATAGTTGAGGTCCGACATACGTGGCACAGCTTCGGTCTCACCCAAGATATAAGCCCGGCGGCGGGCGTTGGCGATCATGGTTTCATAATTGGCGATCGACAAACGAGCGGATACGCCTGATTTTTGATTTACATAGGGGCTCTTACGGGCCTCTATGGTGATCTGTTCGATAATTTCGGTCATGAAATCCGGTACGATCACCTTCACATCATCGCTCTTCGGCACCAGCGCTTCCTGATGAATGATCTTGATACCCAATTCGCGGGTCAAGGGATAGTGGGTTCGGATTTCAGCCCCAATACGGTCCTTCAACTGGGTGATGATTTTACCCGCCCGGGTGTATTCCTCCGGGTTGGCAGTAAAGAGCAAGATCAAGTCCAAATCAAAACGAATAGGATAACCTCTAACCTGAATATCTCTTTCTTCCAGAATGTTAAAGAGGGCGACCTGCACCAGATATTCCAAATCGGGAAGTTCGTTGACCGCAAAAATGCCCCGGTTCATACGGGGAATAAGACCAAAGTGAATGGCTTCTTCGCTGGCTAAAGGATTGCCTGCCGCTACTTTAGCCGGGTCCAAGTCACCGATAAGGTCGGGGATTTTAGTACCGGGCGATAAACGTTCACCATAACGACCTTCGCGTCCAATCCATTCAATTTCCAGCTGGTCGCCCTGGGCGGCCAGTTTTTTGCGGCAGACGGAGCATATGGGGTGATAGGGATGGTCATGAATCTCACAGCCTTTGACAATGGGAATTTCCTCGTCCAAAAATTGAACCAGCGACCTCATGATTCGGCTTTTGGCCTGACCCTTTTCCCCTAAAAGCACAATGTCGTGGTGGGAAAGAATCGCATTGATCAGCTGGGGCAGCACGGTTTCCTCGAAACCGTGAATCTGCCCGAAAAGTGGTTCACCTGAACGGAGCTTTTTAAGAAGGTTTCGTTCCAGTTCCTCTTTCACGGTGATATCCGGATATTGAGAAGTTTTCAGTTCGCCCAGGGTTGAGGGTTTGGAAGACATGGAGATCCTTTAATTATGATTGATAGAGACATTGTAGAAGCCTTGGAAAGGGATAATCAATAGCTGGGGAATTGGCCCAATTGTGTTCCAATTGAAGCCTTTTTGAATTAGGCTTTGTGCTGATGATTTCAACCACCACAAAAATTCCATCAAAATCCCATTCGCTCTCTTTGTCCAAACCATGGACTGGCGAAAAACTTTATTTTAAGGGTGATGATTATTTTAAGGATGTTCTGAAAGCGATCCAGACCTCCAAACAAAGCATCGATTTTGAGGTTTATATCTATGAAAAGGGAGTTTTGGCCGATCGGATAACCGAAGCGCTTCGGGAAGCTTCGAACCGGGGGGTTAAGGTGCGGTTGATGGTGGATGGAGTGGGTTCGCCCGACGCGGACGCGGATTATGGCCAAAAGCTGATCAAGGGCGGGGCTGAGTTTAGGATTTACCATCGGCTTCCCTCGTTTTTCATGGTGGCTACGGGGATATTCGGATTCTTGCTCAGAAAAAATATCATGCACCGGCTGAGGATTTCCTGGTTTCAGATGAACCGCAGGAATCACCGGAAATTGGTGATAGTGGATCAACAGAGGATTTGGATGGGCGGTTTTAACGTATCGGATCACCATCTGGAATCGGTGAAGGGAAAGAACGCCTGGCGCGACACCGGATTGGGGCTTTCGGGGGTAAAAGACAAGGCTTTTCATCTGGCCTTTGAGATCGCCTGGAACGAGAGGATTGACCGGTCTCAATGGAAGCTCGCGCGGAAAGAACTCATTACATGGCTGTCCCGCAGGACGGCGAAAGACGCGGTTCAGGTGAACGCGGCTCGAAGGCTTCGCCATCAGTTTCACAAGGATTTACTGGAGCGGTTGAGGACGGCCCGCAAACGGATCTGGGTGACCACGCCCTATTTTGTTCCGACCCTTCCGGTTTTTCGGGCGCTCATCCACGCGGCCCTTCGGGGGTGCGATGTCCGCCTGGTACTTCCAAAAGAATCGGATGTCCCCATGGTTCGCTGGGTTTCGATGAGCTTTTTTCATTCGTTATTGAAGGTGAAATGCCGGATTTTCGAGTATCAAAAAAGCATCCTTCACGCGAAAACCCTGGTGGTGGATGACTGGGTTCTGGTGGGGTCCAGCAATTTTAATCACCGAAGTTTTTTGTTCGATCTGGAAGTGGACGTGGTTCTGCAAAGAACCGGGTCTTTGAAAATTCTGGAGCGCCAGTATCAGACGGACTTTCAACAAAGTCGTGAAGTGGTTCTGGCGGATGTGAAACTTCGGCCTTTTTGGAGCCGGTTTTTAACCTGGCTGGTTTTTGGGTTGAGGCGTTGGTTTTGAAAAACGACTGGTTTTTTTAGAACCTGATTAGGCTTTGGTTTGGTCGCCCTCGTTGGTTTTTACGGCTTCCTGCAATAAAAATAAGTATCCCCATTGATTACCGTCGGGGCCGACGCCAGTGGCGCTATCTAAACGGAACCTTCTTTGCATGTAATTCCATTCCACGTCGATGTATTCGCGTTTCAATTCCTGGCGGTCAACCAGAGCCAATGCCATTCTATCGCCTATCTTCCCCAAAGGGTTATCAAGGAGGTTGTTGAGATGAATATGAAGCAAACTTCTTGGATTTATCTCTAAAATTTTTCCCACACGGGCGTTTACAAAAATAATGGAAGTATCTTTGCCAACGGCAATGGCTCCGATGGGCATGGTATCCAGCACGTTTTTAAGGCTGGCGGCATATTCCATGGCCATCTGATCGCCTTCCCGCAATTTTTCACTCAATAAATTGGCTCTTCTTGCCAGGTCCATGACTTCTTTATCTTCCTGAACAGTACGGTAAGCCAGATAACCCGAATGGATGGAAACCACGAAAAGCAGGGCGCAGGACAATAATAAAACGGGATCCAGAAAGTTAGTGGTTTCGGTTTTTAGAATGAGGTAGAGATAAAGACCAATGACGGCAAAAGCTACCACGATGGCGCGACCGACCGATTGACTCATCGCCGAAATAAAGAAGGTGAAAAAGATAATAATCAGGAGATTGGTCTCGAAATGATCGAAAAGAGAAACGACACCGATGAGAAAAACCGAATCCATCAAAAAGATAATGTACTGGAAACGGATTTTCTTGAAACTGGCCTCATCGAGGTAAAAAAAGGGGACAAACGAAAGCGCTAAAAGAGAAGAGTAAATAATGACGAGGACTTTATCGTCTGGATGATCTTGGAAATAAAGAAAAACGAAGCACAAAAGGACTAATGCCATGAGCATTCGGATTAAAAAAATATTCTTTTTGACGAGGGGTGTGGCTTGTTGCAATTCGTTCATAAGTTCTGACAGTCTTCCTTTTAACCGATATTTTCCAGACAACCGGCTCAATAACAGTCGTTTATTGTATCGTCTCTCAGCTTCTTCCACCATAAGTCTAAATTTCAGGTTCTGGGCCAACTGTATCAGATGAAAAGTTCCTGTGATTCACGGCGGAAGTGATACTGAGAGGATATCTCGGTTAGCTGTATCCGCTTAAGCATTTCAATCAGATAGATGATAAGGTTTTTGGAAGATCGGCCCCGGGAGTGGGGCAAAGAACTTCAACGGAGAGGTTTAAAAAGCATTGATCAACAAGCGTCCCCAATAAGGCGGTCCAACCACGGTTCTTCTGGTTAGGTGGTTAACTAAGGATTCATCAATCCTTTTCGCCGAATTTAGAAAGAAACAAGTTTTGCAAAGCTCTTTCCGCGTCTTTCGCATCCTCGCCATCGAAGACTAAGGTTAATTCAGAGCCGTAACTCGCCGCCAAGGTCATCAGGTTGATGATGCTTTTGCCATTTACGTGACCATCGCCGTATTTCACCAATATCCGGCATTTGAATTTGGAAGAGGTTTTTACGAATTCGGCCGCCGCTCTGAGGTGTAAACCCAAACGATTCATAATTTTTAGTGTTTTTGTGATAGCCATTTAAATCCTCCATTCCGCTTAATCAAAAAGAAACCTAGGGGTGAGTAAGATTAAAAACAGTTAAAGTGATTAACGCGGCTGTCGGGAGTTGTAAAACGATTGAGTCGGCAAAGAGACAGTCACTGGATGATAAATCAACGATCTAAAACTAAGCCAATTATAACTCCATATTTCCTCTCCCGGTTAGTTCCGAGAATGAGCGAAAAGGGGCATTTTTATTGGGAATTGATGGTGTAATGAAGAATTAACATTAGCTTTAAACGGCTCGAGATGTCTGCTGGCAACGGCGCTTTGGACACAAAATAAGGAGGGTAGAATAATTTGTGAAATGTTTAAGAAGCGATAATGGAAATCAAACCAATTCGTTGCGATGCTATTTGCGCTATCACGATGGCTATCGCACTCCCTCAAACTAACCTTCCGTTTCAGACTGCGGAGAGATGGTTTGTCTCTTCGCACGACCAATTTTAATCAGAGAATCATACCATAAAATAAAGGCTGGTTTTTGTTCAAAAGCGAGGAAGGTTTTGGGGTAAGGGGTAGTAGAATTGGCCGCGTTTTAAAAAAGATAGGGAGGTGGAATATGTTTCCTGCGGCGGGCATGGGCTATTCAATCGTTGGTTTGATTGTTTTGGTTGTGATTTTCTTCATTTGCCGGAGTTTGATTCTTTGGTATTGGAAGATTGATAAAATCGAACAGCATCTCGCGGCAATTCGTTCGGAGTTGGAAAAGAGAAATTAGACACTAACAATAGCGAAGCGGGGTTTTATGAAAATTAAACTGATAAAACAGAAAAGCTTAGCAGAGCGATTGATTCACCCTCCGGTCAATCGGGCGTCTTATTCGGATCGAACGGCCTGGATATTGGCTTGTTGTTCTCATTTGGCTTACGCGAAACTTTCCCAATTAGCACCCGAACTTTCGAAATTCGATTTGAAACTGAAGCAAAAATTCTTCTGCGACGAAAATGAAAACTTCGCCTATCTGGCTGTTCATCCTACCTACGCGGTTTTGGCTTTTAAAGGTACGGTCCCCAGCGAATCTCAAACCGTCAAGACGGACGAAGATTTTAAAATGGTACGTGCTAGATATGGTGAGTTTCACCAGGGTTTTATCGATACCTATCGCAAAATGGCGCCTGCCATCGAAAAAGCTTTAGCCCAATTGGACGTTCCTATTTACATCACCGGTCATAGTCTGGGCGGCGCGTTGGCCTTAATTTCTGCGACTTTCATCAAAGACCAGGACCATTTGGCGGCCTGCTATACCTATGGCTGTCCCAAAGTAGGTAATAGCCAATTTGCTGACCATCTATTCAAAGTCCCCGTTTACCGCTGTGTTCACCACGCCGACATTGTTCCCGCGGTTCCGTTTTATACCATGGGTTTCCGCGACTATGGCGATATGCGCTATTTGTCCGATGACGATAAAGTTTGCGGGGGAAGTCAGGCTTTTTTCCGCCGTCTGATAGCGATCAGCAACCCTTTCAATTGGCTCGATTGCATCAATGATCACGCCATTGCGAATTATATGCGCATTCTTCACCGCTTCGCGGAGGAGAGGAATCGGTAGAGTTTGATGTATAGATTTAAAGTGTCAAGCGTTGGCTGCCTTATCAATTATAAAATCATGAAAATCTACGCTTCCTAAATGATGAGGGGTGGTTCCATTTCCCCTTTGAATTGTGATGACCGAGCGGTCACTACGTACGGGTTGCCCTCTCTTGAATCGACTCTTAAGTTTCCCTGAATTAGTCCGTTAGGTTTCCGGAAAACAGTAAGCTTTAGCATGATTATTAGCTGATTTTCTTTTGCCGGAAAATCGTTATGCTAACGCGATGATCATTCAAGATTTCAAGTCATTCCTTGTCAAACACATACTCATGACTTCCAATTTGTTAGTGGGAGGCTTGTTGTGCCTTTACCTGGATGTCTATTACCTTCAGACCCATCAGAATTATTATTTAGACCTTTTACAGGCGTTAGTGGCTTGCGAGGTTTTGGTGATGAGTTTTTATTTAGGTCTAAAACTCAGGAAAACCAAATTAAATGTGACCTCGTTGAAGGCGGAAGAGGAAAGATTAAAACTGTTCACGCAGATCATGGAAGAAGCCATTCTTATCCGGGACGGCGAGACGGTGGTGGAAGTTAACGATGTTTCGGCCCGCATGCTGGGTTATGAGATATCGGAAATGATAGGCCGGAATATCTATCAATTTATGGCGCCGCAATCGGCGGAAGAAAATAAATTGTGGATAAAAAAAGGATATCCTTCTGACAATTTTGAGCTCACCGCCAAACGAAAAGATGGAACCACCTTTCCCATTCTGGTTCATGGGCGAAACATTACTTATAAGGGCCGCCCCATGCGGCTTTCCTGCGGCTGGGATATCACGGAACTGAAAAATATGCAGGAGGCGGTTCAGAAAAGCGAAGACAGGTTTAAACAATTCGCCGAAGTAACCAGGGAAGGCATCATGATCCATGAAAAAGGCGTCATTGTGGACGTGAATCAGGCTTTGGCCGATATGGTGGGAAAGTCGCTTTCAGATTTTATTGGGGCGGACAGTCTTTTTTTTGTGGATGAGAAATCTGCCGACCTAATCAGAAAATATAGAAGCGGCGCGCTTTCGACTCTGCCCTCCGAAATCACGCTTCGCCATTCAAACGGGAAGTTGATTCGGGCCGAGACCTACGCGACTGATATTTTATGGCACGGTCGAAAGGCACGAGTCGTACGTATTTGGGATTTTACGGAACGTAAAAAGATTGAAAAAGCTTTGCTGGAAAGTGAGGAACGATTTAAGCGATTCGCCGAAGTAACAAAAGAGGGCATTTTTGTTCACGATAACGGCGTCATTGTGGACGCCAATCAGGCTCTGGCTGACATGCTGGGCTATACTGTTGAATACATGATTGGTAAAAACAACAGTGAATTTTTGGATAAAGAATCCAATGAACGAGCCCTTAGTTTTCGTGAGGTTGGCTATCCTGTCGAGCCCTATGAAGTGACGCTCAGGCGGAAAAACGGGACCTTTATCCCGGTTGAGGTTCACGGCGCCGGGTTTAGTTTTAACGGTAAAGATTTAAGAGTCGCCAGATTGTGGAATCTCACGGACCGCAAAAAAATGGATGAGGCCCTGCTGGAGAGTCAGGAGCGGTTTAAACGGTTCGCGGCGGTGGCCAAAGAAGGGATCGAGATCCACAATAATGGGATCATTGTGGACGCCAATCAGGCCCTGGCGGACATGCTGGGCTTTACGGTTGAGGAAATGATTGGAAAGGACATCAGGAATTTTTCCGACGAAAAGACAAATGAGTTCGCGTTTAAATTTCGCAAAGAAGGCTACCCGGATACTCCTTATGAAATAACTCTCCGGCGAAAAGATGGAACCTTTATACCGGTTGAGGTTCATAGCGCGGGCTTCAGCGAGGATGGCAAAAAAATGAGAGTCGCCAGTCTGTGGGATATTACGGCCCGGAAAAAAATGGAAGAGGCGTTAAAGCAGTCGGAACAGAGTTTTCGCAATTTGATCGAAAAGTTTCCCGATGGAGTGATGATCCGGTCTTTGGAAGGTCAAAAGAATCTGGTTTACGTGAACGAGAGTATTCTTCAGTTTCTGGGTTACGCCGAAGAAGAGCTGATGGCCAAACAAGCCAACGAGATAATTCATCCTTCCAGTTTCAGGGATGTCGAAAACCGCAGGACGCGACTACTTTCAAAATCGGCCTACAACCCGGCAGAGGAAAAAATGTTTATCCGCAGGGATGGCACGACCGCTTACGGCGAAGTGGTCAGCTTTTTGGTTCATTTCGAGGGCAAACCCATGGCGGTTATCGTGGTCCGTGATCTGACGGAACGGAAAAAATCCGAAGAAGCCCTTAAAAAATCCGAGCAAAATTTTAGAAACCTGATCGAAAGATCCCCCGATGGGGTTCTGATTCATACGCTGGATGAAAATCCGAAAATAGTTTATATCAACGGCGCCATGATGAAACTGGTCGGCTATCAGGCGGATGAATTGATCGGCCAAAAAGCCGATTATTTTGTTCACTCCAGGCATGTTCCTGGGGTTCGGGAAAGAATCGCGAAAATGAAATCGAAGGAGGAATACAATCCTCCCCAGGAAAAATTGCTGATCCGTAAGGATGGAGAACTGGTTTACGCCGAAGTGGTCAGTTTTTTGATTCATTATGAGGGTGTGACCATGGCGGCGGTCTGGGCCCGCGATTTAACCGAACGGAAAAAATCCGAAGAAGCGCTGATGAAACTGGAGCGTCTTTCCACCATTGGGGAAATGGCAGCCGGCATGGCGCATGAGATACGCAATCCTTTGGCGGCTATTTCGAGCGCGGCGCAGATTCTGAAGCGTAAAAAGATTAAAGAGGACAACGGCCAGCTGGAAACTATTTTGGGACAGTCCGACCGTCTTGAAAAACTGGTTCGGGACACCCTGGATTACGCCAAAACGGGGGCGGGACTTCCCCATGAGTCTTTTACCATGAAACCGGTTTTGGAAAACGCCCTGAATTTGAGCCAGATACAGTTTGGGCCCCTGAGTAAAAGTGTGAACATTCTTTGGGATGTATCCCCGGAAGATATCCCTCTCAAGGGGGATTCGGGCCGGATCCAGCAAATTCTAGTCAATTTGATTTTAAACGCTTTTCAAATCATGGTGAGTGAAGGGGTCATTATCTTGAGTCTGCACCGCGATAAAGATTTTGTTTTGGTGCGTGTGGCGGATAACGGACCCGGCATCTCCGACGCGAATATGAAACGGATATTTGAGCCTTTTTTCACGACTAAAAACCACGGTTCGGGTTTGGGGCTGGCTTTGAGCCAGCGTATCGCCCAGGAACACGGCGGACAGATTAAAGTAGAGAGACTCGCGCCGAGGGGAACGGCTTTTATCCTCCAACTTCCCCTGAACGGAGAATCAAAATCATGAAAATACTTTTAGTGGACGATGAAAAACCGATTCGGGATATGCTGACGGTTTTTTTGGATGACCTGAAGTATGAAGTGAAGTCCGCTGGAACGGTCGCGGAGGGATTGGAAAAAGCCTGGTCCTATAAACCCGATACCATTCTTTTGGACGTCAATCTGCCGGACGGCACCGGATTGGATTTTTTGCGCCGTTTTCAGGAAGGTAAAGGAGAAGCCTCGGTGGTATTGATCACCGCTAATGTGGATGTAAAGGTCGCGGTGGAGGCCATCAAACAGGGAGCGGAAGATTATCTGGCTAAACCCCTCAATCTGGATGAGTTGGAAATTATTTTAAAGAAACTCAATGAGAAGCGGGGCATGAGGCGGGACCTGGCGGCGCTAAAAGCCCATCAGAAAGCTGTCTATCAGAGGGATTACCTTTTTCTTTCCAATCCGGCCATGCAAAAGGTTTATGAGCAAATCGAGCAGGTAGCGGAACAGTCCTCAGTGACGGTGCTGATCACAGGGGAAACGGGGACGGGCAAGGAACACGCGGCGAAATTAATTCATGTGTTGTCCGCCCGTACGGCCTCGCCGTTTTTGGAACTTCACTGCGGGGCAATGCCCGAAACGCTGATGGAAGCTGAGTTGTTTGGTTATGAGCAAGGGGCTTTTACGGACGCCCGCCGAACCAAACCAGGACTTTTTGAAGTGGCCAACGGAGGAACGGTTTTTCTGGACGAAGTGGGTGAACTGCCCATGACCGTACAAACCAAACTGCTGAAAGTATTGGAACAAAAAACCATCCGGCGACTGGGTGGTATTCAGGAAAACAAGATTAACGTGAGGGTGGTAGCGGCCACTAACCGCGACTTGAAGCAGGAAGTCCAGGACGGCCGTTTTCGGGCTGATCTTTATTACCGGTTGAACGTGGTGAATATTGTGTTGCCTCCTTTAACGTCGAGGCCCGAGGACGTGGAAGGATTGGCCCGGTTCTTTTTCGCGGATTTTTCCAAGGAATTTAACAAAAAATTAAGGCCTCTTTCGGATGAGCTATTAAAAGCCTTAAAAAACTACCATTGGCCCGGGAATGTGAGAGAACTTAAAAACGCGATGGAAAGAGCGGTACTCACCACGATGGGGCAGGCGCTAACCCTCAAAGATTTTCCTCCTGAAATTTTTGATCCAGTGGTTCAGCCGAAAACAGCCGAGGGGAAGAAGACCGCCCTCAATCGTGAAGACGCTGAAAAGGAAAATATCCGTCAGACGCTTTTGACATTTAAGGGCCACAAAACCAAAGCGGCGGAATATTTGGGCGTGAGCCGAACCACCCTGCTGAGCAAAATAAAGAAATACCATCTCAATTAAAATCAGTCCTTTTTGTCATCGCGAGCCGTGAACTACACGGTGAAGAAATCTTAGGTCATGGGTTGTTGGCCATGTTGAGTAAAGGTAATTTGAAACTTTGATTACTTCGTCGTAGGGATTTATATGTTTCCTCAAACAACCGCCGGTAGTCATGAATATCTGAAACGGCAGGGAATTTTACCGGAAGGTTTTAAAAGCCTATCAACTCCTTAAAACTCGACCTACTCCGTGAATAATTTTAAAGATTTTTACGGAAGCAACGGAGTGGCTCGGAGTTAAGTATGTAATTCCCGTCCTTTAGCTGAATTTTCGATAACCATTGGTTTTACCATTGTATAAATCGTCCAATTGTTGGACAAACGACCAATAATTGGACACCATTTGCCCCATCTTTTTTTAAAAACCGATCTTTTTCCTTTGAAACACAATAAATCCTTTTGGCATACCCTTTGCACTATCAGACTGATAGATGTTGGATTTAGTTCCAAGGATTGCCATGACAGTTTATGTTTCTGTACCCGAACCGTCAGATCAGATTCCCCAGAGTGAATTAAATGGAGTTTTGAAAAGCGTAGATTCGGTTTTGCAATCTTGGGCAAATTTACCCTCTCAATACATTGGGATGCCGGCGGAAGGTCCTGCCGCCCTGCCTTTAGAGTTTTCTATCAGGTTTTCCCATCCTTTTTCAGTTTTTTTAAATGTTCGAACCACCCGTGAAATGGCTCAAGCCATGATTCGCTCGATCAGGGGACAAACCTTATTTCCTATTTCGGAAGAGGAAATTTTCAAGGAATTCGCGAATCTTATGAGCGACCGTTTGATGACATATCTTTGGGGAAATAACAGGCGTCCTTTTAAATCCGAGGAGCAATTTTTTTCAGTGCCCGAAAACTGGCCTCAAGGCGAAGCGACCGCCTGCGGCGCTTTTATTGTCGAAAATCTTCCGATTGAAGTCCGGCTTTGGACGGAATCAAAACGACAAGAGCGGAGATGACCCCAAACCACCATTTTGTCGATGGGAAATTCCTCACGTTTGATTTGAATCACGAGGAATACGCCATCTCCCTGGGCAAGGTCCTGGAAATCGTCGGGGCGAAAGGGATTTTGGATTCGGACCATGAGGAGCCATGCCTGCGGGGTGTGATTTCCATTCGAGACCAGAGGGTGCCGGTTTTAGACTTGCGCTGCCGGTTTGGTTTTGAGCCGAGAGCGAAAAAAGAAGACTCCGCGGTTTTGATAACCGTTTTTGAACCGGAGCTATTCAAGGTGGGTCTGGTTGTGGATTCGGTGCGGCAAGTGATGCATATACGGACGGGTATTTTGGAAAAGCCCCTGACCGTAAAGGAAGATCCCCGGGCTGAGTTTATTTGGGGGCAGGTTGACGTTGAGGGACGAAAAATCATGATTTTGAATTCGGATAAATGGGGACAGTATCTGAGGCCTTTAAGTTCAGTTTGAGATACGGGAACCAATTCCAGTTAGAAGAGAACAATGTCTTTTAAAAAACCTCCGGCTTTTTCAAAATCGGATCTCCAGCGAGGATTCGAAGTTCTTAATCAATTGTGGAATCGCAATTTAATTCCCGAAGATCTGGAACGCCATTACTTCCTTTACTGGTTCGTCGTTTGCGACGGCAACATTATTCGGGCCGCCCGGGCGCTTCAAATTCACCGCAATACCATTCAGTGGCATTTTGTCAATTTTGGTTTCGGCAACAAGGCGCTTGTCTTGCGCCGTTTCTGGAAAAGGTTGATAGCGGAAAACAAGAAAGCTTCTTTTGAATCGAATTTTTTAAAATTCCAGCGTCAGTTCAATGGCGAAAAGAAGTTCACCAGGGAAGAAAATAAGATTTTGACCTCACTTTGGAAAACCAGATTCCCGTTTAAAACCCTCGCCGCCCATTATTTGCTTTGGACGTTAAGGGCTGAAAAACCTAAAGATTGGGTTCTGGCAAAACTAGACTACTCAAACCGACACCGCCTTCGTCGTTTAACCTCCATACTTGATTCGGGAACAAGGGATGGTTTCTGGCTGGAGTCTCTCAAACCCAACTCGAAGGAAATTTATTCCCTCCGTTACCGCAAAATTCTTTCAAAGTCTAAAAAATAAGGATCCTTTGCGGCATGAACCGGCCTATCATTTTGGTTTGACCCGATTTAAATTAAGGTCTTAAGTCAGAACATTTCCACTTTCGGTTAAAATGAGCAAAGAATTTCCGAAAGGTGATGACATGACTTCGAATGATTTAATCGGCCAATGCACGGTTGTTCTCGAGGCGGGAACCGATCCCTCTGTTTTAACCGCCAAGCTGAATCAGGTTTTCGCCCAGGGCGAACCTTTTCCCGCGAAAATTATTCTATTTTTTTCCGCGGGCCAGCTTCTTGCCGAGATTCCGAAATTTCCGGATGACGTTGAAGTTAAAGGTTTTTCTGGCCCTGTTTTAAACCTTAAAGATCTAATTACGACGGCCTTTTTTGCCTATCTGCCCGTGAACGCGCCCTATTCACGCCCCTGGTTAGAGGGGATTGAAACGGGAACGGCTTCGATTCGTCCCTGGATTCCGGTGGAGACAATTAACGAAACCGAATGGGTTAAACAGGTTTACGCGGACCTGGGATGGATATCGACGCCCGATGTTTTTAAAAAGGGTATAGAGCTTTTGTCTTTTCTCGGTTTGGAAAGGTTTTCCACAAAGCCGGGCTTTCATCCCGCTTGTTTTTCAGCGCCGGCGGTTAAGACGGCGAAAGACAATAGAATTCGATCGGAATTTACCCGCCTGTCTTTTCAATCCCGGATTTTAGCGCTGGTGCCTTATTACAACTGCGAGGAGTGGCTGGAACAGTGTTTGGATTCACTGGTAAATCAAACTCACGCGCCTCAGGCGGTCGCGGTGCTGGACGACGCTTCGGCAAAGCCGCCCCTGGAAATCGTGAAAAGATTCCCGAAAGTCACTTTATTGAGGTCTTCTGAAAATGTGGGACCTTACCGGCTTTTGCAATCCGCGGTCGAACGAACCGAATTTGACGGGTATCTGTTTCAGGACGCGGACGATTGGTCCAGCCGGGACCGTTTGGAAAAATTACTGGAGGAAGCGGAACGCACTGACGCTGAATGGATAGGCACCCAGGAATTGATGATCCTGGAAAACTCAATTTACGCGATCCGGTATCCTTTGAAACTTAACTCCCTTCGTCAAACGCCGCTCAGCCATCCCTTCTGTTATCCCAGCAGTCTGATCTCGAAAAAGTTTTTAACGCGGCTGGGCGGATTTGCCTCGGGTTTGCGTTTCGGCGGTGATTTGGAATTGATTAATCGGGCATTGTGGACAGACAAAGTTAGAAATTTGGACCGCTATTGTTATTTCCGCCGGATCAGAAAAGATTCCCTCACCACTTCAGAAACTACGGGGTTGGGCAGTCCTGCCCGGCAGGAAATCGGTTCACAAATCGCGGCGAGAAAAGAAGAAAACAAAATTTTGGTTTCAAAAGGGTCCGCGCCCAACATGGAGCCCTTAACCATCGCCAAGCCTGTCGTCTTTGAGCGGTTGACTGGACCGATGTTGTGAAAAAATGAACTCCGTGGTGAAATAGATTTTGATGATGAGTAATTCCAAAAACTCCTTAAAACTCGGCGTACTCCGTGAATGATTTAAAATTTTTCACGGAAACAACGGAGTAATAGGGAGTTAAGTATATTATTCCCGAAATTTTAATAAAAATGGCTTTCACTCTGTGTACTCTGTGAACTCCGTGGTGAAATAGGTTTTCGAAGTGGAAAGAATAGTTATGGAACCGATGATCGAAGTTCGCGATCTATGCAAAAGGTTTAAGGATGTCCAGGCGGTTCAGAACGTTAGTTTTGACGTAAAGGCTGGGGAATGTTTCGCCCTGCTAGGCCCCAACGGGGCGGGTAAAAGCACCACCATTAAGATACTCATCACCCTACTCTCGGCAGACTCCGGAGAGGCCAAAATCAACGGTTTTTCCATAAAAACGGCCCCTTCCCCCATTCGGGAGTCCATTGGTTATGTTCCCCAATCCTTATCGGTAGACGGCGCTTTGACCGGCAGGGAAAACCTGATGATTTTCGGCAAACTTTATGGATTGAGCGGCGCCGAACTCAAAGAAAGAGTTCCGCAAATTTTAAAGATGATGGATTTGACCGATTCGGCCAACCGGCCCGTAGCCCATTATTCGGGCGGAATGATTCGGCGGCTGGAAATCGGCCAGTCGATTTTGCATCATCCCGCGGTGGTTTTTTTAGATGAGCCCACTGTTGGTCTGGACCCGATCGCGCGCAACACGTTGTGGGGACACATTCGTGATCTGCGAAAACAATACGGAATGACTTTGCTGTTAACGACACACTACATGGAAGAAGCCGAAGTGTTGTGCGACCGCATCGCCATCATGAACCATGGACGCATTGAGGTGATGGGTACTCTGAATGAGCTGCGCAAAAAAGCAAAAATGCCTAAAGCCAGTATGGATCAACTGTTTGTTCATTTCGTCGGGCCTTCTGAATCCGGTGAGCAAGGAGGAATAGCCAATGTCAAAAAAAGCAGACGTATCGCCCAGCGGCTCGGTTAAACGGCGAAACCCCTTCCTTCTTTATTTTTATCACGTGATTGTCATCATCGAATTGGAAACGATCAAGATGATGAAAGACCCGACCGAAATTTTTTCGCGCAGTCTTCAGCCGGTCATCTGGCTTTTGCTTTTTGGCGAGGCTTTCAGCCGCATGAAAGCGGTGCCGGAAGCAGGCGGGGACTATCTGGCTTTTCTGACGCCGGGTATTCTGGCCCAGTCCATCACATTTGTTTCGATCTTCAACGGGCTCTCGATCATTTGGGAAAGGGATATGGGGTTGCTGCAAAAAATTCTCACGACGCCTATTGAACGTTCCGCTTTGGTGCTGGGAAAAATGCTGGCGTCTACCGTTCGGTCGCTTTGCCAGCTGACGGTAGTGTTGTCTTTGTCTTTTTGTTTGGGCATTCACTTACAGTGGAGCATCGGGCGGGTTTTTGGTCTTTTAGGTTTTGTGGTTTTGGGCTCGGCGTTTTTTTCCGGCCTGTCCATGGTCATCGCGGCCATCGTGAAAACCCGCGACCGCATGATGGGCATCGGCCAGTTGGTCACCATGCCGCTCTTTTTCGCTTCCAGCGCGCTCTATCCGGTTTCCATCATGCCGGTCTGGCTTCAGTTCGTCGCCAAAGCCAACCCGATGAGCTATCTGGTGGACGGTTTACGGGGGCTTTTACTGGACCCAGTCTACGCCCACGGCTTTTTGGACGCCCTGGTTTTGCTGGCCGCCACCCTAGTCATCTGGGCACTGGCCACCCGTCAATATCCCCGCCTTCTCACTTAATCGGTTTGGTCAAAATTCGGCATTTTCAGGTCGTTCGTTTGGGGTCAAAAATGCGCTCGTTTTGATAGTTCTGACATTGATTTTGACAAGAAATTAAAGTATAAGTTCTCAAGTATTTTTTCCCCTTCCAACACTCACTGATTTTTCTCCAAAAATGGCTTTAAAACACCTTCTTATCAAAGGTTTAAGGGAATGGCTTAATGAAAAAAATATCTAAAGCCTTAGCCATTTCCCCTCTTTTTGATAAACCCTCGTTGTTCTTCCTTGTATTTTTCTTTTGTTTTCTCTTACAGCCTTTAGCGGTTCTAGCTGCAGGCATACCCATTACGGTTGAAGTAACGGATTCGGGGTCAGGCTATGTGGCCAGTGGGCCAACTACGACTTTAGCCGCAGCCATCTCAATTGTGAATGCTAATCCTGGTGGGGGAACCGTTGATCTTTCTCAACTTGAGGATGCGACGATAGATTTGTCCGTGGCCCCGCCGCTTCCCGCTTTAAACGCGAATGTCACGATTCAAAATTCAGGAACTCCGATCAATATCATTGGCAGTTTGACAGGCGCAGGCAATGTAGCTGTTCTCACCAATGGGCCGATTTCATTTACCGCTCCTACCGATACTCCCGTTTCTGTTGTCGGAACTAATTTAACTATTTCCGATTCGAATCCCGGGCTGGTGGTTGTCGGCGGGCAGGGCGTAAATAATTTAAGCATCGGCAATGGCGACAATGGGGGTAATGCCAGTTTGACCTTGAGTGGTCCTGCGGCGGTTGATTCCAGTTCTGTCAGTGTGGGCGCTGGCAATGGCGGCGCCTATGTTGATGGTGTTGGTGGGAATGGTGGAAATGCTTCTGTATCCATGGGCGGATCTAATTTGACTTTGACCGCGAACAGTAGTTCTTCCAATTTCGATGTGATCGGTGGTAATGGCGGGTATCTGGCGTCTGGTGCTGTTTCGGGTACAGGCGGTCTGGGCGGATCAGCTTCCCTGGATGTGGGCGCCATTTCGGCGGATTCCAGCAACGTAACGGTTCAGGGTGGCAATGGTGGTTCGGGCATGGGAGACAACGGCACAACGGATGGAATTGGGGGAC